>Ga0101944_10004429_pt1 | contig 17458 bp, 10 predicted proteins | sample DewCreD2012metaG_FD_75245 | JGI IMG/M metagenome (GOLD analysis project Ga0101944, IMG submission 75245) | Hot spring sediment bacterial and archeal communities from British Columbia, Canada, to study Microbial Dark Matter (Phase II) - Dewar... ...
ATGACCCTTCCTGTCGGTTCGATTTACGACAACCCAATTGCCCATGTGGAGACCACCGTCGTCTCTCTGGCTAACGATCAATGCGGCGTGACGGCGGACAGGCGGCGGGCGGAGGTGACGGTGCGAAATCTGGGAAAGGGGCGGCTCACAGCCACGGCGCAAATCGTTTCGACGGGCGCCTCGGTCACGCTTCCGTTGGGTGGACAGACCGGTCCGGGCATCACCCAACCCGGTCCCGGCGGCACGCCGGCGGGCGCCGGGGCGGGTGCGCCGGGCGGGCAATTCCCCGTGATTCTTCCGCAAGACCCCGCGGGAACGGGCGGCGGGCAACTTCAGGTTCCTCCTACTCCGGTGGGCGGCGCCACCAACCAAGCGCTCACGGCGGCTCAACAGACCGGAGTTGCCCAAAACGCGCCCACCGTCCGCACCCGCCGGACAGACACGGAAACCATTTTTGAATTCACGTTCAATCCCAACGCCGGGCGCAGCCTCGGCACCATTACTCCTACAGATTTCGTGGTGCAATCGCCGGAAGCAATCAATATTCCCGCCCAAATCCGCGTGTACCAGAACCAGCGGAACGCCGAAGCCGCGGGCGATATTCGCACCGTGCCGGTTGGCCAGTCTTTGGCGGAAGGGCTCGTAGATCTGGTGTTGGACTCGCAACGGCAGCGGCTGTATATCGCCAACTCCGGGCTCAACCGAATTGAAGTTTTCGATCTCAAAGCGAACCAGTTTCTGGAACCGGTTTCCGTGGGTCAGCTTCCCCGCTCTTTGGCGATGACGCCCAACGGCAAGACGCTGTATGTCGCCAACACGGGCGGGGAGAGCATCAGCATCATTGACTTGGACAAGCTAGCCGTAACCGGGAGAGTGAAGTTCCCGCCGGCGCCATATAACGCCAGTTTCGCCCTGAATACGCCCAGCATCATCGCCGCCACGCTCAGCGGGCTTCAGATTGTCATGTCCGACGGCTCCCTATGGAAGGTGGTGGACAACGAGGCGCTGCCGCGGAGAGGCGACCCCGTTATCGGGACGTCCACCATCCCCGCTCCGCGCACTATGGCGGCGTCGCCGGGAGGCGAGTATGCCATGCTGTTGGGCGGAAACGGGACGGCTTATCTCTACGAAGCTGCCTCCGACCAATTCATCCTGAGCCAGACGGTGGTTTCCACGCCCATCCAGGGGTATTTCGGTCCGGTGGCTGCGGGTCCCGGAGGGCAGTATTTCGTCGTCAACGGGACAGTCTTGAATCCGTCGCTGACGCCCCAGGGTTCGCGCTCAGCCTCCTCCCGCCCGGTGGCGGCTGTGGCGGCAGTGAACGCCACCAGTTTCGCCCGCTTTACGACCCCCGTCAGGAGCACTGCCAACGCCACCGTGCAGGAATCCGCGGCGGTAGAACTGGTGGACATCAATACAGGGATGGCCCGCGGTTCGGCTTCCACCTTGGAAGGCCCCCTCGCCTCCCAGGTGGGAACCCAGCGGTCCAATGTGAACGGGCGAACGATGGCGGTTCATGCCGCGACAAACACGGCTTACGTGCTCACCACCAGCGGCTTGAGCATCGTTTCGCTGCCGGCGGCGCCGCAGGCGTCCGGACCCGGGCAGGGGCAGCAGCAGGGCGTTTCGGCCGCCGCCGTTTCCATCAATAGCGGCGGCGTCGTCAACACCGGCGACTACTCGAGGCTCATCGCCCCGGGCAGCGTCGTCTCCGTTTTCGGCCAAAACCTGGCGGCGGACGAACGAAAGGCTTCGCCGCCGCTTCCTTACATCATGAGCGGTGTGTGCGTGACTGTGGACGACTCGCCTGTGCCCTTGGTGATGACGTCGCCCATCCAAGTCAACTTCTACTTGCCTGCCGACACCAAGACCGGAACGCACCGCTTGGTGGTGCGGGCTGTCGACCGCAACCTGGCCAGCTCCAGCTACAGCTTCTCCGTCCAGAAGTACGCCCCGGTGGTGCTCAAAAACCCCGATACGGGGTTAGCCGCCGTCTACCGGCTGAACGGAACCCCGGTGACCAGGAACGCCAAAGCCAAGCGCGACGAAACGCTATACCTGTACGCTATGGGACTGGGCGTGACCAAGAACGGGGAAACCGAAGCGGTGCGCCTGTTCTTCGGCGATCCCAACCTCAAGCAATCGGAAATGATTGTTGAAGAAAGCACTTTGGCGCCGGGGATGCTCGGGGTGTACCGCATCACATTGCGAGTGCCGGGGTTTCACGAGAAAGGCGACAGCTTGCCGGTACGCTTGCGGATCGGCGGGGTGGACAGCCCGGCCAGCGGGCCGGTGATCGCCGTGGAATAGGAAGCCGCCGGGTTAAGTTTTGTAAAGTGAGGCGCTCATCCGGGAAGCGGGTGAGAGAATTGAGAGTGCCGGAACCGGATGAATTTCGACAAACGTCAGGGTCTGCTGTCCTGGGTGTTCGTGGGCCTCATGTTTGCGCTGACGGCGACGCTGGGCGTTCTCCAATACCGGTGGATTGGGGAGGTCAGCCAGGCGGAGCGCGAGCGCCTGCGAAGCGGGTTGCAGGCCAGTCTTGTGCGGTTGAGCCAGGATTTCAACACGGAGCTGACCGCGGCGTGCGCGGCGCTGCTGCCCGAAGCCTCGGCGGCGGAGCGCGACCGGGAGAAGCTCTATGCGGGGCGCTTGGCGCACTGGAGGGAATCCACCCGGCACGACCGCATGTTCCGCCGCGTCGCCATTGCCGTGCCCGAAACGAACAGCGTGCAGTTGTTGATGTTCGATTTCAGCCGCGGGGCGTTTTCCCCAGCCGATTGGCCAGCCACCTGGAAGGGAATCCGTGAGCGGGCGGAAGCCCGCCTGGCGGGAGAGCCGGGCGGGGGATGGCGGGGAGGGTTCGGCGGCCCCCCCGAAGGCGAACTGGCGATCCTTGCTCTGCCGCGAATTCAATTCCCGGAGCCGGGTGGGGAGCCGCCCCGCCGTGAGCGCCCGGTGGAATTGGACTGGCTCATTCTGGAACTCGATCTGGAGTATGTCCGCGCCGGCTGGTTGCCGGAATTGTTGCAGCGCCATCTGGGCGCGCGGGGCATGCTCGAGTATCAGATAGAGGTGGTTCCCCGTTGGAACCCGGACCAGATCCTGTTCCAAAGCGATACGGAGAGCGGTGAGAGAATTGGCTCCCGCGCCGATGCTTCGGTATATCTTTTCGAGGTCCAATGGGAGCAACTGATGCGCCGTTCGGCGCCGAGGCGCCCGGGCTTCGACCGCCCCAAGGGACCCCCGCGGCTTATGCCGGGAGGCGATCGCGGCGGTTGGCAAATGCTGGTGCGCCATAAGTCCGGCTCGCTTGAGAAGCTGGTGGCGCGCTCGCGTATAGGTAATCTAGTGGTCACCTTCGCGATCCTTCTGCTCATGATGGGCGTGGTGGCGGCGCTGGTTCGCTTCACGCGGCGCGCGCAACGGCTGGCTGAGCTGCAAATGGAATTCGTGGCGAATGTATCGCATGAATTGAGAACGCCTCTCAGCGTGATCTCTTCGGCGGCGTACAATCTGCAAGGCGGAGTGGTCAACGATCCGAAAAAAGTGCAGCGTTACGGAGAGCTGATCCGCAACGAGGGGGAACGGCTGAAAGAGATGGTGGAGCAGGTTCTCCGCTTTGCTGGCCTTAAGGCGGACGCCCGGATCGAACACCCCGAGCCGGTGCTGGTTGAGACGCTGGTGGAAGACGCCTTGAGGGATGCGCGGCGGATCATCGAGGAGTCACAGTGCGCCGTTGACAAGCAGATTCCGCCTGATCTGCCGCCCGTGCTGGGCGATCCGGCGGCGCTCAGGCACGTCCTCCAGAATCTGTTGACCAACGCCGCCAAGTACGGCGGCGACGGGCGCTGGATAGGAATTTCCGCCGAAGTTCAGTCCGGCGACGGCAACAAGCAAGTGGTCATCCGCGTGCGCGACAAAGGACAAGGGATACCGCCGGATGAGGTGAAACAGATCTTCGATCCCTTCTATCGAGGCAGAACGGCGCGCCAGGATCAGATTCACGGAACCGGACTGGGGTTAAGTCTGGCCAAACGAATCGTGGAGGCGCATCACGGGCGGATCGCGGTCCGCTCAGCGGTGGGCCAAGGAACGGAGTTCTCAGTCCATCTCCCGGCGGGAGAACCAGAGCAAGTCGATGAGTTCGCGAATTCTGCTGATTGAAGATGAGCCCGGCTTGGTGTTGACGCTGTCAGATCTGCTGGCGGCGGAGGGTTACACCGTCGAAACCGCCATGGACGGTCCGCGGGGGCTCGAAAAGGCCAAATCGGCGCCGTTTGACGTCATCATCCTGGACATCATGCTGCCGGGCAAGAACGGGTTTGACATCTGCCGCGAGATCCGGCAGGAGGGTCTGGACGTCGCCATCCTGATGCTGACCGCCAAAACGCAGGTGATGGACCGGGTGGTCGGACTCAAGCTCGGGGCGGACGACTATCTGGTGAAGCCCTTCGATTCGTCCGAACTGCTCGCGCGGATCGAGGCGCTGCTGCGGCGGCTGCGCCGGGAGAACCTGACGCCTGTCGCCCGCTTCGTGTTCGGCAACATTCAAATTGACTTCGAAAAAGGCGAGATCACCAAAGACGGCGCGCCGCTGAATCTTGCCGGCAAGGAGCTACAGCTTCTGCGATACATGGTGGACCACCGCGGCAAGGTGCTCACGCGCGAAGAGTTGCTGGAGCGCGTCTGGGAATACCAGCCATCGGTCACCTCGCGGACGGTGGACGTGCATATCGCCTGGCTGCGCCAGAAGCTCGAAGACAACCCACAGTCCCCGCGCTACATACACACCGTGCGCGGGGTCGGGTACAAATTCACACCTTAACTTTTACGGGAGCAGGAACGATGATTTCACTCAACAGGATCGGCATATGCGCGTGTTTGGCAGCATGCTCTCTGTTCGCTGCCGAGTGGCAAAAGCGCCCGCCCGGCGGACCAGGAGGTCCCGGCTTCGGACGCCGCGGAGGGGATGCGCCCTCGCCGCTGGCCAAAGACGAAGGCGAGAAGAGGATCCTGGCCGCCATTCAGCAGTTCAGCCAATCGGGACCTCACTTCGCAAACGTCCCGGTCAATGACGGGCGGATGCTGCGTTTGCTCGCTGAAGCGGTCAACGCTCAGACGGTGGTGGAATTCGGCACCTCCACGGGCTTTTCGGGATTGTGGCTGAGCCTCGCGCTGCACCGCACGGGCGGCAAGTTAATCACCTTCGAAATCGACGCGGGGAGGGCGGCTTCGGCGCGCAAGTTTTTCGAGCAGGCGGGCGTGTCGCAGAAGGTGACCATCGTCGAAGGCGACGCGCACGAGACCTCCAAGAAGCTCAAGGGGCCGATCGATTTCGTATTTATCGACGCCGACAAAGAAGGGTACGTCGACTATCTGAACCGGGTTCTGCCGTTAGTGCGCCCCGGCGGGCTGATCGTGGCTCACAACGTCAATCCGGGCATGAGAGAGGATGGCTACGTCAAAGCCGTGACCTCCGACCCCAATCTCGATACGTCCTTTTATACCGACGGCGGGGGGATGAGCATCACGCTCAAGAAGCGTTAAACTCAGTGCAGCTATGGCACGAGTTCGCGAACTGCTGGTCAACGGCGCCCGGCGGCAAATCGACGTGGACGAAGCGCGAACCTTGCTCAGCGTACTCCGCGAAGAGCTGGGGCTGACGGGCGCCAAGTATGGGTGTGGCGAGGGGCAGTGCGGCGCCTGCACGGTTTTGATTGACGGCGTGGCACGCCGCTCCTGCGTGGTCACGGTAGGCTCGGCCGCCGGCAAGAAGATCACCACCATAGAAGGGTTGGCAGCCAATGGCCGGCTCCACCCCTTGCAGGAAAGCTTCCTAGAGGTGGACGTGATGCAGTGCGGATACTGCACGCCGGGAATGATCATGGCTGCCGCCGGGCTGCTCGGCAAGAACCCGAACCCGGGCGAGGCTGAGATTGCGCGGGCTTTGGACGGCAATATCTGCCGGTGCGGCACGTATCCGCGCATTGTGGCGGCTGTCCGGCTGGCGGCGAGGAGGTCGAAATGACCCCGCGCATTCACCGCCGGGATTTCTTTAAGTTGACCGGCGCCGGGGCGGTGGTCGCCGTTGCTCAGCGGGGACCGGAACGGGGTATGCCCGAAGAAATCTCCGCCTGGCTGCACATCGGCGAGAACGGAGCGGTCACGCTATACGCCGGGAAGGCCGAAATGGGCCAGAACGTGCGCACTTCGCTCGCGCAAGCCGCGGCCGAAGAGTTGGGCGTGTCCGTAGAGTCGATTCGCATGGTGCTCGGCGATACGGATTTGACGCCCTGGGACGCCGGGACCTTCGGCAGCCGGACGACTCCCTACCTGGCGCCGCAAATCCGGCGAGCGGCGGCCGCCGCGCGCGAAATGCTGATGGACGTTGCGAGAGACCGCCTGAAAGCCGACCGCACGGCGCTCACCGCGGCGGGCGGCAAGGTCACGGACGCCAAGTCAGGCCGCTCGATCACTTACGGCGAGCTGACGCGTGGCCAGAAGCTGCTGAAAATGATCCCGGCGGACACTTCGCTGCGGGCGGCGGCGGACTGGCGCGTGGCAGGCAAGCACGTCCGGAAGGTGGACGGGCGCGCCATGGTCACCGGGGCGCACCTCTATCCGAGCGACGTCACGCGCCCTGGAATGCTCTACGGGAAAGTACTACGCGCTCCGGCTTGGAACGCGAAGCTGATTTCGGTGGACGGCAGCGCGGCGAAAGCGTTGCCGGGCGTACACTTCGTCCACGAGGGCGGCTTCGTGGGCGTGGCGGCTGCGGATGAACGGGCGGCGGCGAAGGCGTTGGAAGCGGTGAAGGCGGAATGGTCCGAATCCCCGCAGCCCTCCGAACGCGAGATTTTCGATTACCTGCGAAAACATGCGGGACCGCCGCAGGGCCAGGGCATTCGCAGGGGCAACATCGAGCGTGGAATGGCGGAGGCCGACGTCCGGCTCAAACAGACCTACACGGTGGCTTATATCGCCCATGCCCCGCTCGAACCGCGCGCGGCGGTGGCCGAATGGGAAGGGGGCAAGCTCACTGTCTGGACAGGCTCGCAAAGACCTTTTGGCGTACGCAGTGAGTTGGCGTCCGCGTTTCAGATTCCCGAGGAACGGGTGCGCGTGATCATTCCCGATACGGGCTCAGGCTATGGCGGAAAGCACACCGGCGACGCGGCGATCGAAGCGGCGCGGCTCGCGAAAGCAGCAGGCAAGCCGGTGAAGGTCGTCTGGACCCGCGAAGAGGAATTCAGGTGGGCCTATTTCCGTCCCGCGGGGATTTTCGAGATCTCGAGCGGGATGAAAAGGGACGGAACCATCACGGCATGGGAGTTTCATAATTACAACTCCGGACCGGCAGGGTTGCAGACGATGTACGACATTCCGCATCAGCTCATCGTCCATCACCCCTGCCGTTCGCCTTTGCGCCAAGGCTCTTACCGGGCGCTCGCCGCCACAGCGAATCACTTCGCCCGCGAAGTCCATATGGACGAACTGGCGCAAGCGGCGTCGATGGACCCGCTCGAGTTCCGGCTGAAAAACCTGAAAGACGAGCGGCTGCGGGCTGTCTTCGCAGCCGCGGCGGAGAAGTTCGGCTGGGGCAAGAAAAAGAAGGAAGCGGGCCGCGGTTACGGCATCGCAGGGGGCTTCGAGAAAGGATTGTACGTGGCAACCTGCGTAGAGATATCGGCGCCCGCTAATGGCCCTGTGAAGATCATCCGGGTGGTGGAAGCGTTCGAGTGCGGCGCCATCGTGAACCCGGACCATCTTGAAAACCAAGTTGTGGGAATGATCATTATGGGCCTGGGCGGCGCCCTGTTTGAGGCGGTGCGGTTCGAAAACGGACGTATGCTGAACCCGCGATTTTCGCGCTACCGGGTTCCGCGCTTCAGCGACACGCCGCCCATTGAGGCCGTGCTGCTCAACCGCAAGGACTTGGCGTCCGCGGGCGGCGGGGAGACGCCGATTTGCGGCATCGCCCCGGCGCTGAGCAATGCGCTTTTCGACGCGCGAGGCCAGCGTCTGCGTTCGCTGCCGCTTTTGCCGCCGCGCACCTCGTAAAATAAGAGAAGAAACAGCCTTGAGGTTAGGACGCTGCGGCGTTTAATGAGTGGTTCTGCCGCCGCCGGGTTACTGCCTCGCCTCCGTCCGAACGAGAACGGCAGGAGGCTGTGGAATCCGCTTCCTTGCGGACGAAGCCCGCGTCAAGCAAACCTCAATGGCCCAAGTGAGGAGTGTCTATATGCCCATTGTGCTTACGCTGCTTGCAGTTTTGCTCCTGGTTCCCACTGGCGCGCCGGCACAAACCGCGGCCGGCGCCGGAGTAGTGAACGGAGTTGTTCGCGACCATTACGGTGAAGGGCTTCCGGACGCCGAGGTGATCCTCACCAACGAATCCATGGGACTCCGGCGGGTCATGGAAACCACCATCGACGGCTTGTTCGACGCGGCTGGGCTGCCGCCCGCTCACGGCTATCGGATCAAGGTGACGAGAAAAGACTACGCAGGTTGGGAGTCAGCCGAGTTTTCGGTGCCCGTCGGACGGCCAGTCACGTTCGAGATTTCGCTATTGCCCGGTTCGGCGTCCGCCTCAGGGGACAAGCCGGCCGGAAGGATCGTGGAAGGAGTGGCATCGGGCATCCCGCTGTTGATCACGCGGAGCGATGTGGAAGATCTGCCAGCGAAATCCCGGCAACTGGATGCGCTCGCGGCTCTTGCGCCCGGTCTGCATCCGGACCCGAACGGTAGCCGCTTGCATTTCTTGGGCCGGCAGTCGCACTACCCGGTCCTGGTGGACGGCATCGCTTCGGATAACAGCTCGTCGGAACACGGCTCGGACCTATCCATGCGCGTCTCGCAAGACTCGGTGCAGGACCTGGAGGTCCTGCCTTTCGGATACCCCGCCTCTTTAGGCGGCTCCATCGGCGGGGTAATCAACATCGCCACCCGCAGCGGAAGCAACATCTGGCGCGGCAGCCTGTATGAGTACTACCGGGATGAGGGTTTGACTGCGCTCGGGCGCTATTCGCTCGGGCACAATCTGGCGGGAAGGAAGCATCAGCCCGGCGCCAGCCTGGGAGGTCCGCTGGTCGAAGACCGGCTGTTCTTTTTCGCCAACGTGGAAGCTCGCGATGCCCACTCGCGAGTGCTGAACCGGATCCTGAACCCGCTCATTGCAGACGCCGCCGGAACCTCGGTGGCGCTGGCGAATTGCCGCGCGGCGCAGGCTCAGTGCGCCGCGGCGGCGCGGTTCGTGGAAAGCCAGATGAACGTGCTCGCGCCGGCTTCGGCGCGTTCCCTGGCGGGGCTGGTCAAGCTGGATCTCAATCTGAATGAATTCAATTTTCTCCGCTTCGAGATTCGCGACAGCCGGTGGCGGTGGCCGGAAGGCTTCGCTACCGAGACGGTGGCGCCGAACGGCGGCTTGTTGGGCCAAAATTCGCTGCGGGCGCGAAGCCGGTACTACAAGCTGGGATGGACAGCAGTGTTGGGTTCCAACGCTGTAAACGAATTGTCGCTCGCTACCTATCGCGACCGCTTCGTGAGCGCGGCGCCCGCACCCCGCCTTTCGACCGGATGGCTCGCGCTTTCTCTTGCCGGGTCCAATGTGGGGACTGCGCAGCCCTACCGGACGAGCCTTCGCGAGACGGAACGCAATCAGTTCGGGGATCACCTCCGCGTTGGCGCCGGGTCGCACAGTCTACAGTTCGGGGTTCACTGGTCTGAGAATCCATACCGGATTCAGGAGTTGGCGAACTCGAACGGGGTTTACGTGTACGCTGGGCTGACCGAGTTTGCCCGCGATTTCAGCCTCGCGGGGACGAAGAGCTACAGCTACCTGACCCAAACCCTCGGCATGCCTGCGCGCTTTTTCCGCGTCAAGGAGTTCAGCGTTTACGCTCAAGATACTTGGCGCGCCTGGCGTGGGCTCACCGTGAGCGGAGGCTTGCGGTGGGATAAAGCGGCTTTTCCGCAGCCGCCGGCGTCGGATCCGCACTTCTATCAGACCAAGACCATTCCGTCGCCGAATCTGGCTTTCTCGCCGCGGGCCGGGCTGGCCTATGAGTTAAACGACCGCACGGTGGTGCGCTTTGGCTTCGGGCTGTACTACGCTCCGTACCCGGCTTCTTTTATCGACGCGCTGTATCTCGGCAACGGCATGCAGCAGACGACCGTCAGAATTTATCCAAACCAGACCGGATCGCCTTACTTCCCCATTGTGCTGGCTTCCATGGCGAACGCCCCGGCGGGAACGAAGAACATTCTGTATGCCAACGCGAAAATACGTTACTCCTACACCCCACAGACCACGGTGGCGCTGGAAAGGCGGGTGGGCGGCGGAGTGCAGGTTTCGGTGCGGTACCTTGCCAGCCCCGGCAACCGCCTTCTCACGGCGAAGGACATCAATCTGGCCGAAACAACCGCGAACAGAAGCTACACGATTCTCAATTCGTCCGGAGCGGCGAGCGGTTCGTTCTCGACGCCCATCTGGACCAGCCGGACAAGCACGGCATATAGCCAGGTTCACGAAATCGCCAATGGCGGCTCATCCTCCTATCACGGCATGATGACGCACGCGTACAAGAGCTTCGGGCGGGGCTTGAGCGCGCAAGCCTCTTATGTGTGGTCTCACGCCATCGCCAATACTACCGGACCTTGGCTGGTTCCCGGCGTGCCGCTGAACACGTACAACGGAAACCCGAATGCAGACCGGGGGAATTCCAGCGTCGATCAACGCCACCGTGCCGTGCTGAGCTGGAATTGGGAGCCGGTATTGCCGTCCGGCGCGCCCGCCTTCGCGCGAAAGCTGCTCAACGGCTGGCAACAGTCGGCGATTGTGACCATGGCTTCGGGTCTTCCGTCCACGCCGCTGGTGGTCGTGAGCGGACAGCAGTTCGCTGGCCTCAATATGGTCCACCCGACTTCCTTAGCTGGCTCGGGGGGATGGGCGAGAGCGCCGTTCCTGCCGGTGAACAGCTTGCTTGCCGGCGCGCAACACAACGTGGATGCGCGCTTGCTCCGGAAGATATCCGTCACCGAAAGAATCCACGCCAAAGTCCTGGTCGAAGTTTTCAATCTCTTCAACCATCAAGGGACGACGGCGGTGAACCCAATCGCCTATACCGCTTCCGGGGGGATTTTGACGCCAGTGAGGGACCTTGGCGCCGGCATCAAAGCAGGAGCGCCGCGGACAGCGCAGATCGCCTTCCGGATCGAGTTTTGAAAACCGCCGAACTTCGCCCTATTCTTCTTGTTTAACGCGCCGGTAGGGCTCCATCACTTGCGTCGTTGTCGTCCGCCACTCTTCGATGGGCGGAGCGCCGGCGCCGGTGAAAAAACGATGGAGTTCTTCGCGCAGCGCGTCACGCTGTTTTGCGTGTCGCGGGTCGTCGATCACATTGCGCGACTCGCCCGGATCGGCTTCAAGGTCAAACATCTCGCTGGGCCACTCCTTGGTCCGCTCAATGTATTTGAGGTTCTCGGTGCGGATGGCTCGGACGTAGGCGTACTCGAAAAACAGCCGGCTGCGCCATTGCGGCTTCTGCCCTCGGAGGAACGCGGCGAAACTGCGTCCTACGCGGCGCTTGTCGGGAGCCGCGGTCACTCCCAGGTAATCCAAAATGGTCGGGAAGAAGTCGTAAGAAGAAATCATCGGATCCAGGCGCTGTCCGGGCTTGATGCGCCCGGGGTGGTTCCAGATCATCGGCACCCGCAGGGACTCCTCATACATATTGAAGGGGACCGTACCATTGCCCTTGCCCCACATGCCATGGTGCCCGGCGTTCCATCCCTGATCGGCGGTAAAGATGACGAGCGTGTTCTCGCGCTGTCCCATCTCCTCCAACTTCTTGAGTACGCGCCCGACGTTATGGTCCACGCCGGTGATGAGCGCCGAGTAGGCGTGCATGCTGGCCTCATTACGGTGGTTTTTCGCCAGACCTTCGTTCTGCCAGGGGTGCATCTCGTCACGCGGGAAACAACGGAACCGGCAACCTTCGTACGGCTTGCGGTAGACATCCGGCTGATAGTTGAAGGGTGTATGCGGCGCGTAGTAAGGAACCAGGAGGTAGAAGGGCTTGTCCTTGTCCTTGCTCCGCTGATCCAGGAACTCCAAGGCGAAATCCGTCACCAAATCGGTCTTGTAACCCTTCATCGGGCGGGTTTGACCATTCACGACGAACGTGGGGTCTTTATACGGACCGCCCCCTCCCGGAATGCTGGCCCAATAGGTGAAGCCCGCCTGCGCCCTGTCGTCGTGCCCCATGTGCCACTTGCCGCACATGCCGAGCGTGTACCCGTTGCGCGCCAGCACCTCGGAATACGGAGTCAGACCCTCATACCAGACGCGGCTCTTGGGTCCGAAGCTGTCCACCGGGCGAAGCCAATCCTGCACCGAATGGCGCGAAGGAATGGCGCCTGTGAGATAAGTGGCGCGGCTCGGCGAACAAACCGGCGTGCAGGCGAAGGCGCGCGTGAACAGGGCGCCGTCTTTAGCCAGCCGGTCGATCACCGGCGTGTGCATCTCCCCGCACCCATAGGCGCCGAGCGCCCAAGCGCCGTGATCGTCGGTCATGAACTTGACCACATTCGGGCGGCGGGCTGCGGCTCGCGAGGGAGCGATGATAAATGGGGCGGACGTGAGGAAGGTTCTGCGGGTGGCGGCCATTAGAAAACTCCTTTAACCACCGATAGAATACATCGGCCGGGGGGGCGCGATAAAGCGCGAGGTGTTGATCTCGTGGCCTTCCCACTTGGCCCAAACCGTTTTGCGGACGATCTCCCGGATTTCCTCGTCGCTCGCGCCGCCCCGCAGCGGAGTCTTGATGTCCGTTTCCTCCAGCGCGAAAAGACAGTAGCGCAATTTGCCGTCCGCCGTGACGCGGATGCGATTGCAATTGAGGCAGAACGGGCGGCTCACCGAAGCTATGAAGCCTATGCGGCCAATGCCGTCGGCAAAGCGGTACTCTAATGCCGGCGCGCGGGGGTCGCTGTCCGGTATCTCGACCAGCGGTCCGATTTCACGCTCCAACATAGCGACGATTTCGCCTGCCAGCAACACGCGGTCCCGCTGCCAAAGCCCCTGGGCATCGAGGGGCATGAATTCGATGTAGCGGATTTCGATTCCGTGCTCGCGCCCGAAGCGCGCCAGCGGCACGATGTCCGGCTCAACCAGGTCTTTCACTGCCACGACGTTGAGCTTCACCGGATCGTAGCCCAGCTCCTTGCACCGGAAAATCCCCGCCAGGATGCGGTCGAGTTCGTCCCGCCGCGTGATGCGGACGAAGCGCTCGCGGTCGAGCGTGTCAAGGTGAATGTTCACTCTCCGCAGCCCCGCGTCGTACAAGTCCTTGGCTTGCTCCGCCAGCAGCACGCCGTTGGTGGTCAGCGCCAAGTCCCGAATCCCCGGAGTCACGGCGAGCTTTCTGACCAGCACGTGGAGATCGCGGCGCAACAAGGGCTCGCCGCCGGTAATGCGCAGCTTGGTGATGCCCAGCGGCAGGCAGATGCGCACGAACCTTTCGATTTCTTCGAACGTCAGGATCTCGCCGCGCGGCACATACGCCACCTCGTGTTCCGGCATGCAGTAATAGCAGCGGATATTGCAGCGGTCGGTGACGCTGATGCGCAGGTTGTCGTGTATGCGCCCGAAGGTGTCAATGAGCGGCGCGGGCGGCATAGGCGAAGGCGTCTAGAGGGCCAACATGCGCTCGATGGGCAGCCGCGCCCGCTCCATGATCTCCGGCGGCAGTTCCACGCGAGGATCCAGGGTTCGCAAGCAATCCGCCAGTTTCTCCAACGTGTTCCGCTTCATATAGGGGCATTCGCTACAGTTGCAGTTCTCGTTGGGGATGAAATAGAAGGCTTTGTCCGGCGCCAGCTTGTGCAGCGAATGCTTGACGCCGCTCTCGGTCATGACAATGATCTCGCGCGCGTCCGCCTTCACGCACCACTCGATGATCGCGGTGGTGGAGCCGATGAAGTCCGCCATCTCGAGGACCTCGCGCGGGCATTCCGGATGCGCCGCCACCAGCGCCTCGGGGTGCTCGCGCTTGGCCGCCGCCAGCCGTTTCGCGTTCCATGTAGAATGAACGATGCAAGCGCCTTGCCAGATGCGCATATTGTCCCGCCCGGTTTTCATCTTCACATAGTTGCCGAGGTTGACGTCAGGCAGGAAAAGAACCGGCTTCTCCGGGGGGATGGAGTTCACCACCGCCACGGCGTTGCGCGAAGTGCAAAGGATGTCGCTTTCAGCCTTCACCTCCGCGGACGTATTGATATAGCTGACGACGACATGATCGGGATGGCGCTGCTTCCAGGCGCGCAAATCAGCCGCCGTGCAACTGTCCACGAGGCTACAGCCTGCTTCGCGGTCAGGCACGACGACCACTCTCTGCGGATTGAGAATCTTGGCTGTTTCCGCCATGAACCAGACGCCGCAGAAGGCGATCACCTCGCCGTCGAACTGGCGCGCTTTGCGAGCCAGCTCCAAACTGTCTCCTATGGCGTCGGCGAGGTCCTGAATCTCAGCTTCCTGATAATGGTGGGCCAATAGGATCGCGCGCCTTTGCCGCTTCAATTCGACGATTTCGTCGGTTATACTGCGAGTGGCAAGCATGGGGAAAGCCCGAATCTTAATTCTAGTGTAACAATTTGCCGAGGGTCCGTATGCGTGCGATTTGCGCCGGGGTGGCATGGTTGATCGTGGCCTCTGCTGCGCAAGCCCAGCCGGCAGCGCTCACGTGCAGTGTAAGCTCGGTTTCGCCGGTTCTGAGGGCGGAAGGGCTTGCCGAGGCGTTAGGAGAGATCGTTCTCGCTTGCGCCGGAACGCCGGGTTCAGTCATCGAGACGAACCTGACCGCGTTCGTCTCCGCGCCGGTGACGAACAAGAAATTAGCAGATGGCTCTGCCGACGCCATCTTGACCGTGGACGGCGCCGTAGCGGGCGTGCCCGCGCGCGTAACCGGAACGTCCGCGGTGGGGTGGTTTGGTTTGAGATTCACGGCGCCATCATCCGGAGGCGTGACGCTGCGCCTTCGCAATCTGCGGGCGGCGGTGAATCTTTTGCCCAAAGGCGCGCCTGTCCGCGTGTCGTTGTCCCTGTCTGGACCGGCTTCGATTCTGCTGAACCGTTCCACCGTGGATGTCGGCGTGCCCCAAGTTGGTCTTTACGCCACTTCGACCACTGCGACTGTGGTGGGAAGGTCCCCTGTCCCGGCGGCGGGAACCATCAGCGGGTTCGCGGCAGCCGGCGCCGCAGCCCACACCGTGCGGGTCACCGAAGGGTTCCCGGATGCGCTTCAGCGGAAGGACGCGACGAGCGATCACGGAACGAGGATCCTCATCCGCTATGGAGGACTGCCTCCCGGCGCGCGGCTCTTCGTGCCCGAATACATTGCTGGTTCGAACGCCACTAGGCCGACTACGGGCGGCGGCTTGGGTTCGGACCCTTCGGGCGGCGTTTATACGCTCGGTTCCGGGGCGCTTCTGCTCGGCCGCGTCCGGGATGCGCAAGCTGATGGGAGCGGCGGAGTTCCGCCCGGGATGCCTCCGGTCCTCGGCTTTGCCCCATGGGTGGTGGAGGCCATTTCTGAAGTGCCTTTGGTCAACGGCAACGGCTTTGTCGTCTACGAAGTGCTCGAGGCGAGCGCCGGCGCGCTGGAGAGCGCCGAGTGGCCGGCGTTTCTGGTGCTCGAGCAGAGGGTGAACGGCCAGGCTGCAAGTTGGCTGACCATTTCTTTGGCGCCGGTCTCGTCCGAGGCTGGTTTCGCCGCCGCCCCGGTGCCGCGTTTCGCCGATAGCGACCCGCCGCCGGATTGCTGGATCAGAGGAGATTGTCAAGCCGGCTATCAGCCCCTGTTGGCGGTGAGTACAACCAACCTGTCATTCCGTTTGAACGAAGGCGCGAATTTTCAAGATTTGCAGTTCTGGGTGCAGAACGCCAGGGGAGGAAACCTCGGCTGGAGCGCCTCCGTGCGCTATATCACAGGTTCGGGCTGGCTGCGGCTTGAGCCTGCATCCGGACTCAACGAAACCAATGTCGTGGCGCGGGCTTCGGCTGCCGGATTGGCGCCTGGAACCTATGCTGCCGTCATCACCGTGGATGGGGGCCCTATCGCGGGTTCAAAGGAAATCAGCGTGCGGTTGGAGGTGGTGGCTCTTCCGCCTCCGGATCCCTCGCCGGTGATCCGGTCGGTGGTGAACGCGGCGAGTTTTTCGGCGGACGGAGTGGTTGCGGGGTCGCTAGTTACGGTTTTCGCGGACAAGTTGGAAGGGGGCACGGTAAGTTTGAGTTTCGACGGGCTTCCCGCGAGGATCCTGTTCGCCGCCCAGGGACAACTGAACGCCGTGGCGCCCGCCGGCTTGGCTGGAAAGACGCAGGCATCTGCGGTTCTCACCGTGGGAGGGCTTAGCTCGGCGCCGTTTTTGGTCAAGCTGTCGCCTTGCGCGCCGGCGATCTTCGCGAGCGGCATCCTGAATCAAGACAATACGGTGAATGGTTCTTGGAATCCCGCTGTTTCGGGTAGCGTGGTGCAGGTCTTTATGACCGGCATTCCGGCGCAGGCGGCGGTCACAGCGAAGGTGCATGACTGGGAAAACCAGCAGCCTCTGTATGCGGGACCGGCGCCGGCGAATGAAGGCTTGCAACAGGTGAACTTGCGGATTCCGCCGGGTTTGCCGGCCATGCAAACCGAAATCGTGGTGTGCGCAAGGCCGTCGGGGGCGCCCGCCGCGGCTTGCTCGAAACCGGCAAAAGTCTATCTGAAATCAGAGCCTTAGAAACTTTTTTCGCCGGACACTTGCGCGATTCCAATAGATTTGTTATTTTGGGATAGCAGCGCAGTAACGCCTTCGGGTGATCCCTGCGGTACCAATCGCAGTGCTTCCTGAAAATTAAGAAGGGAAGTGAACTCGTGCGGAGTGGCGCTGTGGCCTTTTCGAGGCGGCTGGTGGTTCGGGTTTGGCTGAGAGGCGATGCCCGGGCAGGCTGGCGAGGTCTTTGACAGACTGGTTGGACGTTGAAGAACAGACAAGCAAGTCCGTTAGTTGGAACTGAGTTCAGCAACGAGGCGAAAGGTAACTCAAAGGTTCAAACGAGAGTTTGATCCCGGCTCAGAATCAACGCTGGCGGCGCGCCTAACACATGCAAGTCGAACGGGAAAGGGGAGCAATCCCTGAGTACAGTGGCGTACGGGTGAGTAACACGTGGGTGATCTACCTTCGGGTGGGGGATAACCCTGGGAAACCGGGGCTAATACCGCATAAGATCGAGAGATGAAAGCCGCAAGGCGCCGGAAGAGGAGCCCGCGGCCGATTAGCTAGTTGGTGGGGTAACGGCTCACCAAGGCGAAGATCGGTAGCCGGCCTGAGAGGGCACACGGCCACACTGGCACTGAAACACGGGCCAGACTCCTACGGGAGGCAGCAGTGGGGAATCTTGCACAATGGGGGAAAC
>Ga0101944_10004431_pt1 | contig 17444 bp, 9 predicted proteins | sample DewCreD2012metaG_FD_75245 | JGI IMG/M metagenome (GOLD analysis project Ga0101944, IMG submission 75245) | Hot spring sediment bacterial and archeal communities from British Columbia, Canada, to study Microbial Dark Matter (Phase II) - Dewar... ...
CCAGCCGCTCCGGCGCAGCTCTCGCACCATCCACAGCGTGACTCGCTGGCCCAATTGCTGGCCAACCGGGCGGTGACGCGCGCCATGACGGCCCGCTTTCTGTTTGACCCGGTTTTCTACTTTTATATGTTCTGGATCCCGCAGTACTTGGCGCGCGAGCGCGGGCTGTCGGTGGCTGCCATCTCAGCGTCCTTGTGGATCCCGTTCCTGGCGCTGGGCATTAGCAACATGTTCGCCGGACACCTCTCGGATACGCTCGTGCGCCGCGGCTGGCCCGCGCGGCGCGCGCGGCTGGTTCTGCTGGCTGTCTCGGCCTTCATGACGCCGGCTTCCTGGCTGGCCTCGCTCGCCGGTTCGGTTCCCGCCGCCATTGCGTTGATGTCCGTGCTCATGTTCGCCCACGGCATCTGGATCACCAATTTTCTGGCTTTATTGAGCGATAACACGCCGGCGGCGTCGCTCGGTACGGCCGTTGGCCTCACCGGCACGGTGGGCGGGACGGCGGGAATGCTCTCCAGCCTGGCCATCGGCCCGGTGGTGGACCGCTTCTCGTTCACCCCCGTCTTCGCCGCCTCCGGTATCGTGTACCCGCTGGCGTTTTTGGTACTTTCAGGAAGGTTCATACTGCATGACAAGCCCCGTTACCACTGAATCCGCCATACGCATCCCCAGAAGGAAACCCCGCACGGCGAACATCGGCGTGTTTGGGGTTGGGCATAAAAGCTATTGGGCGCAGTTTGAAGGTCTGCTGCCCTCGCTGCACGAAAAGTTGGAGGTCTTTCTCGACCGGGTGCGCCGTTACGGCGTCCAGGTCGCCAACTTCGGCATCGTGGACGACGCGCGTTCCGCCTACGCGCTCCTGCCGCGCCTTAAAGCCGCCGACCTCGACCTCGTGTTCTGCGACATGCTGACCTACGCCACCTCGTCCACCTTCGGCGCCATCATCCGCGAGTTGAACGTCCCCATTGTGCTGGTGGCCTTGCAGCCCATGAAGGCGCTGGACTACACGCGCGCCTCCACCCACATGCAGCTCTACAACGACGATTTCTGCTCGGTTCCCGAATTCACCGGCGTCGCTATCCGCATGGGCAAGCAGCCGCCGCCCGTGATTCTGGGCACGCTGCACGACGATCCCGCCGCAGAAGCCGAAATCGCCGAGTGGGTGAACATCGCCATGGTGCTGCACGACCTCAAGCGCGCCCGCATCGGCCACTTCGGCCATGTCCTGGAGAACATGCTCGACATGCAAACCGACCACACCGCCTTGACGGCTGCCTTCGGCTGCCACATCGTGCAGACCGAAGCCGACGACCTCTTGCGCCTGGAGCGCACGGTCACCGGCGCGGAGATCGAGGCCAAGAAGGCTCAGATTTTGGCTCTGTTCGACACCCCGGACCCGGTTTCCGATCCCATCACCCGCAAGCTCACGCCCGAAGATCTGCACACGGCGGCGCGGGTGGCGGTGGCTTTGGACCGTTTCGTCGAAGAGTACGACCTGGACGGGCTGGCTTACTATTACGAAGCCGAACCCGGCAGCCGGCTGCGCGAGATCGTCTCCAATCTGATCGTGGGCAACTCGCTGCTCACCGCCGCCGGCTTCCCGATGTGCGGCGAATCCGACCTCAAAACCTGCATCGCCATGCTGATTGAGGACCGGCTCGACATCGGCGGCAGCTTCGCCGAGTTTCATCCCCTGGACTTCAAGGAAAACTTCGTCCTGGTGGGTCACGACGGCCCCCACCATATCAACATCGCCGACGGGCGTCCCGTTTTGCGCAGCCTGCTGAAGTACCACGGCAAGCCCGGCTCGGGCGCCAGCGTCGAATTCCGCATCAAGGAAGGCCCCATCACCATGCTCAGCATCGGCATCACTTACGGCGGGCGCTTCAAGTTCGTCGTGGCCGAAGGGCGCAGCCTGCGCGGCCCCATCCCGCCCACCGGCAACACCAACACCCGCGGATTCTTCCGCCCCGATGTCCGCACCTTCCTGAAGCGCTGGGTGGCCGAAGGCCCCACCCACCATTTCGCGCTGGGCGTCGGGCGCCACGCGAGGACTTTGGAAAAGATCGCCGGCGTGCTCGGCATCGAGTGCGCCATCGTTGCTGAAGAAGAAGGATAAATCGCCATGACACGGTTGCTCGCGGCTCTGGCCGCAGTTTGCGCCTGCCTCCTGCTGGTGGGCGCTGTCACCGCTCCCCCGCCGCTTGAGGAGGGATTCCGCAAGCCGCCCATGACGGCTTGGCCGTCGGTGTACTACCTCTGGCTGAACCATTATGTCGATCCGGCGCAAATGGACAAAGAGTTGGAGGAACTGAAGGCCAACGGCGTAGGCGGCGTGTGCATCTTTGACATGGGCGCTCGCGGGAAGGTCAACGTGCCGCCCGCCGGACCGGCATTTCTCAGCGACGAGTCGCTCAAAATCGTCGGGCGCGCCATTCGCACCGCCACCCGGCTGGGCATGGAAGTGGATTTCTCCGTCATCAGCAGTTGGGACATGGGCGGCGCCTGGGTGACGCTGGAAGACGCCAGCAAAGGTCTCTATTACACGACGCAGGCGGTGAAGGGACCGGCGAAGTTTTCCGGCGTGTTGCCCTTTCCCCCCGTCGCCCCTAACGTGCCCAAACGCGCCGGCGGAATGCCGGAATGGTACCGCGAGGTGGCGCTGCTGGCCATTCCGGACGCCCGGCGCCTGCCGCATCACGAGTTCGTTTTCGAACTCGATCCCGCCGGCATCCACACCCTGCGCCGCGCCGTGCTGTATAACGTCGCCCATCCGGAAGCCGCGCGCGAGTTCGCCATCGACGTGTCCACGGACGGCACGCGCGACGACTCCTTCCGCCAAGCCTTCCGCGGCGTCTTGAAGCCCACCGAAGGACCGCAGGAATTCGCCCTGCCGCCGGCGCTGGCGCGCTACGTCCGCCTCCGCATTCTGAGCGGCGGCGACCCCGCCACCGGGCGGGTGCAGCTCGCCGAATTCGAACTGTACGGCGATTCGCCTCTCAATCTCGTAGCCAGCCACGCCGCCGACCGCGCCCGCACCGGCTCGCGCCTCATTCGTTACACCTCCGCGCTCGGGCAGCGCAACGTCTGGACCGCCGATAACATCCACGACGGCGTGAAAGAACGCCCCGACGGCATCTGGTCCTCGGCTGGACCTCCTCCGCTGGTGATCGAAAACCCGAACGCGGTGCTGGACCTGACCGCCAAGCTCGGCCCAGACGGGCGCCTCAACTGGGACGTCCCGCCCGGCAACTGGACCCTGTTGCGCTTTGTGTGCCTGCCCACCGGCGAGCGGCTCAAAGTCCCCAGTCCCAATTCCGACGGCTGGGCCACCGATCACCTGAACGCCGGCGTCACCAAGCGTTACATGAATTACGTCATTAGCCGCCTCCGCAAAGAGCTGGGCGACTTCAAGAAAACCACGCTCAAGGATCTCTACCTGGCCAGCTATGAGGTGGTCGGACCGATCTGGACTCCCGACATGCCGCAGCAGTTCCGCGGTTACCGCGGCTATGACATGAAGACCTATTTGCCCGCCCTGGCGGGGCACATCGTCAAAGACGGTCCTACCACCGAACGCTTCCTTTACGACTACCGCAAAACGCTCGGCGACCTTCTGGTGGACGCTTACTACCGCGCCGCGCGCGATGCCGCCCATGCCGCCGGACTGCAAATCGAATCGGAAGCCGGCGGCCCGGGACCTCCCATTCACCAGGTGCCCGTGGACGCCTTGAAAGCGCTCGGCTCGGTGGATTCGGTCCGCGGCGAGTTTTGGCCCCGCCGCCCCACCGCCGACGCCCTCTGGGTGGTGAAGGAGACCGCCGTCGCCGCTCACATCTACGGCAAGCGCCGCGTGCACATGGAGGCGTTTACCTCCACGCACCACTTCGAGGACGGGCCCCAGGATCTCAAAGATTCGGCCGACCGCGTCTTCTGCGAAGGCGCCAATCACATGGTATGGCACACCATGCCGCATCTGCCCCCAGAGGCCGGCAAGCCCGGCTGGTTTTATGGCGCGGGCACCCATGTCGGTCCGCATGAGCCGTGGTGGCCCATGGCCAAAGCGTTCTTCAGCTATTTGGCCCGCGCGTCTTACCTCCTCCAGCAAGGACTCTTCGTGGGCGACGTGCTGTACTATTACGGCGATCAGGGTTTCAACTTCGTGCCGCCGAAACACGTGGATCCGTCGCTCGGCTTCGGCTACGATTACGACGTGGTCAACCCCGAAGTCATTCTTACCCGCCTCGCCACGCGCGGCGGGAAGCTGGTGTTGCCCGACGGGATGAGTTACGAGGTGATGGCTCTCCCGGCCCGCGAGGATATGGATCTGGACGTCCTGCGCAAAGTCGAGCAGTTGATTCGCGACGGCGCCACCGTGGTGGGCCCGAAGCCTCTGCGCTCGAATGGCCTGGTGGGCGGGCCCGCGCGCGACGAGCAGGTCCGGCAGCTCGGTGAAAAGATCTGGGGGCCGTGCGACGGCAAGGCGGTCCGCGAGCGCCCCTATGGCAAGGGCCGCGTCGTGTGCGGGCTGACCTTGCGCGAAGTCATGCAATCCCGCAACGTCGAACCCGATTTTCAGTTCACCAGCCCGCGCAACGACACCCGCCTGGATTTCATCCACCGCCGGACGCCGGAAGCCGACATCTACTTTGTCCGCAACATGCAGCCGCGCCCGGAAAAGGTCGAAGTCTCGTTCCGCATCAAGGGCAAGCAGCCCGAGTTGTGGCGTCACGACACGGGCGAAATCCTCGAAGCCCCGGAGTACCGCATCGAGGCCGGCCGGGTGTCAATGCCCTTGGAGCTGGACCCCACCGGATCCGTATTCGTCGTGTTCCGGCGTCCCGCCACGGCCTCCCGCACGGCGCCCAAGCCGGAGCCGCTGGCGCCCCCGCGCGAAATCACCGGTCCCTGGGAGTTGAAGTTCCCCGAGGGCTGGGGCGCCCCGCCTTCGGTCACCCTGCCGCGGCTGATCTCTTGGACCGAGCACCCTCAGGAGGGCGTGCGCTATTTTTCCGGCATCGCGCGCTATGAACGCGATATCGACATCCCGGCCGGCTGGCTCGGCGCCGGACGCAAGGTCCTGCTGGACCTCGGCCGCGTGTGGGTGGCCGCCGAGGTGTCGCTCAACGGCAAGCCGGTTGGCATCGCTTGGAAAACTCCTTTCCAGGTGGACCTCACTCCGGCCGCCCGCCCGGGCAGCAACCGTCTGGTAATTGCGGTCGCTAACACCTGGGCCAACCGCCTCATCGGCGACGCCCGTTCCGCCTCCGGTCCGCGCTACACCCGAACCAACATCACAGCCTCCAACGGCGTCCCCTGGGCCAAGATGAACCCGCTCGAATCAGGGCTGTTCGGCCCGGTGCGGCTCCTCCAAGCCCGTTGACGCCGCCGGAGCGCCACCTCAAGCGGGCGTCACGCCAGCCAGAGCCCGCTGCAAGTTTCTCTCGCGCTCGATCCGCTCGAAGGCTTCCAGCCTCTCAGCCATACTCGCGCGGATGTGCGCCGCCAGCAGTTGCTGCGCTTCGGCGCCGCGCCCCGCCGCAACCGCGTCGAGAATCTGCCGGTGAGACTCCCCAATGGCTGCCAGTTGCCCGACGCCGTGGTTGTCGCAGCGTAACGCGAAGATTCGCAATAGCACCCGGGTTTGCCCGACCGCTTTAAGCAGCCGGTTATTGCCGGCTGCCGCCACCAATCGCGTATGAAAATCAATGTCGATGGCGAAGAAACGCCTCATCTCGGCGTCGTTGAGGCGCACCCGGCCACTGCGCTCTACTTCCCCACGCAATTGCTCGACAGACTCCACCAAGTGGCTAAGCTGGCGGAAATCCTCCGCCGCCAGCGGCTTGGCGGCGGCCCACGCTACCGCGTAAACCTCCAGCGCCTCCCTCAGCCCGTACAGTTCGACGATATCCTGTCTTGTGAATTGCCGAACCACAGCGCCGCGATTGGGAATCAGCTCGATGAAGCCTTCGGCTGCCAGTTGGCCCAGCGCCTCGCGCAGCGGAGTCCGGCTGATACCGAGCTTTTGAGCCAGGGCGATCTCGGAAATCGGCGTCCCGGCTTTCATCTCTCCGGCCAACAGCCTCTCGCGAATGTGCTGATACGCCAACTCGCGCATCGAGTGTGCCGGGCCGGAATAAGCGTTGTCGAATTTTGCCATATGGGATTATTGTACTGCATACAGTTGTTGACGGCCTGTCGACAGACAGTTATAATTCGGCTATCATGCTTCCGTTGAAATCCGCCGCTTTGCCCCTCGCGCTGGTGTGGCTGCTTGCCGCTGGCCACGGCCTCCGCGCTCAATCCATTTTCGGCGCTCTTCAAGGTACCGTGACGGACGAATCCGGCGCCGTGCTGCCGAACGCGCGAATTCTGGCCCGCAATTCGGCCACCGGCGTGGCTGTCAGCACGCGCAGCAACGAAGCCGGTGTTTACTTTCTGGGCGAATTGCGGCCCGGCGTCTACGACATCGAGGTGGAAGCCAGCGGATTCGCCCGGTTTGTTCAGCGTGGCGTCACGGTCCGGGTGGAGGACCGCGTTCGTCTGGACGTCGCCTTGAAGGTCGGCCAGGTCACCGAAAGCATGGAGGTAGTGGCCGAGGCGGCCCTCGTGCAAACCGAAAACAACACCCTGGGACGAGTGATCGAGGAGAATGCCATCAAGCAGTTGCCGTTGCGGGGCAGGAACGCCTTCGAGCTGGTCCTGCTCACGCCCGGCGTGATGCAGCGTTCCGATGATGAATTGCCTCGACTGAGCGGCGGACGTGCGCGGTCCGGCGAGTATGTCCTGGATGGCGGCTCCATCACCACGCCCCGGCGCGGACAGTTGTTCACCCAGCCCAACCTGGACGCCATTCAAGAGTTTAAGGTACAGACCAGCGGGCTGTCGGCGGAGTTCAGCCGCACGGTGGGCGGCGTGGTGAACGCCACCCTGAAGAGCGGGACCAATCGTTTTGCCGGCAATCTGTTCGAGTTCCATCGCAATAACTCGATCAACGCTCGGAACTTCTTCGCCGCCTCCACCCCCAAGCTCATCCAGAACAACTTCGGAGGCATGATCGGCGGCCCGATCCGGCGCGACCGGCTCTTTTTCTTCGGCGACTTCGAGTGCTTCCGCCAAGCGCAAGAGTCCCTGTATAACCTGACCGTGCCCACCCCCGCGCTCAAGCGCGGCGATTTCCGTGAGGTGCTGGGCGCGCAGGTCGGCGCAGACGCCCTCGGGCGCACGGTTTTCCGCAACCAGATCTTCGACCCGCAGACCGGTCGCCCGGGTCCCGACGGCCGCATCGTGCGCGACCCCTTCCCCAACAACATGATCCCCTCGGCGCGATTCGACCCGCCCGCCACCAAGTTGATGGCGCTCTATCCGGATCCGAACCTGCCGGGCTTAGCGCAGAATCTGCGCGGCGTCAGGCCCGTCCGCACCGACAACAACAAATTCGACGTCCGCATCGACTGGCGCGCCTCCGACAAGGATCTGGTCTTCGGCCGCTACTCCTGGGATCACCAGTATTCTGACACCGCTCGCCCGTTTCCCGCCTCCTCCACCGGAGGCGCACGCGGAAACTTCAACCGCTACCTGACCGGGGTCCTTTCCTGGACTCGCACGCTCTCGCCTACCACCATGAATGACGCCCGCCTGTCTTATTTCCGCGGGATTCAGGAGCGCCTGCTGTCGTTAAACCAGACGCTGGCGGACCTGGGCATCCCGAATCTCAACTTAGTCGGCCTCCCCCAAGTTTCCGTCCCCGGCTATGCCGGCCTCGGTGACGCCCAGGCTTTCAACCCGGTGGAAATGCAATTTCAGTTTCAGAACATCACCACCTTCGTGCGAGGCCGCCACATCATCAAAACCGGCGCCGATGTGCGCTCGTTCCCCATCAACGACCTCCAGTTGCAGTTCACCGGAACCTACGCCTTTAGCGCCGTCCAAACCGCCGACCCGCGCAACCCCGGAACCACCGGACACCCGCTCGCCAGCCTCCTGCTCGGACACGCCAACGCCTTCGATAACTCGACCCTGCGCGGGCGCTTCTACTACCGGTCGAAATACTTCGGCGCCTTCGTCCAGGACGATTTCAAGATCACGCCGAACCTAACCGTTAACGCCGGCCTGCGTTACGACGTCGAGCAGAATCCCCGCGAACTGCGCTCGCAGGGGTCGAACTTCGACCTCAACCTCGGCCGCCCCGTGACCATGCGGGAACTGGGCCGCAATTTCATCCAGTTCACCGACCGCGTAAACTTTGCCCCGCGCTTCGGTTTCGCCTGGCGGCCGGACGGCGCGCGTAGCACCGTGATTCGCTCCCATTACGGCATCTTCTATATCCCGCTCACCGGACGCGCCACCTCCGCTTTCGCCCGCTTCCCCGCCGACCAGCGCATCGGCATCCAGAGCGACGGTCTCAACCCCGCCGTCATCATCTCGCAGACCCCGCCCATCGTTCCTTCTGTCGACGGCAAGGGCCAAGCCATCGACAACAAGAACGAACGCGCTAAGTTAGGCTACTTCCAGCAGTGGAACTTTGACTTGCAGCACCAGTGGGGCCAGTTTCTTTTGCAGGCTTCCTACGTCGGCAGCGTGGGGCGTTTCCTCATGATGAACCAGGACTGGAACGTCATTCCCATCGAGGCCGTACAGCGCGCCGGGCGCGGCACGCAGGCCATGCGGCCTTACCCGGACTACGGCTTTATCCTCGCCCACGACGAGCGGCAAAACTCCTCTTATAACGCCTTGCAGTTGGGTGTGGAGCGCCGTTACCGCTCCGGGTTCTTCTTCTCAGTTTCCTATACCTTCTCTAAGTTCCTGGACTACAACGAGGACAACTTCTCCCAGATGTTTCCCATGGATCCCTACAATCTGCGGCTGGAGCGTGGGCTCAGCCAGTCCCATTTCCCCCATCGCTTCGTCACCGCGGCGGTCTATGACCTACCCTTCGGCAAGGGGCGCGGGCGCCTGAGCTCCGGTCCCGCCTCGTGGATCGCCGGCGGCTGGCAGTTGTCCTCAATTCTCACTCTGGAAAGCGGCGAGCAAGTATGGATCCAGCAGCCGACCAATACCTCTCAGACCTTCAGCCGCGGCTTCCGGCCCAACTTGGTGGCCAGTCCCGTCCTGCCCAAATCCGAGCGCAGCATCGACCGCTGGTTCAATACCGCTGCGTTCCAAGCCCCGCCACCCCTCACCTTCGGCAACGCCAGCAAGTTCCCCAACATTCAGGGGCCAGGTCTTGCCAATTTCGATGTCTCTATGATCCGCTACTTCGCCATCCCGGCGCGCGAAGGCATGAAGTTCGAGCTGCGGGGCGATTTCTTCAACGTCCTCAACCGGGTCAATTTCGCCCCGCCCAGCGGCTCGTTTGGAACCCCAGGCTTCGCCCGCATCGGCTCGGCTCGGCTGCCGCGCAGCATCCAACTGGGACTCAAGTTCTGGTTCTGATGCCGGACCGGATTGTCCGCCGGCGCATCACTCCGCCACTGCTCGCTTCACTAGTCCACTTCCCGGAGTCTGCCGGTCTTCACGTCGTAAACTAAACCGCGCACCGGAATGTGGCGCGGAATCCACGGGTGAGATCGAATCTTGCTCAACTGCTCCCGCACATTGTCCTCTAAGCTGCGGAATGAAAAGAAACGCGCCGGCGCCACAGCCGCCGAACCCGTTTGCTGCCGTAGCTTCGCCGCCAGTTCCTCGTCTGTGAAGGTGAGCATTCCGCAGTCGGTATGGTTAATCACCGCAAATTCCTGCGTGCCCAGCAGGTGATGGGAAATGATGAGCGAACGCACAGCATCCTCAGTCGCAATCCCGCCCGCGTTCCGGATGATGTGCGCATCACCGGTCTGCAAACCAAGGACCTTCTCCACCGTCAACCTGGCGTCCATGCAGGCCAAAACCGCCAGTTTACGAGCCGGCGGAAGCGGCAAGCCGCCTAAGGTAAACTCGCGGGCGTAAGTTTCATTCGCCTTTAAGGCTTCATCAATGGTGCTCATACCTTCTCCCCTCTGAAGATTCGTCAAACTCGATCAGTTTTAGTATGATTCTACCACTCCCTTCTTCTGGGGGGAAGATTTCGGAGATGAGGCGCACGCTGGACTTTTATCAGCGAACTTGCGCCAGCGCCGCCACGGTGGCTCGGTAGACAGCATCCGAATACAGATTCCGCCGTTCCAGCGGATCGGTCTCCAGATCGTATAACGCGCCGTCCGGATCCCCAGAGTCCGGATAGTGGACGAGCTTGTACCGCCCCCGGCGTACCATAAGAATGCGCTCGTCGTCCCGGTGCTTGCGGTAACCGAGCTTGATTTCCGAGATCACGTCCCCAGAGGCCGGCTCGCCTCCCTCGCGCAAGACCCGCGCCAAACTAGTGGAAGGCGCCGGCAGCCCCGCAAGCTCCAGCACGGTGGGCAGCAATGCAATGGTGGAAACCGGGGTCTTCACACGGCCGCCCGCTCGCACCATCCCCGGCCATGCGAAAAAGAACGGCACTCGCGCCACCTGCTCGTAAAAGGTCTGCTTCTGGAACAAACCATAATCGCCCAGATCCGTCCCGTGGTCGCTCACAAACACAATGATGGTGTCTTTCCACTGCCCGCGCCGCTTCAGAAAATCCAGCAGGCGGCTGATCTGGGCGTCAAGAAACGCAACGCGTTCATAATACGCGCGCCGCGCGTTGCGAATCTGCTCCCGCGTCAGCCGGAACGCCCCTTGATAATCCCTCAGCGCCACGGACTCCCACCGCGGCTTGCGCCGCAATTCCTCGTCCGCCAGCACCGGCAGCCGGATCGAGTCCGGGTCCATGGATTTCCAGAATGGGCGCGGCGCCACCACCGGCGTGTGCGGCGCATTCAACGACAAACGCAGAAAGAAGCGATCGCCCGCGCCCAGACCAGAAAGCCAGTTGATGGCCAAGTCTACGTTCAAAGCCTCGGCGGTCTTCGTGGCATCCTCTGGAAACTCGCCCGCCAATATCCAGGGCTGAGCGCCAGGATAAATGACCGCCTCATAATCGGAGGGATTGCGGCCCTTCAGATACTGCGTCGGCGAAACCACATCTTCGGTTGGCTGCCCGCCTTCGGTCTGGAACGCCTGCCGCCCTTTCACGAAATAGTGCTTCTTGCCGAAAGAGGCCGTGCGGTAGCCGGCCTTTTCGAACGCCCAAGTGAGGAAGGCGGCGCCGGGCGCCAAGCGCTGCTGGTTGTGGTAGACGCCCGTCGAGGAAGGCATCCTCCCGGTGAGCAACGACGACCGCGCCGGAACACACACCGGCGAGGGCGTATAAGCCGATTCAAATAGCGTGCCGCTGGATGCCAGCTCGTCCAGCCTCGGGCTGCGCGCCCACGGCGAACCATAGCAGCCGAGCGAGTCCGGACGCTGCTCATCGGTCATCAGCCACAGCACATTAGGGCGGCGGCCACCCCGGGTCTGAATCGCCGGCGCGCCGGCCAGCGATTGTATGAATTGACGTCGGTTAACGGCGGGCATAAATGCGATCAATATTGTTGTGGTCCAGAACCATGTGCTCGACATACACCGCCGGCGGCACCCGCTCGCGGCTCATCATGGCCAGCGCCAGACGGACTAGTTTCTCCCCATAGCGCTCCGGGAAGTAGGCGATCGAGGCGATGAGGCGGCTGTCTGGATGCCGGATCTCGGTCCGCGCCTCCTCGGTGGCGTTTTGACCAACTACGGCGATGTCCTTTTCGCGCCCCGCCACGCGCGCCGCCCACACGGCGCCTACCGCCGCGCGGTCATTGAAACCCGCCACAAGCAACTGGGTCCCCTTTCGCGTCTGGGCGAGGAATGCGGACATCGCTTCGCGGCTGGTGGCGGTGTCGGCGCGGGTGCTCAAATGAACCACCTTCGACTCGTCCACGCCGTCGAGCGTCTCCTTCAAACCAATCAGCACCCCACCCAGCCTCGCTTGCACGTTGGTGCTCGCCAAGGTGGACTCGAGCAACACCACTTTGTCGAACTTTCCCTTCCAGGTCTCACGGGCGAAGCGCGCGAGCACTTGACCCGCAAGGCGCCCCGCGCGGTAATTGTTGCCGCCGAAATAGACGCAGCCCGCAGCCGGCACGTCGATGCTGATCACCGGAATGCCGGCGTGGAAGAACTGGTCGGCAACGGTGTGGCATACCCATTCGGCGGGCTGAAAGAGCATCACCAGATCGGCTTTAGCGTCGATCAGCCGCTGAGCGTTCGCCGCCGCGCGGTCGGCGTCGTCTTCGCGGTTGTCGAGAGCCATGAGCTCCACGTTGGCGCGCTCGGCTGCGTCGCGGATACCCGCCGCCACGTCGTCACGGAACGGGCTGCCGGATTGCGGAGCGCAATAACCGATGAGGAAGCGCCGCCGGCGCGACGTGCAGCGGTATCTCTTGTTGGGCAGGCGCTCGACGTATCCGCGGTTTTCGAGCGTCGCCAGCAAGCGGAACACTGCCGTTCGTTGAATTCCGGTGCTCTCGGCGATTTCCGCCACGGTCAGAGGCCGTCCGCTGGATTCGATGGCTTCGAGCACGTCCAGCCCTTTGTCGAGCGTGGAAACTATGCGCATATTGAATATGTCCGTTCAATATTGGCACAGTTGTAACTTAGTGTCAAACCCTGCCAGAGTGGCGCCTTTTCTGTTCCTGGCTCCCGCGTCTTAGGATGGGCGGTGGATCAGGCTGTCGTAGAGGGATTTTTGGCGGAGGGCGATGGCGTCCCAATTGTAGTCGGTTTCAGCGCGGAGGCGGGCTTGGCGTTCGAGGGCGCGGCGGCGCTCGGGGTTCTCAAACAGTTCGGCTATGGCATCCGCCATCTCTTCGGCGGACCGGACTACGAGGACATCACGTCCGGATTCCAGATCCAATCCGTTGATCCCGGCGGGGGTGGCGACGACCGCTTTGCCCATCGCCATGGCTTCCATGATTTTGATGTTCGTGCCGGCGCTTGCCAGAAGCGGCGCCACCACCACCGACGCCCGCTCATAGGCTGGGCGGACATCGGCGACGAAGTCTTCGATTTCGATTCCGCGCTGGTCGAGGTGGATCGCTCCCCGCTCCTGGTAACGATCCAGAAAGTATTGGTGGCGTTTGCCGGCGATGATGTGAAAGACCGGATCGAAGCGCCGCAGTCTGGGCCAGACGGCCTCCAAGAAGAACCTTACGGCGAGGATATTCGGCAAATGCTGGAACGCCCCAATGAACAGGATGCGATGAGGGTCGGGTTCGGAAGCCGCCGGGCGGAAGCGCTCCAGATCCACGCCGTTGAGGATCGTCTCCACCCGCTGTGCTTGAACCGCGGCTCGATCCTTGTCCGACATCGTAACCACACAGTCCACCCGCTTCCAAGCGTCCCTTTCAAATCGTTCCCACTTTGCTAGCTGATGGCGTAAATCCCAGTCTTCACTTTGAGATAGGAGCTGACGTTGCAAGTCGTACGTGATATCGTGTTCCACCAGAATGGTGGCGGCGGGCGCGCAATCGGCGGCATACTGGGCCATGTGTGTGAATTCGATCTGGGCTACGGCGGGCTTCCACTTCCGGACGGTGAGCTGCAAAGCGGCACGGAAGGCGGGCGAATCGAATTCCTCGACCATGTCAGGGCGGGACGTAGCGGGCAAAATGTGCGTGCCGCGCCTCCGCACTAATACGATTTCCTGGCAAATATCGAGGAGTTCCGCTGGAGGGGAGTGCAGTTCTTCGGTGAATGTCACTAGGATCTGGTCGAAGTCGCGAGCCGTGCGGCGCATCAAGTTATACATTCGAACTGCCCCTCCATGTGATAGAGGAAAAGGCACATATGGGCTGACGACCAGCACGGCCGGACGGTTTTGGGGAGGCGCGCCAGGGAAAACGGCGACCGAGCCGCTTCCAGCGCCCAGAATGAGATCTTCCGGCCAAGGGTTGCGCGGGGGACGGGTCAGCCAGCGCCATGCCCGCGCCGCGAAAGCCAGGGCGGCTTCAGCTCGCACCGAGCGATAATGCCCCGCGCCCAGAACGTTCAAACGCCAAATGGCCTGCTTCCAAAGCTTCCGGAAAACAGACGGGCGGGCTACCGCGCGCGCCAGGAAGCGCAGGTAGTTGACGTCCAAAACCAAGTCCAACTCGTCAGCACTGTAGTAGCGCGACGTGGTGGCGCGGTGCCAGTGGGTCACCTGCGCCCCGGCGACGAAGACCGTTGGCCAGCCCAACTGCCACGCGCGAAAGCCGGCGTCGAGATCTTCGACATAGGCGGGGCGGTACATTTCCCCCAACCCCCCTAAAGCGCGAAGCTTGCGAGTGTCATAGAGGGAGCATCCTCCGCTGCCATACAACACGTAGCTGAGATCTTCGCCTGGCAACGGAAGGTCGCACGCTATAGGGAAGTCCGTTGACCGGGAATCCGGTTCGCGCAAGCGCATGATCGCCTTGCCCGTTTCTTCGCGCCGCAAGCCGGGCGGGAAGAAGATTTGAGCCGTGGCGCAGAACAGGTCAGGCACGTTCTCGAAGGCGCTGCGTAAGGCGCGGAAGAAGCCCGGGCGGATCAGCATGTCGTTATTGAGAAGGCAGACATGGGAGTAGCGGGCGCGGCGAATGCCGCGGTTCACGGCTTGGGCAAAGGGTAAAGGGGTGGTTGAGACATCCAATGTAATTTTCGGAAAACGCGAGGTCAAGCGGGACACTGTGGAGTCCGCGCTGCCATTGTCTACAACAATGACCTCGGAAGGGATGCCCTTAAGATCATCGAACACGCCTGGAAGAAGGCGCTCGAGGAGTCCCGCGCCGTTGCGAGACGGAATGACAACGGTGATGCCTTCTTCGAGCGGTGGTTCCGGGGGCGGTTGGGTTTTGGAAGGCAAAAGCGCTTTCAACAAGGCAGTGAGCCACCCGGAAAGCACGGCGCAGTAATAGAGAGCGGGGCGAAGGAAATAGCCAGGGTGGGCGAGGCGCCAGACGAAGGTGTAGACACCGCCACCAGGGTGAAATTCGAAATCGATCCACTCCCGAAGCCGCCAAGCGAAATGCCCCAGGATGGAGCGCCACGCCCTGGGGCGGATCATGTAGTGATTTAATGTTTCGTTGTAAATTAATGTATTAAAGTGGCTTATTAGAAAAGCCAGAAGGCGCAGGCGGAACAAGGGCGTCTTGCGGTCTAAAATGATAGCGCCGTAGCGAACGTGGCAGCCGCATAGGCCGGCGCGGCAGCGGGCCCAGTTCTCCCAGAAGCTGCGCTGGACGTGATAAGGAATCCATTGAGCGTTGCCGACCGGGAACTCGGAAACTACGATCAAGGGAAGGTCGGGCGCTATCTGCCGGAACTTCTCGATGAGGAGGCGGTTCAGTTCTTCAGATCCCGTAGCGAAAGCAACTTTGACGTGGCGGCTCAAATCAGTTCGTGGCGGTTCGCCGGGAACTCTTCGGCTTCAGCCCGGCGCCACATATCAGCGGCTTGAAGGCCGAACGCCGTCGACACAGGGTTGACGTAGGGCAGCAAATCGCCGCCCTTCGCGCCAAACCAAAAGCCGCCGTGGCGGGCCGGGTCAGGGTCTTCACGCTGGAATTTCAGCAGCCTGGCCAGTTCTTCCAAGGCGGCTTCGCGGTCCAAAGGAGCTACGCCGAGCCGGTCGGCGTACAAGCGCACGCGGATCAATTGAGCCGCCACGTCGGAACGCTCGAAGGAAGGAGCTATATCCCTCAGAAATGCGGCCACTTTGGCGATGCCCTCACGGACGGCGGCGGCGCAGGCGGGGTCCGAATAGCGGGGCAGCATGCCTTCGAGGAAGTAACAATAGGCGTGCAGGCGGTCCATCACCATCTGCTGGTCCACCGCGCCCGGCAGAAACTCGTCGTGGGTGGCGAGCGAACGGCGCAGCGCCATTTCATAGGCTTCGAGGAACTCCCGTTCGCCTGTAACTTCATAAAGATCCTGCCACGCCATAGCGGCCTTGAGCTGGTAACAGCCGGGGCGGCGGGACCAGTTGCCGTCGTGCGGGCGGGGCTGGCAGCCGGGCAACTCGATAATGGGGTGTACGCCTCCGGGGTGGACGAAGCAGCGGAGCATGGAACGGCCGGCGGCGATGGCGGCATCCAGCCATTCCCCTTCCGGGGTGACGCGCCACAGCGTCAACAGCCCGCGGGCAATGATGCCGGAGTCGAAAAAGTAGGCCAGGGCGCCCGGGCACTCGAAGGGGAAAACCTCGAGAGCGGGATCCCAAGCCCGCCGCACCAGGAATGAAGCCGCCGCCCGTGCCGCTTCCAGGCAGCGGAAATCATCCAGCCGGCGGTGCAGATAGACCAGGGCGCTTATGGCGTAACCGGTGATTTCGGTCGAAATGCGGGCGTTGCGGCCCGGCTCGGTCATGTAGAAACGGGCCACGCCTCCCTCGGGCTCCTGAATGCCGGAGCCGAGGAACCATTCACTGGCGAGCGAAAGAACGTTGTGGATACCGGCTTGTGTACGAATCAACCCTCAATTGTAATCCATCGAGGCGGCCGGTTCAGTACTGAATGCGCGCCTGGAATTGGAGGAAGCGGTTCAGCGCCGCGGTCTGCTGCTGGACGCGGCCGAAGTTGGTGTTCATGGGGTCGGTGTTCGGGGTATCGAACTGATAGCGGTTGAACACGTTCAGCATATCGAAGCGCAGGATCATCTTGACGCGCTCCTTATGCAGCGGGAACTCCCGCTGGACGTTGGCGTTGGTCTGGAGGGTGCGGTCGCGGCGCAGCCCGTCGATGCGCGAGGGGAAGATGCGAGTCTGGTAGCTGGCGGGTCCGCGCTGAGAGCAGCGTTCCCAACCGGTGTTGGGTCCCGGGGTCTGGCTGCAAGCGGTTCCGGAAGCGTTGAACCATTCATCCAGGGTGGGGTTGTCTTTCTTGATCGCCGCCAGGTCGCCGTAATAGTAGCGGTTACCCCAATCGATCAACTGGCCGGCTTGGTATTCAAACGTGCCGGACAATTGCATTCCGCCGAGCAGTTTGCTCATGACGCCTTGCTTGAAGAAGGCGCGGCGGCGCCCGAAGGGGAATTGATAAATGCCGGTCGCGGTGAGGCGGTGCGGGCGGCTGGCGTTAGAAAGCCGCCAGGCGGGGCGTTCGTCGAACTCATTGGGGAACCAGTCGGCCGCCCAGCCGTTGGTTCCGGTGTAGGCGACGTTGGTGCTGAAGCCTTTGGAGAACCTGCGGTTGAAGGTGACTTCCAGGCCGTTGGTGCGGACCGAGCCGGTGTTCGACCGTTCCATGTTCAGAGCTGTGTTCACGGTGGGGTAGGGGCGCAGGAGCTTGTGGCGGTTGATGGTGCTGTTGGTGAAAAAGCTCTGGCTGAACATATCGTTGTAGAGCTCCGGGTTGTTTTGTTCCAGCCCGGGGAACAGCGTGATGCGGAAGGGGTTCGATACGCCGCCGTCCAGCGCCGAAGCCCATGCGCTGTTGCGCACGTTGCCGGTCCACCAGTATTGCGCCGGGAGCGCATTGAGATTCTTGGTGACATAGACA
>Ga0101944_10004432_pt1 | contig 17441 bp, 14 predicted proteins | sample DewCreD2012metaG_FD_75245 | JGI IMG/M metagenome (GOLD analysis project Ga0101944, IMG submission 75245) | Hot spring sediment bacterial and archeal communities from British Columbia, Canada, to study Microbial Dark Matter (Phase II) - Dewar... ...
GCGCTGCCACTGGTACGCGGGCGTCAGCTCCGCATCGGTCGAGACCACGACCACGGCAGCCGGCGAGACCACCACGTCGGTCTCGGCTGGAGTGGAGATGGCGGGCGAGATCAAGTGCGGCTACGTCGTCCCGCTGACCGGGGCCATGGCTCAGTTCGGTGCCGCCGCCAAGTGGCAGGTCGAGTGGATGGAGAAGAACGTCTGGAAAGACGGCCTGGTGTGCGGCGACGGTAAGTCGTACAAGATAAAGACCATCATCGGCGACAGCCAGTCCGACTCCAACCGCTCGGCTCAGGTAGCTGCTGACCTCATCAACAACGAGGGCATCAGCCTCATCGGCGGTAGCTCCAGCGCGGCTAACGTCATCCCCGTACGAGACACCGCCGAGTCCTTCGAATGCCCTGGCGTCTACTACGACTGCCCGGGCGACGCCTGGGGAGCCGGGCTCACCGAGCCTCTGAAGTGGAACTGGTGTGCCTGGTGGATCGGCAAGGACGTGGTGGGCAACTTCCTTGGCATGTGGGAGAAGATCCCCAACAACAAGGTGGTCGGCGCGCTGTGGGAGAACTCCGCTGACGGTGACAACTTCGCCAACGTGTTGCCGGGCTTGTTCGAGCAGCTGGGGCTCACCCTGAGCAACCCGGGCCAATACCCGACGGGGACCGAGGATTACACGCAGATCATCAGCCAGTTCAAGAAAGACGGGGTGGAGATCGTCTGCGGTATGGCCACCCCCGGCGATTTCTCGAACTTCTGGAAGCAGGCCACCCAGCAGCAGTTCCGGCCCAAGATCGTGACCGTGGCCAAGGCCCTACTCTTCCCCGATGGCATCAACGCTCTGGGCGATTTGGGCGACGGGATGACGGTCGAGTGCTGGTACCACCCCACCTATCCCTACAAGAGTGATGTGACGGGCATGACGCCGCAGCAGTACTGCGACCAGTATGAAGCCGACACCGGCTTTCAGTGGACGCAGCCGGTCTGCTTCATCGGTTGCTTCGAACTGTGGACCGATGTGCTACGCCGCACCAAGGACCCCAAAGACAAGAACAGCATCGTGGAAGCCATCAAGGCCACCAAGGTGACGGTGACCGGTGGCCCGGTGGACTGGACGCAGAACCCCGATCCGGTCAGCGGCTACTACAACTTCTGCACCAAGCCCATCGCTGGCGGGCAGTGGGTGAAGGGCAGCGGGAAGTGGAAGTATGACTTAGTCATCCCGGTGAGCGCCACCCATCCTGATATCCCCGTGGGCGCCTCCATGAAGGAGGTGCAGTACCCGGCGTAGTCCCGGAATGCGCCGGGGCGTTGCTGGGGCGGCAGGCGCGGAGGCGCCTGCCGCCCCCCTTATCCACCTTGGTGGGACTGCGCCTCACGCGTCCGAGGCGGCAGATAGAGGACCTCAGGTCGAGCTTGGTCCGGTTTGGCCCACGGCCTTCTGTAGGATCGGCAGGACCTCTTCCAGGCGGAAGGGGCGCTTGATGACGGCTGCGATGCCGTGTTGCTCGTACCCGCGCACCTCGGCGTCACTGCACATGACGACGGGCAAGTCCCAACCCACCGAGCGAAGCCCGGCCACGAGACTGAGACCGCTCGTGCCGCCCGGACCCACTACCGAGACCACGACCAAAGAGAAAGGAGCCGCCCCACTTGGTCGGTCTGGAGCAGAGGGCGCCGTCAACAGCCTGGCGGGCGCCGTCAACAGCCTGACGGCCTCCTGCAGGCTGGCGGATCTCACCGCGTCCCAGCCGAGCGCAGCCAGGATGCCGGCAAGCTCCTCGCCCCAGCTCTCTCCCGCGTCGACGATGAGTACCCGGACGGGCGGCCCTCCCGCAGAGTCGGCGGAGGACCGAGCCGTGGACCTCCCGGGGGCAGGCCCAGCGGCGGACCTCTCTAAGGCGGTGCGGCCGTCCTCCAATTCAGCCAGTCTCCGCTCGAGTCGCGCAAGCTTCTCCTGCAAAGTCAGGTCCTCGGCCATGAACACCAGGGACGACTCGTTCCCGACCACGTCACGGAAAGGAGCGCTGGAGAGGCGCACGCGCACGCGTTCTCCATCTTTGCGGGGGAGCCAGGTCTCGTCGGGCGCTGCTCGGCCGTCCCCGCACTCGCCGGATGACATGCCCCCAGGGTGAGCAAGCCCAGGCAGGGCTGGCCAAGGAGGCGGGCGATCTCTTACCTCGGCCGCTTTCCAACCGAACACTCGCTCAGCTGCCTTGTTCCACAAGGTGACCCGCCCGCGGCTGCTCAAGACCCAGGTGGGAACCGGTGAGGCTCCGATAAGGGCCTCAAGATCAGCTACCGCGTCGCCCCGGCACTTCTCGGCCAAGATGCGAGAGATGGCGTTGCTGGTGGTAGTCCCCAAGGTGTGCAGCCCGGCGCGCAGCGAGGCTGGGATGTCAGGATAGGTAGTGGTGCCCGCCACCAACGTGGCTATGGCCGTCCCCCGATGTAGTATGGGCACCACGGTCAGATCGCGAGCGCCGCAGAGACTCTGGAGTCGGGGGTCAAGAGGCCCCTCTTTGCTGACGTCGGAGAGCTTGTCGACGAGCTCCTCGGGGACGCCTCGCTGTTGCACGAGTCGATGCTCTCCGCTCGCTACGTCGATCTCGTAGACGGCCGCCAGGTCGATGCTCTCCACGCGCAGGGCGGCCCTCAGGGCTTCGCGAAGGGCGTGAGGGATGTTCTGCACCGTGGCTAGCGCATCTTGGAGGTCTGAGTCGATGCGAGCGAGGCTCTCCGTGCGCTTCTGCTCGGTGATGTCTTCCACCACCTCGATGAAGCCGGTGGGTCTGTTGTCAGGGCCCATTATGGGATGCGCGCGGATACGTGCCGCGAAACGGGTGCCGTCGTCTCTTACGCCCACCGTCTCCGCCTCGTGAGGTTCGCCGGTGGCCAAGGCCAGGCGGCCGGGGCAATGCGGGCAAGGCTCCTCGCGCTTCTCGAACTCGTGGTAGCACTTCTTGCCCAGCAAGGCCACGATGGGTTTGGCGTACAGCCGCTCGTTGGCCCGGTTGACCATGACCAGGTCGAAATCCACCGAGATGAGGTTCATGCCTGGCTCGGTGTCGGAGGCCACTGCCTCAAAAGAGTCCCTGACGGTCTCCCTATCGCGTTCCATGGGTCTTCCTCGCCGCACCTTCTCTTAGGCGGACGGCTATGACCAGGCGGTCGTCGTCGGGGAAGGCGGGGTCGTGGAAAGCCACTGCCTCGCGGTAGGCCGCCCGGGCGACTTCCTGGGGGCCGGAGCTAGCTCCCTCGAGGGCGGCTGCGGCTATGCCACCCGGGCCAAAGACCTTGTCGCCCCTGCGCGAGTCCGAGACCCCATCGGTATAGATGACGAGGATATCGCCCGGGCCCAGGCGCTCCGTGACGGTGGCGAACCGCTGGTCAGGGAAGATGCCCAGCGGCGGATTGTGGGGTGCCCACGATTCAGTGACCGCCGAGCGGCTGATCTTGAGCGGCGCGGGGTGCCCGGCCAGGCAAGTCCGTACGTCGCCCGTGCGTCGGTCCACCAGGCAGGCGGCGACGGTCACGAAACGGCCCCGCGGAAGCGACCGGACCAAAGCCTGGTTGGCGCGCTCCATAAAAGTGGCAGGGTCCGGGTCAAGCCCGGCCTGAGCGCCTATGACGTATCGGGCTCTCGCTGCCACTCCTGCGGCCTCTACCCCTTTCCCCGCCACGTCACCCGCTAGTATCAAGACGCCTGACGCCCCCAAGTCGAGGACGTCGTAGAAGTCGCCCCCCAAACGAGCCAACTCGGTGGCCGAACCGAAGCTGACCCCTATCTCCAACCCCTCCACGGCCGGGGGCTCGGCCGGCATCAGCGCGCCTTGGATGGTCTCAAGGATGGCGTGTTCGCGATCCCGGTCGAGGTGGCTGCTAAGGAGAGGTCCGGCCATCCGGCAGACCGCCTCCACCACCTCGGCAGTGCCTTGGAACTGGTCAGGACGTGGGTCGGCCAAGTGGAGGGAGCCGATTATGCGGTCGTTCATGCACAACGGGAAGATAGCCACCGACTCGTAGCGTTCGTCCAAGCAGCGCCCGCGGATGGGGCCCAGGTCCTCAGGGGCGAACTCGCGGCCCAGACTTCCGAAACGACCCCAACAGAAGGAACCGCCTTGGGTGAAGAAAGGGAGAGAGAGGTCGACGGCGCCCGAAGCCACCCGTCCGCAGAGGCAATCGGCGTGGCCTACCACCGCCTCATCTCGTACGAAGCTGGGTGAATGCCCCTCGGTGGAACAGCTGGCCAGCCAAGCTTCACTGGCCCCTCCTTCCCACAGTCGCAGCATAGCGGCCTGGCAGCCCGTGAACCCCCGCGCCCACGCCGTCAAGCGGTCGGCGACTTCGGCGAAAGACTTCGCTCGCCCCAGGGACTCCATGATCGCGGTGAGCTCGCGTAGCGTGTCCATGGGGAGATTGTATCGAGTCCCGGTCTGGGTATCTTAAGTCGACGAAAAACGCGCCCCGCTAGGCGCCGCGCGAGTTGGCTTCTTGCGCTGGTCCGCGCGTTACGCCGCTAGCCGCGCTGGGTCGGCGCAGGTGGGTCTAGCCAGGGAGGTGAAGGGCGATGAGGGGTCCCGTGGAGAACAAGGTCGGTTGGGTCGCGGTGGTGCTGGGGTCGCTGCTGGCGGTAGTGATGGGCTTGGCGGTCGCCTGTGGGGACTCGGATTCTGAGGAAGCCCTTAGCACTGAGGCCACGATAGCAGCTTCCTTGCCGGAATTGTCCGCCGAAGACGCCGCAGCGGTGCGCGCACTAGCCGACGCCTACTGGGCCGCCTGGAACGCATATGATGTCGACAAGGTCCTTTCTATGCTCGAGGAGCCTTTCCGCTCGCAGCGAGGCGAGGAGATCAAAGGGAACATCGAAAAGCTCCGGCGCTGGCGGATGTCCATAAGCGTGACCGAGGCCACATCGCCTCGCATCGGACCCGACGGCGAGGTGGTCATGTACGTGAACGTGAAGAAGCCGCTTAGCACCGACCTCACACAGATGCGCTTCAAGAAGACGGGTTCGTCCTGGGTCATCACCTATGCTTCCAAGGACTGACCGCGAGGGCTTGAGTTGGAGTTGGTACTGAAGATAGGCCTGATAGTCATATATAGCGTCTTCTCAGCTATCAGGATTCGCTATCAGGTCCGGGCCCGACGGATGCGTGTGGCTACGGTGATCCAGGAGAGCCGGCGCTACTCAGCTATGCTCAGTGCGCTGATCTGCTACGAGGTCTTGACTTTCTTCTTGTACCTTCTCGCCCCCCAGGTTCTTCAGTGGGCGGCGTTGCCGCTGTTCCTTTGGCTGCGTTGGACGGGTTTGGGTATCGCCTTGTTATCCCTCGCCATGTTCGTATGGGTGCATCAGCATCTGGGTAGCAATTTCTCGATGGAGCTCCGTATCGTCGATGGCCAGACCCTCACCGTGTCCGGGCCCTATCGGTGGATGAGACATCCCATGTACACCGCGTTCATCATCTTGCACGTGGCCGCCTTTCTGATCACCGCCAACTGGTTCATCGGTGTCACCTGGACGGGCGGACTCATCGCGATACTGGCACTTAGGGTGAAGCGCGAAGAGGCGATGATGCTACAGCGGTTCGGTGACGAGTACAACCGTTATATGCGGCAGACCGGACGGCTACTTCCCTCTTTGCGGCGACCGCTGCGAGACACTACTCGCGTCCCGGGTCCTGCTCAGTAGCGGCTGATGGCTCGGAATCGCCACACCGCCAACAAGAGCAAGGGGACGATCCAGGCCCACACCACGCCGAGTGGCCGCAGCACCTCCGAGACCTCCATCCCCCCGAGCACGATCTGGTGCAGCGAATGCACTATCCAAGCGGTCGGCAGCACGTGGGCTACTTGCTGAAAAGACGGGCCCGTTATCTCCAGGGGGAACCACCCACCGCTGAGCGCGCCTAACAACTGGGCGACTATGATCATGACGGCGACCACGGCGGCTTCCGAGCGGAAGAGTGACGATATCAACAGTCCGAAGCTCGAGGCCAGTACTGAGAGAGAGACCATGGTCATCGCCAGAGCCAGTGGACTAGCGAGATAGTCCACTCCGAAGGCTAGCTGCCCCAACAGGATCAGAAGTGCTTGCTGGAGCAGGGTCATGGCGACCATGGCCGTCAACTTCCCACCGATGAGATGACGCGCGCGGACTCCGGCCACCGCCAGGCGGCGGAGCAGACCATGTCGTCGCTCCCAGGTCACGCCCGTCGCTATGGTGAGCAGGCTGAACAAGACCCAGGTCACCAGAGAGCCCGTGGAGGACTGGTCGAAACCCCCCGGAAGTAGCGCGGAGGCACCCTTCGCATCGGTGATCTTGAGGGAAGTGCGCGGCGAGGCTAGTTCCGTCTGCACCAATGAGCGCGCGGTCGCGAGGATTTCCGGGCCGGGAGTTCGGCCCACGTGGGCGAAGACCTGCTCCACAGCGGCGTCCGAGGCTCGAGCCAGGATGTCTGAACTGCTCAGCACCTCTTGAATAGCTCGCTCCACGGTGTAGGCGGCGGCTAGGGTATCGAGGCGTATGAAGGTCAGACTGACCGGGGTGGCCGTTTCGAGTGCCGTCGCATAGCCCTTGGGAATGACCAGACCGGCAGCCACTTGCTGGTCCTGGACGGCCCTCTCGATCTTGTCGGAAGAGGTGGGCTTCACTTCCAGTAGGGTGGTAGCCCTCAACTGCTCCACCAGCCGCTCGGAGGCGGCTGTCTGGTCCTGATCGACGAGGGCGAGCGGCAGGCGGCTGTCCGCTTCCTCGGTATCCGGGATGAGGAGGCCTAGGAACACGGTGAAGACCACGGGGAGGACCAGCGTGAATAGAGCGGCCAGGCGGTCCCGGCGCGTTTGAAGGAGTTCCTTAGCCGCTATCTGCCAGACCGTTCTCATGCGTACCTTCGCCTAAAGAAGAACGTAGCCAAGGCGAAAAACCCCAAAGCGAAAGCCAGCACTGCAAGGACTGGGAGGGCTATCTCAGCCCAGGAGCCCCCGAACAGCAGTCGACCCCATGCTTCCATCAGCCAGCCCAAAGGACTGATACGTCTGACCTTGGCGAAAGTCTCTCCCACGCTGGCCGTCCCGAAAAAGTTGCCGCTGATGAGGGCCATAGCCACGAAAATGGCGGAGCTGACCGCCCCTGCCTGCCCCGAGGTCTTGGCAAAGGAGACGGTCAACAGGGCTAGGGAGGCGGCCACCAAGGCCCCGCACACCACCAAGACGACGACCGGTCCCGATGGTCCCCAGTGCGCCCCCAAGAGGAGCCAGCCTGCCAGCACCAGTACCACCGACTGGATGAGCACCACCAAGAACACGGCCAGGTACTTGCCGGCCAGGATGACGGGGCGCCGCGCGGGGGTGGTGAACAAGCGAGGAAGGGTACCCATCCGGTGTTCCTCCAAGATACTTCGCGCCGGTATGGAAGCGCCGAACAGCATGAAGAACAGCATCATCCCCACCAAGACCTGGCTGGCCACGTTGGGACGCTTGGCTGACTCCACCCCGGGGATCATGGGCGAGCGGCTCTGCAGGCTGACCGAGTCTCCCGACTCCCGGGCTTGCACGAAAGCTTCCGCCGCCCGGCGGGCCAAGACGGCCAGTGCGCTGGGCTCAGTGAGACCTTCGGCTGAGGCCAGTTTGACGGAGGCTGCGGCCGCTGACCGGGCGCCCTCCATCTGCGCAAGGACCGATTCCACGATGGTGGCGACCACGGTCGGCCCCAAAGCCCCTCCTGGTTTCTTGTATAGCTCGACCTCGACCGGATGGTCCACGGTCGGTCCGGCGAGGGCTGCGCTCAGCCCCGCGGGTATGATCACCGCTACGTCGGCCTCACCTCCGTCGACGGCGGCTCGGGCCTCCTCGGGGGTGTCGAAGTCTGTGAGCACCACCAGGTCCGAGAGTTCCGGCGAAGCCAGGGCAGCGTGCAGCATGACGCCGGCGACCGGTGTCGCTCCCGAGAACACGGTACTCGGTCCGCTCGGCACGTCTTGGTTCACTATCGCTGTTCGCACGCTCGCGACGACGAAGTTGTCGCCGCTTCCGAAGGCGCCCCCGATCGCGGTGGCCAAGAGCAACGGGCCGACGAACATCATCGCCAAAGCCGGCAAGTTGCGATAGGTGTGCCGGACATCCTTCCAGGCTATGAAGAAGGCCCGAAGCATGGTCCGACCGTCCGCTTCTAGTCCCTGAGGGCGCGGCCCGTGAGGTGGAGGAAGACCATCTCCAGATTGGGCTCGGTCAGGTTGACCTCGATGATCCGGGTTCCCGCTTCGCGCGCCGACTCGAAAAGGTGGGGAAGGAGAGCTCCCGCGTCTTCGGCCAGCAAAGTGAAGCGGGAGTCACTGGGCTCGAACGTGCTGGTCACCTGGGGGAGCTGCCGCCACCTCTCGGCCAACATCTCGGCCTCGCCCTCGACTCTCAGCTCTATCCGCGTGCGGCCGCCGACCAGCTGGACGAGCTCCTCCTTCGTACCTAGCGCGATCAAGCGGCCTTGGTCCATGATCGCGACGCGGTGGGAGAGCTCCTGGGCTTCTTCCATATAGTGGGTGGTGTAGAGGATGGTCATCCCGGCTGCGTTGAATTCCTTGACCCGGTCGAGGATGGCCCGGCGACTTTGCGGGTCTATGCCGACGGTGGGCTCATCCAGGAAGAGGATGCGCGGCCGGTGCAAGAGCGCCGCCCCGATGTTCACCCTGCGTTTCATGCCGCCCGAGTACTTCTCGAGCCTGTCCTTCTGGCGTTCGGTCAGGCCTATCAAGTCAAGGATCTCGTCCACCCGTTCATCGAGCACCTTGCCCTGGAGCCCATACATGCGTCCCCAGAAGAGCAGGTTCTCCCGGCCGCTCAGGTCCTCGTAAAGCGCGATCTCTTGTGGGACCACTCCGATAAGCCGTTTCACCTTCTCGGGCTCCTTGGTGACCGAGTAGCCGCCCACCAGGGCCTCCCCGTGGTCGGGAGCGAGCAAGCAGGAGAGGATGGAGATGGTCGTCGTCTTGCCCGCACCGTTGGGGCCTAGCAGGCTGAAGATCTCGCCCTCCTGGATGCTGAAGGAGACGTCGTCGACCGCCACCGGGCCTTTGGGGGGGTCGAACTGCTTGCGGAGCTTCTCCACCACGATGGCTTCCACCGATACCTCTTCCACCGTTGAGGGCGGGCTGTACGGCTATACTAGCCAAAAGCGGGACCAGACGCTTGACGGTTCGGGGACCGGGGACCTCATGCTCGAACAGCTGAAGCAGATACGGCTTCCCCTCATCGCAGGGGTCGTACTAGCGGTACTGGGCGCGATAGCGTTCCTGGCGGTCGAGGCTGGCAGGGGTGCCATCGGGCCGTCGGAGCTCCCCGTGATACAGATCGGCCAGGTTTCGCCCGGCTCGACGGGCGGCTTGCCGACCACTAGCGACTCCTCGCCAACAGACACCTCTTCACCCGGAGCTGGGTCACCAGACTCGAGCTTGCCCGGGTCAGGTCCCGAAGGACCGGGGACGGGCACCACCCCGGGGACCACCACAGGGACGACTACTAGCGCGACCACCGCACCTGAACAACCGACGACCTCGGGGACCACGGTGCGTGAGACCGTACATGGCGGGGTCCACGGTGGCTCTAGCACCAGCACGACTCAGGGTGGGAGGCGGTAGTGCGCGTGTTAGTCGTCGAAGACGAGGAGCGCGTGGCCTCCTTCATAGCCAAAGGGCTGGAAGGTGCCGGTTTCGTGACCAAGACAGTGTCGACCGGGCGAGAGGCACTCCTTTTCCTGCGCCGGGAAGGGCCGGTGGATGTGATCCTCCTTGACGTCGGACTTCCCGATATCGACGGCTTCGAGGTGCTAGCCGAAATACGCAAGACCGACCCCCAGACACCCATCCTCATGCTTACCGCTCGCGGTGACGTGCCCTCCCGGGTGCGCGGCCTCGACCTGGGCGCCGACGACTACCTAGCCAAACCGTTCGACTTCGACGAGCTCATCGCGCGCATCCGGGCCCAGCTACGCCATGCCCGGCAGCCGCAGGCCGCCGTTCTCGAAGTTGGCGACCTCCGACTTGACCTCAAGACGCGGAAAGCCACCCGGGGAGGCAAAGTCGCTGATCTCACCTCGCGGGAGTTCTCTCTGCTGGAGTTCTTCATGCGCCATGAAGGCCAGGTGCTCTCGCGGTCGCAGATCCTGTCCAGCGTTTGGGGCTACGGCTTCGACCCGCAGAGCAACGTGGTCGATGTGTACGTGGGATATCTGCGGGGGAAGCTGGACCGGCCGGGCGAAGACAGCATCATCGAAGCTGTGCGGGGGGGAGGGTACCGGCTGCGGGTCAGCGACCGGCCGGGGACGGATTGAGGCTGCGGCTCACCCTGTGGTTCGTACTGGGCGTGATCGTCGTTGTACTCGCCGGTGCGGTGGGCATCTACGCGGTGCTGTCAGAGCAGCTGCGCAACGATCTCGATTCCCGACTTTCGCAACAACTCACTCGCTATGGGGAGGCCGTGGCTTCGGCTGTCGACGAGTCGGGTCTGGTGGAGATGACCCGCGCCTACCTTCTCGGCTCGGGTGCGAACCCTCTGCGTCGCTCGGGATTCGTTCTATCGTTGCAGACTCGCGGAGGCTCCATGATCTCCAACTCGGACGAGGTCCGGCTGGAAGACCTCCCGGCGAGCCGGGCGCTGCTGGCGGGCGGCCCGGCCTTTCTTAGCGACGCCCAGTTCGCCGGCCACGGTTATCGGGTCGCTGGCACGCCGATCGAACTGCAGGGCGAGCGGATAGGGGCAGTGGAGATCGCCGGCCCCTTGGACGAGATAGGCAACACTCTGAACCGGCTGCTCCTCTTGCTGGGGGTAGGCGGGGCGCTCGGCTGTCTCTTGGTAGGGACGGGGTCCTGGATATTGGTGGGGCGCGCGCTTGACCCGGTGCGCCGGATAGCCGAGACCGCGCAGGCCATATCCAAAGAAGACCTGACCAGGCGGATAGGCTACCGCGGACCGGCTGATGAGATAGGACAGTTAGCCGCCACCATGGATGCCATGCTCGACCGGATCGAGGCGGCGTTCACCGCGCAGGAGCAGTTCATCTCCGATGTGTCGCATGAACTACGTACTCCTCTCACCATCGTCAAAGGACATCTGCAGGTCCTCGACCGCCAAGAAGACCTCGACCCGTCGCTGGTGAGGCAGGAACACGCGCTGGTCATCGACGAGCTTGACCGCATGGACCGCCTGGTGAACGACCTCCTCACTCTGACGCGAGCGACGCGGAGCGACTTCTTGCGCAAGGAGTCTCTGGAGCTCGACCTGTTCCTGACCTCGCTGGCCGGCGAGGGACCGCACCTGGGAGACCGGGATTGGCGGATCGACCAGTTGCCGGGGGGCACGGTCGAGGCTGACCAGGACCGCCTTACGCAGGTCTTTCTGAATCTGATGCAGAACGCTGTGGCCCATACCGAGCCGGGGCAAGTCATCGCTCTAGGGGGGAGCCGGCATCCCGAGCAGGGAGTCGTACGGTTGTGGGTGAGGGACGAGGGCGAAGGCATGGAGGAAGAGGTACGGCAGCACGTGTTCGAGCGTTTCTATCGCGGTAAAGGGGATGCCGGTGGGGGCCGAGTGGGCCTGGGTCTCGCCATCGCCCGGGCCCTGGTGGTGGCTCACGGCGGCGACATCTCTGTGGAGAGTGAGCTCGGGCGAGGGACGAAGTTCACGGTAGAGTTGCCCGGATGAGCGGGGTCTGAGCCGCTCCTGCCCCCTTGTTTTCTGCGCTCCGCCTGGCTTTCTGCGCGTCCAAGTCTGGATAAGAGATTTCTCATCCAGGCCTAACCGTCTTCTAATAGTGAGCCTTTAGACTGCAGGCTGCGGGTTCGGGGTCCTAGGGATCCGGAGTCCGCAAGAAGAGAGAACGACCAACGTGAAGGAGGTTGACGATGAGCAGACGGAAGACCCTCATCATCATCGGCTCCGTCGTCGTCCTCACTCTGGCGATAGCAGGCTCTGCCTTTGCTACGGGCGGGTTTTCGCAGAGTGGGTACGATCAAGCCGGGGGAGCCCTGAGTAAGGCCGGCACCACGACCACCGCCCGGGCGCAATTCGGGCCGGGTCCCGAGTCGCAGTATGGCCCGGGTCCGGAAGCCCAGATCGGGCCTGGGGCCCAGGCTGGGTACGGTGAGGCGCAGGGCCCACTCGGGACCTGTGCTGGCGACTGTGAGCGTGTGCAGGAGCAGGTTCAGCAGCAGACCCGGGACCGGGAGCAGCTGCAAGCCCAGACTCGGGACCAGGAGCAGCTGCACACTCGCACCACTGAGAGGCTGCAGGATGGTACCTGTGACGGCACCTGCGACGGCGCCAGCTACGGGCCCGGATCAGGGCAGTGCAGTGGTGACTGCGATGGCACGCCGGATCAGACTCGCACCACCGACCGCGCCCAGGACGGGACCTGCGACGGCGCTGGCCCTTCCGGGGCGGCCCGCGGTAGGTAAACACCGCATCTAAGAGGCAGGTCGTGACGCGCTACGCGAACCGGCCTGCGCTAAGTCAGACATGAGTGGGGCGGCAGCCCCCCAGCGGGGGGCTGCCGCCCCCGATCTTTCCCAGTCTTACGCCCGCTCCTAGCTCCCCGGGCCGTCCCCGGTCGGAGGCTGGTGCCTCCTCTAGCCGTCCTCTAGCTGAAGACTTCTTCCCGGCTCACCATGCCTTCGTGCAACTTGAAGGCCTTGTGGAGGGCCTGCACGGCCAGCTGAGCCTGCTGCTGGCGGATCACGCAGCTTATCTTGATGGAGCTGGTCGATATCATCTCGATGTTGATGTTGTTCTCAGCCAAGGTCTCGAACATCTTGGCAGCGATCCCGGGGTAAGTCTTCATCCCCGCCCCCACCAAGGTCACCTTAGCGATCTCTTTGTCGATGTCGAAAGCGGAGAAGCCCAGCTCGGCTTGCAGTCCGCTCAACACCGAGGTGATCTTGGGCAGGTCGTCGGCGGAGGCCGTGAAGGAGATGTCGGCTGCGCCCCCCTCGGAGACGTTCTGGATGATGACGTCCACGTTCACGTTGGCTTTGGCAAGCGCTGAGAACACCTTGGCTGCCACCCCCACCTTGTCGGGCAGGTTATGGATGGTGACTTTGGCGTCGTCAAGGGCATAGGTCACACCGGAAACGATGGCTTGTTCCATGCTGGGTCTTTCCTGTCCTATGAGAGTGCCGGGATCGTCAGTGAAACTGGAACGTACCCATAGGGGCACGTCGAAGCGGCGGGCCAGCTCGATGCTGCGCAGCATCATGACCTTGGCGCCGCTAGCGGTCAGCTCAAGCATCTCGTCGTTGGAGATGAAGTCGAGTTTACGGGCCTCTGGTACTACCCGGGGATCGGCAGTGTAGACGCCGTCGACGTCGGTGTAGATGATGCAGGCCTCAGCGCCCAGAGCGGCCGCCAAAGCCACGGCAGTGGTGTCAGAACCCCCCCGGCCCAAGGTGGTCACGTCCTGCGTGGTCGACACACCTTGGAAGCCCGCCACCAGCACTATCTTGCCCTCGTCCAAGGCGCGCTTGATGCGATGGGGCCGGATGTCCAGGATCTTGGCCTTGGTGTGCACGGTGTCGGTCACGATGCCGGCCTGGGACCCGGTGAGCGATATGGCGTCATAGCCCAGTTCATGGATGGCCATGGCCACTAGCGCGGCCGAGATGCGCTCCCCGGTGGAGAGCAGCATGTCCATCTCGCGGGCCGGTGGATTCTCCGATATCTCCTTGGCCAGCTCGATGAGTTCGTCGGTCGTGTCGCCTCGCGCGGAGACCACCGCCACCACGGGGTGGCCTTTCTTACGGGCATCCACGATGCGCTGCGCCACCCGCTTCATGCAGGTGGCATCTGCCACCGACGTACCTCCGAACTTCATGACGATGATGTTGGTGCGTTCGGCCTTGCGCTCCGGTCCGCCGATCACGACGTACTGGGAGCCAAGGGCGTCCTCGGTGACCGGGACGCTTGGTTGCTCGGGCTCGTTCTTGTCCGCCACGTGGATCACCGCTTCGTGTAGAGATTGCCGAACTGCGGGATTCTACCCAATCTCGCGTCGCCCGGCGAGAGCGCGGCTAAGCGTGACCTCATCAGCGTATTCCAAGTCGCCTCCCATGGGCAGACCGGCCGCCGGGCGAGTGATGCGCAGGGTGCCGGCGGCCACCAGGGGGCGTAGCTCTTCGGCTATGTAGAGGGCGGTGGCTTCTCCGGCCATGTTGGGGTTGGTGGCCACGATGACTTCTTGCACGCCTTCCGCGCGCACTCGCTCACTTAGTTCGGCTAAACGCAGCTTCTGAGGACCGATGCCGTCGATAGGAGAAAGGGCGCCACCCAAAACGTGATACACGCCCCGGTACTCGTGCGTACGCTCGATGCTGATGACATCGGCCGGCTCTTCCACCACGCAGATGGTGCGTTGATCTCGACTGGGATCGGTGCATATGTCGCAGAGCTCTGCCTCAGTCAGGTTGAAGCAGCGAGTGCAGAAGCGAACGGTCTCTTTGACCTCGATCAGGGCCTGGGCCAGAGGCAAGGCCTCTTCGGGGGGCAACTTAAGGAGATGAAAGGTGAGTCGCTGAGCGGTCTTCGGCCCGATGCCGGGGAGCTTGCTCAGCTCATCGATGAGCCTTTGAACGGTGGGGCTGAACACGCTCCGTCAGAAAGGAAGGCCGGGGATGTTAAGCCCCGCCGTGAGCCCGCCCAGCCTCCGATTGGCAAGCTCTTGGGCAGAACGGAGAGCCTCGTTGGCGGCGGCCAGAACCATGTCTTCCAGCATCTCCACGTCGTTGGGGTCGACGGCCGCGGGGTCGATCTTGACGCCCTTGATCTCTAACGCCCCCGACACCTGCACCGTCACCATGCCGCCTCCCGCCGAGGCTTCCACCACCTCGTTGGCCAGGTCCTCCTGGATCTTGGCCATGTCAGCCTGCATCTTCTGGACCTGCTTCAGCATCTTCTGGTAGTTCGGATTTGAGTACACCGGTCTCTCCTCGACCTTTCTACCGCGTGCTCTCGTCGTCGATGATCTGGGCTTCGAACTCCTCGGCCAGCACCCGGATGAGTTCCTCTCTGCTCAGGATTCTAGCATCTTCCTTCTCGGGCTCCGGTGCCGCCGTCTCGTCCTCTGACACCCGCGCGGTCACCTTCAGGGCGCGCCCGGTGACCGTGCCCAGCACCTCGGAGATGACCCGCGGGTTGTCGCCGCGGGCCACCTGGTCGGCCTGGAAACGGTAGCCGGCAGGGAAACGGATGACCAGCTCGTCTTCCTCGATGGTGTCCGGTCGCCCCTCCTGGAGGACCGCGAACAGAGCCACCGACCTCTTCTTCACCGCTTCGAGCACGAGGGGCCACGCCCGGCGTATATGTTCGAGGTCGGGAGTGACGCCCGGAGCGGCGGGGGTCGGGGCCACCGGCTGCGGAGGAGCGGTCACCCGCTGACCAGCGCCAGCCCGCGTGGCGGTTTCCGCGACCGGCGATTCTCGTCGCGCCGCCTCCGCGCGGGGAGTCTCTCGGCGCACCGTCTCTGCCCGGCCGGGCTCCATTCGCGCCACCTCCGCGCGAGCAGGCTCCCCGCGGCCCCTCTCGGCGCCGGCCGGCTCCACACGGTCTGCCTCTCGGGGGCTTAGGGCGGTCATCTTGATGAGTACCAACTCCAACTCGAGGCGGGCGTCGGAGCCCTGGCGGACGGCTCGGAGGGCTTCGCCCAGCAGGTCGATGAAGGTCACTAGCCGCCCCGTCGACAAACGACCGGCCTGAGCGCGGAAGGTGTGCTCTTGGTCTTCGGCCAAGGCAAGCCGCCCAGGCAGGCGGTCGGTATGTTTGGCCACGTAAAGATCGCGGAGGTGGCCGAGCAGCTCACGCATGAACTGTGTGTAGTCCACGGCGCCATCGCTCAGACGCTCCACGAAAAGAAGCGCTTCGCGGGTGTCGTAGTCATGCACCAGGTCGACGATCTCAAAAAGTAGGTCTTGCCGGACCATGCCCAGGATGTCGAGGGTCTGCTCCAGGCTGATGGTGCCTCCGGCGTAGGTGGACAGCTGGTCGAGGAGCCCGATGGCATCACGGTAACTGCCACCAGCCGCTCGGGCTATGACCGTCAGGGAGCTCTCTTCCACTGCTATACCCTCGCGGGCGGCGACACTGGCCAGCACTTGGACGACCTCGGCCACACCCGGCCGGCGGAAGTCGAAGCGCTGGCAGCGGGACATGATGGTGGCCGGCACTTTGTGGGGCTCAGTAGTGGCCAGGACGAATATGGCGTGGGCGGGGGGTTCCTCCAGGGTCTTGAGCAAGGCGTTGAAGGCCTCGGTGGTCAGCATGTGGACTTCGTCCACGATGTATACCTTCATCCGGCCTTCCACCGGAGCGAAGTGCACCTTATCACGCAAGTCGCGGATGTCGTCGATGCCGCGGTTGGAGGCCGCGTCCATCTCTATGACGTCCATGGAAACACCCTGGCGGATGGCTTCGCAGCGTGGACAAGTGCCGTCGGGGTCGGGCGTGGGCTTGTCTCCGCCCTTCTCGCAGTTGAGGGCCATGGCGAGAATCCTGGCCATGGAGGTCTTGCCGGTACCACGGGGACCGGCGAACAGATAGGCGTGGCTTACCCGGTCTTGGCGGATGGCGTTGACGAGGGTGCGGGCGACGTGTCCCTGGCCGATGACGTCTTGGAAATGTGCGGGCCGGTACTTGCGATAGAGGGAGACTGCCATGCGCTGGTGGATCCTTGGTCGCGCTCGCCGGGTGGCGCGATTATATCAGTCGCCGGGGAGGCTCCCGGTCAGTCATCATTGTCGCCTTCCTGGTCGGCGCAACGCTTGCCGGTGGTCTGAGCGACCTGGTAGTCGCACGTCTCATCGTCCTGGGCCCGACGCAAGACGCCGTAGTGGTCTTCGCGGATGGCTTCTTCCAAGCGCTGGGCATCATCTTCAGGGAGCCCTAGGTAGCGGGCCATCCGGTGGAAGATCTCGATAGAGGTCTCGAACTCCTCGGGTACCACATCGCTAGCGCCCAACTCGTAAAGCGGATGGACCTCGGTCAGGAAGCGGGTCCGGGCGATGATGTGGAGGTCCGGGGCCAACCGCCGCAACTGGGCCACCACACTCCGGGTAGCCACTGGGTCGCCGATGACCACGGCTGCCGCTCGCGCCCGTTCGGCTCCCGCCTGACGTAGCACCGCCTCGTTGGTGGCATCGCCGAAGTGGATAGGTTCGTTCTGGGCCACTTCCCGGCGTACTGTCTGCGGGTTCATCTCGATGATGGCGTAAGGGAAACCGAACTCGCGGGCGGCGCGGGCGAGGTTACGGCCGTTTATGCCGTAGCCGATGATGAGCAGATGGTCCGCATAGGCAGGTTCGGCCGGCAGCTCCCCGCTAGGGCTGCCAGTGAGCCAGGAAGGCAGGCGCGCCTGTCCCAGCAGCCGGGTCGCGCGGGCTGTCTGCGCGATGACGACCGGTGTCACC
>Ga0101944_10004433_pt1 | contig 17434 bp, 15 predicted proteins | sample DewCreD2012metaG_FD_75245 | JGI IMG/M metagenome (GOLD analysis project Ga0101944, IMG submission 75245) | Hot spring sediment bacterial and archeal communities from British Columbia, Canada, to study Microbial Dark Matter (Phase II) - Dewar... ...
ACTCAGGTCCCGACCCTGGCCGTCGAGACCCCGGCGCCGCCGACGCCCACCGTCGTGATCCCGGCCACCGCGACCTCGGCCGCGCCCACGGCCACGCCGGAACCGACCACCACCGAGACCGCCACGCCGGACATCGCCGCCACGCCGGACCCCAACCTGGGCGTCGGCGCCACGCTGTATGAGGACCGCTTCGACGGCGCGCGCTGGGGCTGGACGTTCCAGGACGACGTCGTCAAGTTCGGCATCGAGAACGCCCAGCTGAACGCCGTGATGACGCGCTCGGACGCCGGCTGGCGCATCTCCATGGGCCCGGAGGTGATCGCCGGCGACCAGCAAATCCAGCTCACCGTGCGCGCCAACCTGTGCTACGAACGCGATGAGTACGGGCTGTTGTTCCGCAACACCACCTCCAGCGGCGACGCGCCCCGCTTCAACGGCTACGTCTTCAAGCTCAACTGCGCCGGGCAGGCGCGCGTGGAGCTCTTCCGCGACAGCCAGCCCAGCGTGCTGCTGGATTGGACCGCCTCGCCCGCCATCCAGGCCGGCGCGCCGGCCGAGAACACACTCCTGGTCTGGGCGGCCCGGGACCAGTTCCATTTCTACGTCAACGGCAAGCACCTCGGCTCGCTCACGGACAGCGCCTTCGCCGAGGGCGACTTCGGCGTGTACCTGCGCGACCGCACCAATGGCGGCGTCTCGGTCAGCTTCACGGCGCTGACTGTTAAGGAAGTAAAGCTGCCGTAATCCAGGGGGCGCCTTCGCCTTTTTTGGCCGCCGTCGGCTTCGCGCCGACGGCGGTTCAGAACCGCCCGCCGTCCCCCTATCCCCAGCCCTTCCCCCGGCGCCGGGAGAGAAGGGCCGGGGATAAGCGGGGTCGAATTCGCCAGCCGTATCCAGCGGGAAATAGACCCGTCCCCGCCCGGCCTTTGCGCCCCGGGCGTCTTTTGTGGTTAAATCAGGGACGCCTGACCGGAATCCACTTCAGGCGCACCAGGACCCCATGGCACCCGACGTCAAACCTTTTCGCAACCGTCTCAACAACCTCGACCCCAAGACCTGGCTCAAGTTCCAGAAGTCCTGGTTCGTCCACAACCCGCCGCCGCGCCGCAAAGATGTGCTCACCCACCCGGCCAAGTTCCCGGAGACCCTGGCGCAGGAGTTCATCGAGTTCTTCACCAAGAAGGGCGGCACCGTGCTGGACCCGATGATGGGCACCGGCTCGGCGCTGGTGGCCGCGCTGCGGGCCGGGCGCCACGCCGTCGGCATCGAGCTCAACCCCAAGTACTTCAAGATCGCGCGCCAGATCCTGGCCGACGAGCAGGCGGCGCTCGGCCGGCCGGCGCGGAAACTGACGCTGACCCTGTTCAATTGCGACGCCGCGCGCGCCGCCCAACTCACCCTGCCGCCCATCGACTATGTGCTGACCTCGCCGCCCTACTGGGATATGCTGCACGCGCGCGGGGCCGAGACCCAGAAGAAGCGCCGCGGCACCCCCGGCCTGGATGTGGTCTACTCGGACGATCCGCGCGACCTGGGCAACATCCGCGACTATGACGAGTTCGTCGAACGGCTGGCGCAAATCTACGAGGCCCTCCACCCGCACCTCAAACCCCGGGCCTACCTCACCATCATCGTCAAGAACGTCAAGAAGGGCGGACGCATCTACCCGCTGGCCTGGGACCTGGCCCGGCGCCTGAGCCGCACTTACGCCCTCAAGGACGAGCGCATCTGGATGCAGGACAACCAGCGCCTGGCGCCCTACGGCCTCGGCAACGCCTGGGTGAGCAACACCTTTCATCATTACTGCCTGCAGTTCCGCAATGAATGACGCTCACCGCTGAAGGCTGACCGCTGAAGGCTCAATGCTCACCGCCCTCGATCTCCTCCGCCTGCCGTACGACGACTCCCTCACCCGGGCCGGCGTGGAGTATGCCAAGAAATCCCTGCACTACACCTACAACCGCATGCACCTGGAGCCGGGGCCGCGCCTGCGCAAGATCGTGGCCGGCGTGGCCGTGGAGCTCGCCCTGCGCCGCTGGCTGGACGCCAACCAGGTGCCGTACGACCTGCTCGGCGCCACGGCCTTCACCGAGCGGGATAAGTACGACCTGCGCCTGGGCGGGCGGCGCGTGGACCTGAAAAGCTTCTTCATCACCGACCGCGACGACATCACGGCGCTGCGCCACGACCCCGGCTGGCTGCTGGACGCCGCCGCCCTGGTGCCCGAAGACCAGTTCAACAGCCACAAGCTTGAGGACGGCGACGTGTACGTCTTCGGCTTCCTGGCCGGCCTGGAGGCGCGCCAGCAGGCCGACACGCGCCGCGTGCTGGACGCCGGACAGCCCGTGGAACTCGTCGCCACGTTCGTGGACGACGACTGGCTCGGCCGCGCCCAGTGGCGCTCGCTCGGGACACTGACCCTGCATAACGACGGCCCGTTGCCGCTCGAGCTCGAAGTCGGCGGGCAGGGGCGCGACCGCGAGGCCATCGTCGAGCCGCTGGTGGTGCCGGCCGAGGCGCGCGCCGCCGTGGCCGCCCGCCTGTACGCGCTGCTCTACCTGCGCGCCTTCCAACCGCCGCCGGCCGGGGTCGACGTGCGCAGCTCGGCCCTCCACCGCACACACTCGGTGCTGCCCAGCGACTGGCACAATATCTGGGTCTACGGCATGGACGTCTTCATCGCCGGCTGGCTGACGAAAGGCGAGTTCCGCGAGCGCAGCCGCCGCCTGCCGGCCGGGTCGCGCGTCAAGCAATACCCGCGCACGCAGACCGTGAACCGCAGCCTCCCCATCCGCGACCTGCGCCCTATCACCGAGCTGGCGAGGCGGATTAAGGATTTCGCCAGTCGGACATAATTTCACAGCCTGTTCTGCGAAAAACAGTCTTGTTTGATACAATTTTCACGGATGGCCCATGATGGTGTCGTGGGCGCCGCTTGTTGAGAGGCCTTGTGGACGTTCCCATTGATCGAACCGTAGCCCCCGCGCTCGAACCTGCGCTGCGAGAGGGGATTCGGCACGCTCAGCGCCTGGGCCGGCCCATCGTCGTCAGCGTGGTCGAACCGATCCTGACCTTTGATGCCATCGAACTGTTCGAGCGCGGCGGGACCGCCGTCTCCGACCGGTTCCTGTGGGCGCGGCCGAGCGAGGACTTCGCCCTGGTCGGGCTGGGCGCCGCCGCCGTCGTCGAGATCCAGACCGGGTCGGACCTGCGCTTTCGCCAGGCGGCGGAGGCCTGGCAGGCCCTGCTGGCCGATCGGGTTTACGCAGGCCCACGCGGGCTCTCCGGTGTGGGCCCGCTGCTGCTGGGCGGGTTCGCCTTCGACGGCGAGCGGCCGGCCACGGCTCTGTGGGCGGGTTTCCCGGCCGGCCGGCTGGTGTTGCCGCACCTGACCTTCACGCGCCACCAGGAACGCGCCTGGCTCACCCAGACCGTCCGGCTCGACCCGGATGACGACGCGGCCGAGGCCGCCGACGAGCTCATCGCTTTGCGGGACCGGGTGCTGGCCGCCGCCGAGGCCCCCGTCCCGGGCCAGCCGGTGACGCCGACGACCCTGAACGAGATGCGCTCCGCCTCGGATTGGCAGGCCGACGTGGCCAAGGCCGCCCGCGCGGTGGCCGCCGGCGACATGAAGAAGGTGGTGCTGGCGCGCGCGGCCCAGCTGGAAGCGGACACGCCCTTCCTGGCCGGGCGGGCGCTGCGCTACCTGAGCGCCAATTATCACGGCTGCTATGTCTTCGCCGTGGCCCGCGACGAGCGCTGTTTCCTGGGCGCCACGCCCGAACAGCTCCTCCGCCTGAGCCGCGGCGAGGTGCGCACGATGAGCCTGGCCGGCTCCATCCGGCGCGGCCGGACGCCCGAGGAGGACCAGCAGCTCGGCCAGGCCCTGCAGGACAGCGCCAAGGACCGCAACGAGCACGCGGTGGTGGTGCAGTCCATGGTGGAGGCGCTCTACGCCATCTGCCCCAGCCTGAACGTCGGTCCCACCGGCCTGCTCAAGCTGGGCAACATTCAACATCTGTGCACGCCCATCACCGGGCCGGTGGCCGAAGGCCACACCCTGCTCGACCTCGTCGAGCGCCTGCACCCGACGCCGGCCGTGGGCGGCCGGCCGCGCGACGTGGCCCTGCAGTGGATCCGCCAGCACGAGCACCTGGACCGCGGCTGGTACGCCGGCCCGGTGGGCTGGGTGGACGCGCGCGGCGAGGGCGAGTTTGCCGTGGCGCTGCGTTCGGCCCTGCTGGCCGGCGACCGCGCCACCCTGTTCGCCGGCTGCGGCATCATGGCCGACTCCGATCCCGAACGCGAGTACGTCGAATCCAGCCTCAAGCTCAAGCCCATGCTGGCCGCGCTGACCCAGTGACGACGAACGACGAAAGACAAAGGACCAACGCAGGCTCTCGTCTTTCGTCTTTCGTCCTTCGTCCCGATGACCCCTGCCCAGGCCCTCTACCTCTACGTCAACGCTTTCGTGGATGAGCTGGTCCACGCCGGCCTGACAGATGTCTGCCTGGCCCCGGGCTCGCGCTCCGCGCCGCTGGCCTACCGCCTGGCCGATCATCCCGGCCTCAAGCTCTGGACGCACCTGGACGAGCGCTCGGCCGCCTTCTTCGCCCTGGGCCTGGCCCGGGTCCAGCGCCGGCCGGTGGCGCTGGTCTGCACCTCCGGCACCGCCGCCGCGAACTTCCTGCCCGCGGTCGTGGAGGCGCACCTGGCGCGCGTGCCCCTGCTCGTGCTGACCGCCGATCGGCCGCCGGAACTGCGCGACACTGGCGCCCCGCAGACCATCGACCAGGTGCGCCTGTATGGCGGCTTCGCCAAATGGTTCGTGGACATGCTGCTGCCCGAGGCCGCGCCGGACGCCCTGCGCTACGCGCGGACCATCGCCGGGCGCGCGGTGGCCGCCGCCCGGGAAGCCCCGGCCGGCGTGGTCCACCTCAACTTCCCTTTTCGCGAGCCCCTCATCCCCGCGCCGCCCGACGCGCCGGCGGCGGATATGGCCCGCCCCGGCGGCCGGCCTTACGTCTCCGTCGCCCCGGGCGTGCGCGCGCCGGAGCCGGGCGCCGTGGCGGCCCTGGCCGCGGAACTGGCGCGGACGGAGCGCGGCCTGATCCTCGCCGGGCCGCAGACCGATCCAGCGTTCCCCGCCGCCGTGACCCGGCTGGCCGCCGCGCTGGGCTATCCTGTGCTGGCCGACCCGCTCTCGCAGACACGCTGTGGGCCGCATATCAGCGGCCCGCCTGACCGGCGCACGATCATCGACGCGTACGACGCGTTCCTGCGCCATGCGCCGACCGTCGAGGCGCTCGCCCCCCAAGTCGTTCTGCGCTTCGGGGCCATGCCCACCTCCAAGCCGGTCCTGCAATACTTGCAGCGCTACGCGGACACCGGTCAGGTCTTGATCGACGCCGGCGGGGCCTGGCAGGATGCGCCGCGCCTGGCGGCCCGGGTCATCCAGGCCGACCCCGTTTTGACCTGTGACGCGCTCACAGCCTCTCTGCCCGGCGTCGCCCGTGTGCCCCCTCTCCCTGGGGGAGGGAGTCGAGGGGAGGGAGACGATGGTCCCTGGCTCGCCCGCTGGCAGGCCGTGGACGCCTGCGCGCGTGAGGCGATCGCCCGGCAGGTCGCGGCTTTCGCCGAGCCATTCGAAGGCCGCGTCTTCGCCGAGCTGGCCGAGTGTCTGCCCGACGGCGCGACGGTCTTCGCCAGCAGCAGCATGCCGGTGCGCGACCTGGACACCTTCTTCCCCGCCTCTGCCCGGCGCCGGCTGTTCCTGGCCAACCGCGGCGCGAACGGCATCGACGGCGTGGTCTCCAGCGCGCTCGGCGCAGCGGCGGCGGGCGCGGGGCCGCTGGCGCTCGTCATCGGCGATCTGGCGCTGTATCATGATCTCAACGGCCTGCTGGCCGCGAAGCGGCATGGCCTGAGCGCCATCATCATCCTGATCCACAACGACGGCGGCGGCATCTTCTCGTTCCTGCCGCAGGCCGCGCACCCGGAGCGCTTCGAGCAGCTCTTCGGCGCGCCCCACGGCCTGGATTTCCGCCCGGCCGCCGAGATGTATGGCGCCGCTTACCGGCGGCCCGCGGACTGGGCCGACTTCCGGCGCGCCGTGGCCGAGGGCGCGGCCGGCTCCGGCCTGACGTTGATCGAGGTGCGCACCCGGCGCGACAGCAATGTGACCATGCACCGCGAGGTCTGGAAAGCCGTGGCCGCCGCGCTGCCGGCGTGAGGCCCCGACATGCGGCTGACCGTAAACGGCGTCCGGCTGAACGTGGAAGTGGCCGGCGCGGGCGAACCGCTGCTGCTGCTGCACGGCTTCACGGGCAGCCTGGAGAACTGGCGCGGGCACGTCGACGCCTGGAGCGCGCGCTTCCAGACCGTGGCCGTCGATCTGCTGGGCCACGGCCTGTCGGACGCTCCGGCCGACCCGGCCCGCTACGCAATGGAGCCGTGCGTGGCGGACCTGGCCGCCGTGCTGGACCAGCTCGGCCTGGGGCGAGCCGGCGTGCTGGGCTATTCGATGGGCGGCCGGGTCGCCCTGCACCTGGCGGCGGCCCATCCCGGGCGCGTGGGCGCTCTGATCCTGGAGAGCGCGTCGCCCGGCCTGGCCACGCCCGAGGAGCGCGCGGCGCGGGTCGTGGCCGACGAGGCGCTGGCCGGGCGTCTGGAGCGCGACGGGCTGGAAGCCTTCGTTGATTATTGGGAGCGCCTGCCGTTGTTCGCCAGCCAGGCGCGGCTGCCCGAGCCGGCGCGCGCCACCCTGCGCGCTCAACGGCTGAAAAACCGGCCGGCGGGCCTGGCGAACAGCCTGCGCGGCCTGGGTACCGGCGCGCAGCCGTCGTTGTGGGAACGCCTGCCCGAAGTTCAGGCGCCGGTTCTGCTGATCGCCGGCGCGCTGGACGAGAAATTCACGGCCATCGCCCGGCAGATGGCGTCCCGGCTGCCGGCCGCGCAACTGGCCCTCGTGCCCGACGCCGGCCACGCGGTGCACCTCGAACAACCCGAGGCCTTCCGCGCCCTGGTGACGCATTTCCTGACGATGACATCCGGGCGGGGATGACATCGGGGCGGGTCGTAGGGGCGGGTCTGAGACCCGCCCCTACGCCCCGCCTCTACGACCCGCCCCTACGACCCGACGTCATCATATCCACCCAATAGGAGCCGTTTCTCTATGTCCATCACCTGGCGAAAACTCCACGATTACACCGACATCCTCTACGAGCGCGCCGAGGGCGAGGCCATCGCCAAGATCACCATCAACCGCCCGGAGGTGCGCAACGCCTTCCGGCCGCAGACCGTGCATGAGTTGATCGACGCCTTCACGCGCGCCCGCGACGACCAGTCCATCGGCGTGATCCTGTTCACGGGCGCCGGCGGCCAGGCCTTCTGCTCGGGCGGCGACCAGAGCGTGCGCGGCCAGGGCGGCTACGTGGGCAGCGACGGCGTGCCGCGCCTGAACGTGCTCGAACTACAGCGCCTGATCCGCACCACGCCCAAAGTCGTCATCGCCATGGTGGCCGGCTACGCCATCGGCGGCGGCCACGTGCTGCACGTCGTCTGCGACCTGACCGTCGCCGCCGAGAATGCCATCTTCGGGCAGACCGGGCCCAAGGTCGGCAGCTTCGACGGCGGCTACGGCGCCGGCTACCTGGCGCGCATCGTCGGCCACAAGAAGGCGCGCGAGATCTGGTACCTGTGCCGGCAATATAACGCCCAACAGGCGCTGGACATGGGCCTGGTCAACACCGTGGTCCCGCTGGAACAATTGGAGGCCGAGGCCGTGCAGTGGGCCCGCGAGGTCCTGGAGAAGAGCCCGCTGGCCATCCGCATGCTCAAAGGCGCGTTCAACGCCGACACCGACGGGCTGGCCGGCCTCCAGCAGTTCGCGGGCGACGCCACGCTGCTCTATTACCTCTCCGAGGAAGCGCAGGAGGGCAAGAACGCCTTCCTGGAGAAGCGCAAGCCGGACTTCAGCAAGTTCCCGCGCTTCCCCTGATCAGAGCGCGCCTCCATGACCACCCTGCCGGACTGGCTCCAGCATCGCGCCCGGATCACGCCGGCCCGGCTGGCGCTGATGGCGGACAACACCCGCTGGACCTTTCGGGAACTGGACGAGCGTGTGACACACGCCGCGGCCCGGCTGCATTCTCGCGGCGCGCGGCCCGGCGACCGGGTGGCGCTGCTGGCGCGCAACAGCGCCGACTACGCCGTCCTGGTTCACGCGGTCAGCCGCCTCGGCGCGGTGCTCGTGCCGCTCAACACGCGCCTGACCCCGGCCGAGCTCATCTGGCAGGTTCAGGACGCCGGCGCCGGCCTGCTGCTCGTCGATGACGCCCATGCGCCGGCCGCGGCCGAGGTGCAGGCTGGCGCGCCTGGCCTGACGGTTGCGCAGGTCGGCGCCTTCAGCGCGCTCCCCGCTCAACGTGATTTCCCCGCGACGCAGTTTCAATTGGATGCCGTCCACAGCCTGATCTACACCTCCGGCACCACCGGCCGGCCCAAAGGCGCGCAGTTGACCTTCGGCAACCACTGGTGGAGCGCGGTCGGCTCGGTCCTGAACCTCGGCCTGCGCGCCGACGACATCTGGCTGGCCTGCCTGCCGCTCTTCCACGTCGGCGGGCTGTCCATCCTGCTGCGCGGCGTCATCTACGGCATGACCGTCGTCATCCACCCCGGCTTCGACCCGGCGGCCGTGAACCGCGCCATCGACGAGGACGGCGTGACCCTCGTCTCGGTCGTGAGTACGATGCTGCAACGGATGCTGACGGCGCGCGGCGACGCGCCTTACCCGCCCACGTTGCGCTGCGTGCTGCTGGGCGGCGGCCCGGCTCCGCGCCCGTTGCTGGAAGCCTGCGCGGCGCGCGGCCTCCCGGTCGCGCAGACTTACGGCCTGACCGAGGCCGCCTCCCAGGTGGCTACGCTGGCCCCCGAGGACGCGCTGCGCAAGCTCGGCTCAGCCGGCAGGCCGCTCATGACCGCCGAGCTGCGTATTGACGGCGCGGACGCGTCCGGCGCCGGCGAGATCGTCATCCGCGGGCCGACGGTGACGCCCGGCTATCACGGCCAGCCGGAGGCCACGGCCCGGGCCTGGCGCGGCGGCTGGTTCCACACCGGCGACCTGGGCCGGCTGGACGAGGACGGCTACCTGTACGTGCTCGACCGGCGCGACGACCTGATCATCTCCGGCGGCGAGAACGTTTACCCGGCTGAGGTGGAGGCCGTCTTGCTGGCGCACCCGGCGGTGGCCGAGGCCGGGGTGACCGGCGCGCCGGATGAGCGCTGGGGCCAGGCGCCGGTCGCGTTCGTGGTGCTGCGCCCGGGGACCCGGGCGAGCGCGGCCGAGTTGCAGGCTTTCTGTCAGGCCCGCCTGGCGCGCTACAAGGTGCCGGCGCGGGTAGAATTCGTGCCGGCCCTGCCGCGCAACGCCGCCGGCAAGCTGCTGCGCCGGCAGTTGGGCGTCTGACGCAGCGGCCCGCTTTTCATTCACACGGAGGCCCGATGTCTGCTGAACGGCACCTGACCCAGGCAGAACTGGAGGCGGGCCTGGCGCACATCCGGCAGGCGCCCAAGACCGAGGGCGTGCTGGAAATGATCGTCCGCCGGCCGGGCGTTGACGAGCGCGAGGCGCTGGAGGCCGCCGAACTGGACCCCGCCGCCGGCCTGGTGGGCGATGACTGGCGGGAGCGCGGCAGCAGCCGGACGGCCGACGGGTCCGCGCACCCCGACCGGCAGTTGACGCTCATGAACGCCCGCGTGATCGCGCTCCTGGCGCAGGCGAAGGCGCGCTGGCCGCTGGCCGGCGACCAGCTGTACCTCGACCTGGACCTGAGCGCGCACAACCTGCCGCCGGGCGCGCGCCTGGCGCTGGGCTCGGCCGTGATCGAGGTGACGGCTGAGCCGCACACCGGCTGCAAGAAATTCGAGGCGCGCTTCGGGCGGGAGGCGCTGCGCTTCGTCAGCTCGCCGGTGGGCAAAGAACTGCGCCTGCGCGGCCTGTACGCGAAAGTCGTGCAGTCGGGCGTGATCCGGCAGGGTGACGTGGCCCGGAAACTCTGAACGGCGCCAGAATATCGACGCCATCACCCGGCGCCTACCCGCTCTTCAACAGCTTCCGCGCATCCTCATACCCCAGCTGGATCAGATGGTCTGTGTTCTGCGGGTCGTATTTCAGGATCCACGCCGCCGGGATGTTCTCGCTGGGCGCGATGACGCGCACGTTGACGATGTGATGGCCGCTGGCGTCGCGGCCCTCGCGCACGCGCCGGTTGACCTTCTCCACCAGTTTCAGGTCAACCTCGAATGAGGCCAGCAGGGCCATATCGAAGGCGTGGGCGGCGGCGTCGAGCAGGTTCGGCGGCGGCGGCAGCTCGCGCGCGCCGGCCGGCGAGAGCAGGACCACGTAGATCTCCTCCGCGCCCTCGTCGATGGCCGGCCGCAGCGGGGTGTTGGCCACCACGGCGCCGTCCCAGAGCAAATCCCCGTCCAAATCCGTCCACGGATACACCACCGGGATGCTGCACGAGGCCAAGATGTGCTTGACCGTGATCTCGGGGTTGCGGAAGACGCGCAGCTGGCCGCGGCGAATGTCGGTGCTGGTCACCAGGAAGACCTTGTCGCTGGTGCGGACCCGGTGGAAGTTGATCTGGCGTTCCAGGGTCGCCTCCCACGGGCTGTTGTCCAGCAGGCTGGGGCGCTCGAAGTACTCCAGCGGGTTGAGGCGGAAACGCTGGACCATGTCGGTCTTCATCGCCCGCCACTCGCGCTCCAGGTCGGCGGCGCTCAACCCGGCGGCCAGCATCGCGCCGTTCACGGCCCCGATGGATGTGCCGACGATGATGTCCGGGGCCAGGCCGCGCTCCTCCAGATACTTGTAGACGCCGACGTGATACGCGCCGCGCCCGCCGCCGCCGGACAGGACCAGGGCGCGCTTGTTTAGATTGGGCATGCCGACCTCCCGCTCGTTTTGATAAGCAAGACGCGTGCGAATAATAGTCCGGAACGATACTCCGGGCCAGTCATGGCGCGGTAAACTTAATCATCAGGACACAGCGTCTCGAAGCGCACGCCGGGCGTTGCAGGCCTGGCGCTTTCGCGGCGAAAGGAGCCTCCCATGCAGACGGTCTACCAATGGATTGCCCGGACCGATGTCCGCCTCACCCGCTGGATGGCGCGCTACGGGGTGGCGGCGCTGCGCGTCAGCCTGGGGGTGGTGTTCTTCTGGTTCGGGGCGCTCAAGTTCTTCCCCGGCCTCAGCCCGGCGCAGGACCTGGCGACGCGCACCATCGAAATGCTGACCTTTGGCCTGATCCCGCCCGGCCTCAGCCTGTTGATCCTGGCGGCCTGGGAGTGCGCCATCGGCCTGGGCCTGATCACCGGGCTGTTCATGCGCGCCACCCTGCTGTTGCTCCTCCTGCAGATGCTGGGCACGATCACGCCGCTGTTCTTTTTCCCGGCGGAGACGTTCACGCGCATCCCGTACGCGCCGACGCTGGAGGGCCAGTACATCATCAAGAACATCGTGCTGGTGACGGCGGGCCTCGTGCTGGGGGCCACCGTGCGCGGCGGCGACCTGGTGGCCGATCCCGAGGTCGCGCGATTGGCGGGGAAGTAAAAAAAGGCCCGCGACGCGGGCCTCGGTCTCACTTCTTTTCGGCGGGCGGCGGACCGGCTTCCGTCTGGTCGTCGTCCTCCTCCCAGCCAATGATCCACACGCACAGGCCGGCGACCAGGGTCGTGGCGATCACCAGCGCCGTCCATTGCCCGGCCACGAGGCCGACGTCGCGGGCCTCGTAGACGACGATGGCGTTCATGCCCAGCCCCAGCACGATCCAGGCGGCCAGGCGCGGGTGGGCTTTGGCCCAGTCGATGAGTGGGGTCATGTCACACCGGCCTCAAAACGCGGTCCTCGCGCAGCTTTTTCCACAGCATGCCGGTCCCGGCCGGCATCGACTCTTTGGCCGCCTCGCGCCAGGCGTCCACGCCGAGTTTCTCAGGCGCCAGCGGCGCGTAGCCGCTCCCGTTGAGCGCCTGGGCGGCCGTCGGCGCGACGTTGAGCGGGAAGAACAGCAGCGCCGCCTCGCACTGCAGCTGGCGCGAGGCCTCCTCCACCGCCTCGAACAGCGGCGCCGCCACCGCCTCCAGCGGCACGCCTGGCAGCAGATAGACCTCGTCCACGCGTGAGACCAGGTTCTCCACCTTAAAGCCGGCGATGGCCCCCAGGCGCCCGCCGTATTCGGCCAGCATGTAAGCCTTGTCGCCGAAGGCCGCGATCACGTCGCCGCGCGTCAGCGCCCGCTGGCCGCCCGTGGCCTGCTTGATGAAATCGGCGATGACGGCCGCGTCGCCGGGCTTGCCGCGCCGGACGCGCACCTCGCGCGCGCCGTCCGCCCCGGCCGGCCGGGCCGGCTCGACCTCGGCCGGGGCCTGGCCGGCCGTGATCTGCGTGAACGCCGCCTGCACCTGCGTCCAGGTGTCCTCGAATGTGCCGCTGTTGTCGATGAGGAGGGTGGCGGCCTTGCGCTTCTCGGCCTGCGGCGGCTGGGCCGCGATGCGCTGGCGCGCCTCGGCCGGGCTCAGCTTGCGCTTCTCCACCAGACGCGCTTCCTGCACCGCCTCGGGCGCATGCACCACCCACAGCGCGTCGCAATCCTGCGCCGTGCCGGACTCGATCAGCTTGATGGCCTCGATGACGGCCACGCTCGCCTTCGAGCGCCTGATCAGCAGGTCGGTGGCCTGCTTGACCAGCGGGTGGATCAGGCCCTCCAGCCGGGCCAGCGCTTCCGGATCGGCGAACACGATCCGGCCCAGCCGCGCGCGGTCCACCTCGCCCGTCGGCGTCAGGATCCACTCGCCGAAGGTTTTGACGACGGCCGCGTAGGCCGGGCCGCCTTTGGCGATAGCCTGGTGCGCCAGGGCGTCGGCGTCGATGCTGAACGCGCCCAGATGCTCCAGCATCTTGCGCACCACGCTCTTGCCCACGCCGATGTTGCCGGTCAGGCCGATGACGTATTTTCCGGGCCAGCGATTGCTCATCGGTTTCGCTCTTCAGGGATGCTGGACGCGATTGTAGCCGCCGGGGAGGGAAGTGGCAAGGTCGGCGGCAGGCGCGCCTTCTCCAAGGTCACCGCCGCCGGCCGCCTTCAGGGCCGCGACGCCACGTAAACGTTGTCGCGCGTGGCGACAAAGAAGCGCTTGGAGAGGTCAACGGCTACGGCGCTGATCGGCGCGCCGAGCGGCCGCGCCGGCCGGAACTGACGCGCGAAGACCAGTTTTAAGCTGAGCTGGATCAGGCTGCTGTCCGCCGGGTCCAGCATGATCACCGACGGCTCGGGCGGCTGGTCATAGAGCAGGCGCGTCGGCGCGGGCGCGTCGGCTAGGCGCTCGCCGTTCTGGCGGCCGGGGCGCTGATCCGTGAACTGGGCGGTCTCGACGCACGTCGCCGTGTCGAAGGCCTGCGCGCGGCTGCAGATGGCGATGCGGCCGTCGCGCCGCAGCAGCATCAGATCGCCGCCCGCGATGGTGAAATCCACCACATCCTTGAGGTCGTAGACGACGCTGCTGAAGTAGCCGGCCGGCGGCTGGTTGAACACGCCCCCGGCGCCAGGGTATTGCCAGAGCTGGTTGCGGCCGATGTCGAGCACATACAGGCTGTCGTTGAAGAGCTCCATGCCGATCGGCTGGACCCAACCCGTGTCCGGCGCCGGCAGGTAACTGCCCAGCGGCGCCTCGCCCGGCGCACAGTACAGCAGGCCGCCGACGCTGTCCAGCGCGATCACGGCGTCGCCGTCGCGCACGTTCGGGCCGGGCACAAAACCGATGTCGATGAGCGCGCCGATCGTCATCCCCTGGCCGATCGGACCGCTGGCGCATTGGAAGGTGTCGTCCACCGAGTAGACGCCCGATGGGTTGGCCGCCAGACGCCAGACGCGCTTCTGGGCCGCGTCCAGCGCGTACACGTCGCGGCCCACCAGCGTCATCGCCTGAAGCTCGACGTTCGGGCCGAGACCGGTGGGGATGAGCGGGACGTAATCGAGGCGCACCACCCAGTCCAGTTCGTCCAGCCGGGCCTGGGCCTCCTGCCGGAGCTGGGCGACCTGCGGCTGGCCGGGGCGCAGGCGCTCGGCCTGCTCCAGCGCTTGCAGCGCCGCCTCCCAGTTGGGCCGCGCCGCCAGCGGGTCGGCCGCCAGGCGCCCGCTGGTCACCTCCGTCTGGGCGGTCAGCAGGGCGCTGGCGTACTCCTCTTCGACGCCGCGCTGGAGGTAAATGATCGCAGCCACAGCCACGACCAGCAGCGGCATGCCGACCGCGACGCCGATCAGGACCGAGGGCGGCACCATGAACAGTCCGTCGCGCTGGAGGGCGCCCTCGGGCAACGCGCGCGCCATCAGCCGCCGCAGACTGCGCGCCGCCTCGGTCAGGGTCACGCCGACGGCGCGCCCCAGCGACCGGCCCCACTCAGCCGCGCGCTCCCGGACCCGGGCCGCCGCCTGGCCCAGGCCGGCGCCGGCGCGCTCACGCGTCCGGGTTGACGCGCGCTCGAACGGCGCAGGCCCCTCGGCTTCGGCGGCCTCCTCCGCAACCGCCGGGCCGGGGCGCGTCGCCGCGAAACCGGGCGGCTCCGTTGGCGGCGCGCCCGGCTGGTCCTCGACGCGCCAGCGGTCGGTGCGGCGCAGCAATTCCTGCCAGTCGGTGCTGGCCGGCGCGGCGGCCGCGGCTTCGGGCGGCGGGGCCGCCGGCGCCTCCGCCGTTTCGGCGGGCGGGATAGTTTCGGGCGCGGACGGCGCGGGCGCAGGCTCCGGGCCTGGCCGCCCGGCGGGGCGCAGCCGCGTCGCAATCTCGGACAGCGAAGGCAGCGCGGGGAGCGGCGCGGCCGCTGCGGCGGGCGCCGCCCCAGGCGCCGTCGGCGGAGTCACCGTCAGGGCGCCTTCCGGCTCAAAGCGGGCGACGAGGGCCTGGAGGTCCCTGCCGGCGGCGTCTTTCAGGCGCTCGGCGGCCGCGCTCAAGGTGGCCAGGCTACCCAGCCCCGCCAGGGCCTCCGGCGTCCAGGCGGCGGCCGGGCTCAGGGCCAGATAATCGCCGGCGCGGACGGTGGTGTGGAAGTACTGGGCATCGAGCACATCGCTCAGACCGAGGGGCCGGCCCGCCGCCGCCGGGAAGCGCTCGACCGACTCCGGGTGCGCCACAACCAGGGCGCCCGGCCCGCATTGGACGGCGTACAGGTCCTGGCCGCGCAGCGCAACGCTGCACAGCCCACCCTGCATCGGCGTCCCTTCGCGCAGGTTGTGGTCCAGCAGCTGGCGGTTGACGGCCGCCACCGCCTGGCGCGCGGCGGCCGTCACCGAGCCCGGCGTGCCGAAGTACGTCGCCGCCGCCAGTTGCAACAGCTCGGCGTGCAGTTCGGCGGCCCGCTCAGCCGCCAGCGGCGTGCGCGAGCGCAGGCCCAGACACAGACAGAGCAGGTCCCGTTCCCGGCCGCGCGCCGCCTTGCGCGGGGCGGCGAAGTACGCCAGGCCGGGGGGCTCGGCGCTCACCGGCCGCCCGTCGACGACGTTCAACAGGGCTATATCGGCTTCCAGACGTTCAGGCATGCGACGATTATAGATGACGCGAAACGGCGCGCAACCCCGGCGGGTGTGGTAGCAAGGAATGTGCCGCCGGATAGCGGGCAAGGTATAATCGAAGCGCTGGTCCGCGTTTCTTCCCCGGGATCACCATGTCCATCTCAAAAAACAGCACCGGCTCGCTCGACGAGCAGAAGGCCTGGGACAAGTATTTCGATTACCTGATCAAGACGCTTCAGGAGCCGGACGGGAGCGTGCGCGCCCGCACCGCCAGGCTGTTGGGCGAAAACCGGGAGCCGCGGGCGGTGCCGGCCCTGGCCGGCCTGCTGATGGACGACCCGGACATGGCGGTCCGCGAACAGGCGGCCCTGGCCCTCGGCCAGATCGGGGCCGTCGAGCCCCTCATCCAGGCCCTGCATGTGCCGGATGCGCACGTCCGCCAGCTCGTGACCCAGGCCCTCGGCCAGATGCGCGACCCGCGCGCCGTGGAGCCGCTCATCGGCGGCCTGCGCGACACGCACGGCGAGGTCCGGCAGCAGGTGGCCTTCGCGCTCACCAAGATCGGCGCGCCCGCCGTCGAGCCCCTGATCGCGGCGCTGCGGCACCCGGACCCGTTCGTGCGCTGGAGCGTGGCGCGCGTGCTGGGCACCATCGGCGATCAACGCGCCCTGCCCGAGCTGGACCGGCTGGCCCGGGACGACCACGCCGCGATCACGCCGCAGACCGGGATGCTGGACGACGGCAAGACGACGCGCCCGACCGGCACCGTCGCCATCGCCGCCAGGCAGGCCGCCGACAAAATCCGGCGCGGCCCGGCGCACACCGGCCCGCTGAAAGGACGCTGAGATGCCCCAGGAGACCCTCGGATACGTCGAAATGGAGTGGACGTGCCGGCGCTGCGGCACGAAGAACAAGGGCCTGACCAGGACCTGCGCCAACTGCGGCGCGCAGATGGAGGCCGAGCAGCAATTCGAGAAGCCGGCCGAGCAGCCGTTGATCGACGACCAGGCCAGGCTGGCCCAGGTGGGCAAAGGCGCCGACGTCCACTGCCCGTTCTGCGGCACCCGCAACGCCGCCGACGCCCAGGTCTGCTCCCAGTGCGGCGGCGACCTGACGAAGGCCCAGAAGCGCGAGGCCGGCCAGGTGGTCGGCGCCTATCAGCCCGGCGCGGCGGCGCCGCCCGTGGTCTGCCCGGCCTGCCAGACCCAGAACCCGGCCGGCGCCGCGAACTGCCGGAGTTGCGGCCGGCCCTTAGGCGCGGCGGCGGCCATGCCGCCGGCCGCGGCGCCGGGCCCGACCGCCGCGCGCCCGACCGCCGCGCGCCCGACCCGGCCCAACTGGGTCCTGGCGGCCGTGCTCGGCGTCGTCGGCCTGGCCTGCCTGTTCGGCGTCGGGTTCCTGGTCTTTCAATCCCTCAACACCACCGACGTCGTCGGCGTGGTGCAGGCCGTGCGCTGGGAGCGCAGCATCGGCATCGAGGCGCGCGCGCCGGTGGAGCGCGAGGCCTGGCGGGATCAGGTCCCGGCGGACGCGCAACTGGGGGTGTGCCGCGAGCGGCCGCGCGAACTGCGCGATGCGCCGGACCCGGCGCGCCGGTCGGACAAAGTCTGCGGGACGCCGTACACGGTTGATCAGGGCGACGGGACCGGGCGGGTGGTGCAGGACTGCCAGTATCAGGTCTATGACGAGTATTGCGCCTATTCCGTCCTGGAGTGGCGCGAGGTGGACCGCGCGGAGGCGGCGGGCAACGACCTGCGCCCGGCCTGGCCGCCGGTGACCCTGCTGGACGGCCAGCGCGAGGGCAGCCGCGTTGAGTAATACGCGGTGTCGTTCTCAGCCGACGGACGGACTTACGACTACGCGCCCTCCGG
>Ga0101944_10004437_pt1 | contig 17420 bp, 17 predicted proteins | sample DewCreD2012metaG_FD_75245 | JGI IMG/M metagenome (GOLD analysis project Ga0101944, IMG submission 75245) | Hot spring sediment bacterial and archeal communities from British Columbia, Canada, to study Microbial Dark Matter (Phase II) - Dewar... ...
GAGGGGAGATGGCAGTGGGCGTGAACCTCCTCTAACTTTCCCAGATGAACGAAGCAGCCGTTCGGATGCGCCTTCCTTGGCGGCCCGGGCCGCGCGGGCGCTTCATACTCATTGTAGGAGACGCGTCAGCGGCGGTTCAGAGGCTGCCGCCGCCGGCGCGCTCGAACGCCTCGCCCAGGCGGAACAGAACCGGCTCTCCAAAATGCGGCCCGATCAGTTGCAGCCCCACGGGCAGCCCTTCCGGCGTCCGGCCGCACGGCACGCTCAAAGCCGGCAGTCCCGCCAGCGACGCAGTGATCGTGAAGATGTCCGAGAGGTACATCTGCAGCGGGTCGTCGAGCTTTTCGCCCAGCCGGAACGCGGGAAACGGGCTCACCGGCGTTGCGATCGCGTCCACCTGGCCGAATGCCTCCAGGAAATCGCGCGCGATCAGCGTGCGGACCTTCTGGGCCTTAAGGTAATACGCGTCGTAATAGCCGGCGCTCAGCACGTAGGTGCCCAGCATGATCCGCCGCTTGCACTCGGCGCCAAAGCCCTGCCCGCGCGTCATCGCGTACATCTCGGCCAGCGTTTCCGCCTGCGGCGCGCGCCACGTGTAGCGCACGCCGTCATAACGGGCCAGGTTTGAGCTCGCCTCCGCCGTGCAGACGATGTAGTAGCACGGGATCGCGTAGGGCGTGTGCGGCAGGCTGATTTCGCGCAGCTCGCAGCCAAGGGAGGCCAGCAGCCCGCGCGCCTTTTCCATCTGGGCCGCCGTTTCCGGCGTCAGTCCTTCGAAGAACTCGCGCGGAACGCCGATTCGCAGCCCGCGCGCCTCGCCTGTCATGGCTGCCGTGTAGTCGGGAACAGGCGCCGAGGCGCTGGTCGAGTCCCGTTCATCGCGCCCGGCGATGGCCTGCAGCAACAGCGCCGCGTCGCGAACCGTGCGCGTCAGCGGCCCGATCCGGTCGAGGGAAGAAGCAAACGCCACCAGCCCGTAGCGCGACACGCGCCCGTATGTGGGGCTCAGTCCCACGACGCCGCAGAAGCTCGCCGGCTGCCGGATGCTGCCACCGGTGTCCGAGCCGAGCGCGGCCACCGCCGTGCCCTGCGCCACTGCCGCCGCCGAGCCGCCAGAGCTGCCTCCCGGAACACGGTCCGGCGCCACGGGGTTGCGCACGGGGCCGAAGGCGGAATTCTCGTTCGACGACCCCATCGCGAACTCGTCGCAATTGGTCTTGCCGAGCACGATGGCGCCGGCGCGCTCCAGCCTCTCCACCACCGTCGCGTCGAAAGGCGGCACGAACTTCTCCAGCAGCCGGGAGCCGCACGTCGTGCGCACGCCGCGTGTCACGATATTGTCCTTGACCGCGACCGGCACGCCTGCCAGCGGTCCGGGGTCCTCGCCGCGGTCGAGCGCTGCATCCACGGCATCGGCTGCCCGCAATGCACGGTCTTCGGCCAGCAGCAGATAAGCGTTCGTCCTGGGGTTCTCCTCGCGCGCCGTCCGCAGCGCCTCCTCGGTCAGCTCGCGCGCGCTGATGCGCCGCGCGCGGAGAGCGTCCTGCACGTCTGCGATCGTCAGCTTCCCGATTTCCATCCCGGCCGCCTCAGCGCTCGATCACTCGCGGAACCTTGAAATGCCCGGCGCCCGCCGCCGGCGCATTGGCCATTGCGTCATCGTGCGTCAGCGGCTCGCGCGGCTCGTCCTCGCGCAGAGTGCTGTTCTCCGCGCCCGGGAACAGCACCTGGGCCATGGGTTCCACAGAGTCCGTGTCCAGCTCTCGCAGCCTGTCCATATGAGCGAGGATTTCATCCAGCTCGCGAGTCATGCGGTGCAGTTCTTCGCCGGACAATTCGAGATGCGCCAGCGCCGCCACATGGCGGACTTCCTGTTCAGTGATCTTCACGACGCCAGGGCCTTTCGTTTTGATCGGAGATAAATGCGCCGCAGCACGGGATCTTCGATCCGGTCAGCCTCGTCGTCCCCCTGCGGACGCAGGCGGAACTCCGGTTCGGGCGCTTCGCTGCGCACCGGTCGGCGCGGCACGGCGAGGCGGTATTCGATCCAGCGGGGGGCGGAGGGGCCGAGCATCGACTGCAGATTGGCAAGGATCTGCCCGCTCAGCATTTCCAGATTGCGCCGCCAGAGCTCATCGCCCACCTCGACCACCAGCCGGCTGCCGTCCAGTGCAACGGCTTTCGTGTGCCTCGCCGCCTTCCTTCCAACAGCCGCCGGCCAGGCGGCCAGCGCCAGCTCTTCCGGTGTCAGGCAGCGGCGGGCTGCCTGTGATGCCCCCAGCAGACGCCCCGCGCGTTCCATCGTCCGATCCCGTGCAATTGTATCATGCGCTCCCCGCGAGGCACGGCCCGCGCTCCGCGTGATACCCTCCTTGTCCGATGATCGTTCTCGCCTCGCAATCTCCGCGCCGCCGCGAGCTGCTTGCCAACGCCGGCATCGCCTGCGAGGTCCGTCCCGCGGGGATCGAGGAGAAGCCGCTTCCCGGCGAATCTCCTGAAGACTACGTCGTCCGGCTCGCCCGCGAAAAGGCCGAGGCCGTGGAGGCGCGCGAGGAGGAATTCGTGCTCGCCGCCGACACGACCGTCGTTGTGGACGGCGAGATCCTCGAAAAGCCCCACTCGACGGAAGAGGCGGCGCGCATGCTGCGCCTGCTGCACGGCCGCGACCACTTCGTCCTGACGGGCGTCTGCCTGCGCCACGGCGGCCGGTTCTGGACCGCCGTGGAATCCACGCGCGTCTGGTTCATTCCGCTGCGCGAAGAAGAGATCGCCGCCTATGCCCGCTCCGGCGAGCCTCTCGACAAGGCGGGGGGCTATGCCATCCAGGGGCTGGCATCGAGGTTCGCCGAAAAGATCGAAGGCTGCTACTTCAACGTCGTCGGCCTGCCGGTGTCCCGTGTGTACAGGATGTTGCGCGCCGCCGGCTACAACTTCAACGAAGGGTAGCGCTGCCGCATCCAGGCCAAAAATTCCTCCGGCACGTCCATTGTGGACAGCCGTCCCTGCCTGACCAGCGCCCAGCCGCTGAAGCGGCCATCAGCCTTGATCTCCCGCAGCGTGACCGGCGGCTCGATGCGGCGCTCGAATTCGACATCCACCACCCAGGACTTCGGGTTCGAGGGATCCGGGCGCGGCGCGGAGACAATCCGCGCCAGACCCAGGATGGCCGATTCGCCGCCGCTGTGGTAGATGAACGCCCGGTCGCCTTCCTTCATCTTCCGGATGAAGCCCACGGCCTGGGCGTTGGTCACGCCATCCCACACCGTGCGCCGCTCCCTCTCCAGATCGCCGACCGAGTATTCCGAGGGATCCGTTTTCAGCAGAAAACACGCCATACGCCTCGATTGGATGCGCGGCTGGAACTTTCGTTCCAGAACCCTCGCTCCAGGCCAGGGTTTGCAAAATGGAACGGAAGCCATGGGAGCAAGCCGCCTGAAATGGCTGATGGCCAGAAGTCTCCATCCTGTAGAATGAAAGTGCCGGTGACTGGGAATCTGATCGTGGGACTCGGCTCATCTTTGTTGCCCGCCGGGCCTGAACCATGCCGGATTTACCGCCCGGAGCGTCTCTGGAGGAAGCGCCCATGATTCCGATGTTTCGCAGCCGCAATCTGACCGCCGTGCTGGCTGCCCTGCTGTGCTTCTGGGTGGCAGCCGCAGCACAGCCGCCCGTTGCTCCCGCGCCTCCGCCAGGACCGGAAGCCCCGCGCCAGCAGGCGCCGGCTGAGGCCCCGATCGATGCTCCCGCCCCTGTGGATCCGAAAACTTACAAAATTGGCGTTGAGGATGTCCTGAACATACGGGTCTGGCGCGAAGCGGAACTCAGCGGCAACGTCGTGGTGCGGCCCGATGGCCGGATCACTCTGCCCCTGGCAGGCGAAATCGAGGCTGTCGGGCTCACGCCGGAAATGCTGGGCGTGAAAATCGCCGAAGCGCTCAGCAAGTTTCTCACCCGGCCCGAGGTCATCGTTTCCGTCGCCAGCGTCCGCAGCAAGCGCTACTACATCTCCGGCAATGTCCTGCGCTCGGGCCCCGTGCCCCTGGTCACGCCGACCACCATCCTGCAGGCCCTCAGCTCCGCTGGCCTGGGACAGTGGGCGAAGAAAAACAAGATCGTGATCATGCGCGGCACGGAGCGGATCAAGTTCAACTACAACGAAGTCATCAAGGGGAAGAAGCTCGAGCAGAACATCTTCCTGCAAGATGGGGATCACATCTTCGTTCCGTAGCCCGGGAGAATCACGGCCATGCCTGCCATGCCTGCCACGACCTTTCAGCCGGTTCCCGAGCAGCCCATCTCCGTTCCCCGGCGCGCGCTCGACTTCGAAGACTACATCGACATCGCCCGCCGTCACCGGGCGTGGATTCTCGGGCCGGCCTTCCTGGGCCTCGTTCTGGGCGTCGTGACGGCTTTTCTGTGGGAAGATTCCTACGTCGCCAGGGGCAAGATCCGCATCACGCCGCCCCAGGTGCCTGCGCGCCTTGTCCCGGGCAATGTGAGCGAGGAGCTGACGGCGCGCATCAACGCCATCGCCCAGGAAATCATCACCCGGTCGAGCCTGCAGAACCTGATCCAGACCTACAATCTCTACCCTGAAGACCGCAAGCGTCTCCCGATGGAAGACGTCATCGACAGGATGCGCCGCTCCATCGGCATCGACAACATCGAGTCCTATTCGCGGGCCGGGTCGTCGCGCTACCACGTCTTCACGGTGAGCTTCGTTTATTCGGACCGGCGCCTGGCCCAGAGAGTTGTCGCCGATCTGATCGACAGGTTCACCAAGCAGAGCATCGAAAGCCGCCTCAACAGCTCGCGCCAGACGACGTTGTTCCTCTCCGATCAGTACGAGGCCGCCAAACGCGAACTGGACGACCTCGACGCCCGCATCGCCGTCTTCCGCTCGAAGTATTTCGGCGAGCTGCCTGAGCAGGAGCAGATGATCGTCACCCGCCTGTCCTCGATGGAAGCCTCCCTCCAGGCCACTGCCAGCCAGCTGAGCCGGGCGCAGCAGGACAAGATCCAGCTCGAGACGCAGATCCGGGATCTGCGCGATCAGGCGTCCGCCCTGGCTCAGCAGCAGCAGGCGCCTGCAGAAACGGCAGGATTGTCCTCCCCCAGAAATCCCCGGATCGTCGAGCTGCAGAGGGAAATCGAGCGCGCCCGCAATTCGCTTCGCCTGCTGAGGGAGAGCTACACCGATTCCCACCCCGACGTGCGCCGCCTGGTCGCCTTTATCGAAGGCCGGGAGGCTCAGCTCAAAGAGCTCATCGAGGAGGAGCGGAAGCAGCTGGCCGAATCCCAGCCCGATCAGCCGGCGCCCCGTGCCATCCCCCGCGAGGCGCTTCAGAAGCTCCGCGAGCTGTCGAGCGCGATCACGCGCCTGCAGGCCGCCCTGCAGGCCAAGGACATGGAGATCGAAGAACACAACCGGAGGATCAACGACCTGAAGGAGCGGATCAGGAGCACCCAGAGCCGTCTGGAATCGGGCGCCTCCATCAGCCAGGAGTATCTCCAGCTGGTGCGCGAGCGTGAACTGGCAGCCCGCCGGTACGAAGATATCGGCCGCAAGCTGCAGGACTCCAACATGGCAACCGACCTGGTCAGCCGGGGGCAAAGCGAGACGATGGAAGTGCTCGAGTCGCCCGTCATTCCGGAAGAGCCCATCGCTCCCAACCGGCCCCTGATCATTTCCGTCGGCGTGGCTCTGGGCCTGGCCGTCGGCATCGCTCTGGCCACCGTCCGGGAAATCAAGGACACCTCGCTCAAGAACCTGAAGGACGTGCGCGCCTACACGCGTCTCACCGTTCTGGGCAGCATCCCCATTCTGGAAAACGACTTCGTCGTCCGGCGCCGGAGGCGCATCACATGGCTGGCCTGGACGTTTGCCATTCTGGTGGGCATTCTCTTGATGGCAGGCGCCGTCTTCTACTACTACACGCAGAGAAGTTGAGCCGGCGCCGGCGGCTTCCCGGCGAGAATCGGATCCAGGAGGAGTCAATGAGCCGAGTTCATGACGCATTGAGGAAAACACAGCCAGACAGCGGAGTCCTGCCACGCACGCAGGCTCCGGAGGCTTCCTCCGGAACCGCAGCCGAAGTGCGCGAGCCGGATCTGGCCCAGGCGCTGGCTCGCTTTCCCGTTGTTCCCTTCAACCCCTCTCCGGACGCCTCCCTGCTGGATCCTTCCCGTCCCGGAGAGGCGCCTGCGGAGGAGTTTCGCAGCCTCCGGACCCGGCTCAATCACATCCAGTCCCTGCAGCCGATTCATTCCCTGGTCATCACGTCTCCCTCGCCTGCCGAGGGCAAGTCGTTTACCGCCGCCAATCTCGCCATTGCCCAGGCCCAGCTGGAAAACAACTTCACGCTGCTGGCGGATTTCGATTTCCGCCGGCCCGTGATCCACACTCTCTTCCAGTTGCCCCGATCCCCCGGCATCACCGATTACCTGCAGGGAAAAGCCGGGCTTGAGCAGATTATCCGGCGGCTCGAGGGAACCAACCTCTTTGTCATGACCGCCGGCGAAGCCGTGCTGAATCCGCTGGAACTGCTCAATCTGCCGGCGGCCAAAGAACTGATCGAGGACACGCCGGAGCTGTTCAACTGGGTGATCATTGACACGCCTCCGCTCCTCTTCGCCGCCGACGCGAACCTGCTGTCCACGATGGCCCATGCGCTTCTTCTGGTCGTCCGCATCGGCGCCACGACAATCGATTCCGTGACGCGCGCCATGGGCTCCCTCTGCCAGAACAACATCCTCGGGATTGTCGTCAATGCAGCGCAGAAGAGCGAGCTCTACAGCAAGTACACGTATTACCACTCCTATTACACGTCTCCTGAGTCGTGAGAGGCTGCTCCCTTCAGCCCCCTGTCATGCCTGAAGTCGCCGAGCTTCCCCCCGGGCCGCCGCCTCTTCCAGCATGGCTGCCAAGGCTGGCCGCGGCTGTCGAAACGGCCGTGCCCGCCTCTCTGGCGGCCCTCCTCTGGTTCGCCATCCACTCTCTTATACTGCGCGAGCCCTGGTGGTCCAAATTCAATGTCGCCGCCGGGCCTTTCTTCGGCGATCGCGTCTTCTACCTGGGACTCGGACGCGCCACACTGGCAGGCGCAGCGCTGCTTGTGGTTCTCTATTCACTCTCCGGCATGCTGTTCGGCCTTGTGGCCAGCAGCCGCAGCATGGCCCGCGCATCCGCTCTCGCCGCCGTGTGGCTCGCGTGCTGGCATGTCTTTGCTCAGCACTTCGTCTGGCCGCGCCTCCACCCGGCTGCTCCGCCGTATTTCCCGATGATGGCGACCGTGCCGTCGCATCTGGCTGCCGCCATCCTGCTGGCCCGTTTCCCGGCCGTCTTCCGCAGGGTGACCGCATTCGGCCACGACGGCGCCCGTTCCGCGGAAGCCGCAGAGCCGCACGAAGACCCGGCAACGGGCGATGGCCCTGCGGTCTTCGAGGCCGGTCCTGAGAATCGGCGCCCAGCCCCGCCGGAGAGTGCGGATTGTTGAGGATCCGGGGAGTTCGCTAGAATGGGAGCTTTGAGCCCGCGAGCTGGGTTCATGGGTGAAACGCCTGTGACTCCCGCTACGTCACTGTCGCAGGCGCACAGAAAGGACCTTTTCTGCGGAAGATGATCTTCAGGCTCGGGAGCCTGTCCGTCTTATTTCTGTCCCAGCTCTGCTTCGGATCCGCTGATGCCATCCAGGCCGAAGCCGCGGCCCTCGCACAGCAGGACTCCGCTCTGGCAGAGCAGGCTCAGCAGCCCCCCGCCGCCAGACCGAAGAGTCCTTTCGAGTCCGTGCCGCAGGCCGAAGGCGAACAGCCGCCTGCCGCGCCCAAACCGCCGGAGGCGAAAAAGCCAGGCCCGTTTGAAACCGTCCCGGAAGTCAAAGAGCCGGAGGCGCCCAAGCCCGTCGCCCCGGTGCCGGAAGCCGCCAAGCCCGGCGCTCCCGCCGTCGTCCCCGACGTGATCGAGTACATCGAGTTCCGCGGCGCCCGCCGCGTCCCTCAGGACACCCTCCGGGCTATGATCTTCTCCCGCCGCGGCGACCGCTACGACCCCGACGCCATCCACCGCGACTTCATGGCCCTCTGGAATACCGGCCGCTTCGATGACATCACTGTCGAGCGCGAGCCCGGCAAGACGGGCTGGATCATCCGCTTCCTCCTCACCGAGCGCCGCGTCATCCGCACTATCAAATACGAAGGCGTCAAATCGCTCACCGTCTCCGAAATCCTCGACCGTTTCAAGGAGCGCCGCGTCGGCCTCGCCGTCGAGCAGCAGTTTGATCAGGGCAAGATCCAGCGCGCCACCAACGTGCTCAAGGAATATCTCGCCGAGCGCGGCCGCCAGTTTGCCACCGTCACCCCTGTGGTGCGCCAGATCCCGCCCGCATCGGTCGAGCTTACCTTCCGCGTCGAAGAAGGCCCCAAGGTCAAAGTCGGCAAAATCGAAATCCTCAACAACAAGGTGTACGGCGACCGCGCCGTCCGCCGCGCCATGCGCAACCTGCGGCCCGTCGGCATCCCCCGCAGTATCTTCCTCGAGAACCTCTTCGCTAAAACCTTCGATCAGGCCAAGCTGGACGAGGACAAGGAGCGCATCCGCTTCTTTTACTCCAACCACGGCTACTTCCTCGCCCGCGTCACCGACAGCAACGTCACTCTGCGCGACTTCCGCGGACGCCTCTGGATTCCTCCTTTCACGGCCACCAAGCCCGGCAAGAAGGCCGACATCAAGCTGGAGGTCGACGAAGGGCTCCAGTACCGCCTCCGCAATATCAACTTCGTCGGCGTCAAGGCGCTCAAGACGCCCGAGATCTTCTTCAAACCCCTCTTCGGCATGGGCACGGGCGACGTCTTCTCCGTCGAGAAACTCCAGAAGGGCATCAAGAACTTTCAGAAGTTTTACGGCGAGTACGGCTATATCGACGCCGTTCCCGAGCCCGATTTCAACCCGCTGCCGAACGGCCAGATCGATCTCACCATCAATGTCGACGAGGGCAAACAGTTCTTCGTCCGGCGCATCGACTTCCAGGGCAACACCACGACCCGCGACAAGGTCATCCGCCGCGAGCTGCTGCTCGACGAAGGCGACATGTACAACACGCGCCTCTGGGAGCTGAGCATCCTCCGCCTCAACCAGCTTGGCTATTTCGAGGCGCTCAAGGAAGAAGAAGCCGCCACCATCACGCGCGACACGCGCAACAGCACCGTCGACATCACGCTCAAGGTGAAGGAGCGCGGCCGCAACAGCGTCACCCTCAACGGCGGTGTTTCCGGCATCGCCGGCAGCTTCATCGGCTTCGGCTACGCCACCAACAACTTCCTCGGCCTCGGTGAAACGCTCTCCATCAGCGCTGAACTCGGCGACCGCCTCCGCAACGTCACTTTCGGCTTCACCGAGCCGTACCTGTTCGACCGTCCCATCTCGGCGGGCTTCACCATCTACACGCAGCGTTTCAACTACGACCAGGCCCGCGAAGTGTCGCTGTTCTCAGGGCGCAACCTCATCCCGCTGTATGAAGCCATCGGCCGCGACAACCTGCTGAATTACGTCTCCAACGGCTGGGGCGGCACGGTGTTCCTCAGTTATCCCCTGCGCCGCATCTTTGCGCGGCTCAGCCTCACCTACGGCTACGACCGCTCCAACATCCGCGCGCTGAACACATCATCGAACAGCTACTTCCAGTACTCGCAGTTCCTGAACTTCGAAGGCCCCAACTCGCTGTCCGGCATCGTCACCAGCCGCGTCATCCCGGCCTACACGTACAACACCGTGGATCACCCCATCACGCCGTCGCGCGGCAAGAGTTTCTTCGCCAGCGTCTCTTTCGCGGGCGGACCGCTGGGCGGCAACGTGAACATGATCGAGCCGACCATCTCCGCCACCTACTTCCGCCGCGGCCTTGCGCCCCGCCACGTCATCGGCGGCCGCATCCTCGGCCGCATTATCACCGGTTACGGAGGCAAGGTGGCGCCGCCCTTCAACCGCGTCTTCATGGGCGGCGAGAACGACGTCCGCGGCTTCGAGATCTGGAGCATCCTGCCCTTCGTCTACATCCCCAGCGAGGGCGTCATCACCGTGCGCAACCCGGACGGCAGCGCCCGCCAGCAGAAGATCATCGTCGATGGCAAGGTGCAGACCGTCGACGTACTCCAGCAGATCCCCATCTATCAGCTTGTCCCCACGGGCGGCGACACGCAGGGCGTGGCCAACTTCGAGTACCGCATCCCCATCGTCGGCCCCCTGACGCTCGCCCTCTTCTTCGACGCGGGCGTCAACCGCATCAGCCTCCAGAACCAGCTCCGGCTGAACCCGGGCCGGATCGCCTCGCTCAACGGCACTTTCCCCCAGGCGGGCTTCGAAAACCGCTCTATCGTCATCGATGCCACTCAGCGGATCCGCACCTCGACCGGCGTCGAGTTCCAGATCATGATGCCCGTTGTCAACGCGCCTTTCCGCCTGTACTGGGCCTACAACCCGACGGTCGTGCAGCAGTGGTTCATCCCGCCCATCGCCGTCACCCCGTCCATGTTCCCCAACATGGCCACGTTCCAGGCGGCCACTCTCAGCTTCGCCAACCCGGCGCCCTATTTCGAGCGCCGCACCATGTTCCGCTTCACCATCAGCCGCACGTTCTAGAAGCGCAATGTTACCATTCAAGTTTCGAGGAGCCCGAAAATCGTGACAACCGTTTGGAAAACACTCGGCGCGGCCGCTCTGATCGCCGCGATCCCCGCTCTCCTTCCGGCGCAGACGCCGACGAAGGTGGCGATCATCAACATCCAGGGCGCCATTGTCGCCACCAAGGACGGAGCCAAGGCTCGCGAGTCCATCCAGCAGAAGTTCGAGCCCCGTTTCAAGCAGCTGGAGTCGATGAACAACGAAGTGCAGAAGCTGCGCAACCAGCTCACCACGCTGGCCAACACCGCTTCGCAGGAAGTCCGCGACAAGATCAGCCGCGAGATCGACGACAAGCAGAAGAAGCTCCAGTGGGAATCGGAAGACCTGCAGAGCGACTTGCAGCAGGAAGAAGGCAAGCTCGTCAACGAAATCGGCCAGCGCATGATGCAGGTCATCGACGAGTACGCCAAACAGCAGGGCTTCGCGCTCGTTCTCGATGTCAGCTCGCAGCAGAGCCCCGTGCTCTGGGCCGCCAACGGCATCGACATCACGCAGCAGATCGTCGAACTGTACGACAAGCGCTTCGGCGCCAGCGAAGCGCCCGCCGCCAAGCCTGCCGCCGGCGCTCCCGCCGCGGCCCCCGCTGCCGCGCCGAAGAAGCCTGCTGGCGTCAAATAGCTGGCCTCGGACAGTTCATCCGGAAGGCCCGCCCCGCGGCGGGCCTTTTTCAGTATCCTTCGGGCACGATCCGGAACTCGCCTCGCCACCGTCCGCGCGGCTCGATCCATGGCAATCCGCTGTACCACCCAGCGTGCGCCGCGTTGAACGCGTTCGTGATCGCCGTCATTGGCTCGAAGCAGATGAATCCTCTGCCCGCCGGAGCATAGACCACCGCCACGCCGTAGGCTTCGCCATATTCGACCGTAATGCGCTGCCGCCTGCCCTCCACGCGGAACCGCGCCCGCCCGTCCGCGTCCCGCTCCAGTTCATCCATCACGTCGTCGAGCGTCACGCCCTTCAGGCTCAGCGTCCTCGGATACGGCAGCGGTGCGGTCTCGCCCGTCGGGATCAGCTTCCCGTCCAGCACATGCCGGCGGCGCGCCGCCAGCGTCACGGTCCACTCGTCGCGCAGAGCATCGGTGATCTGGAAATACGGATGGAAGCCCAGCGAAACGGGCATCGGTTCGTCGCTCAGGTTTTCGACGGCAGTCTCCACAGTCAGCCGCCCTTCCGCCAGCCGGTACGTCATCTCCACCGCGTGCGCGAAGGGAAACTGCGCCATCAGCTCCGGGCGCCGCCAGAATTCGAGCCGCGACGTCACAAACGCGCCCTTCGCATCCGCCCCGTGGCTCGCCAAGCGCCAGAGATTCGAATACACCAGCAGTCCGTGGATCGGCGTGCGGTTCGGACCCGGGCGCACATTGCCCAGCTCCTCGTTCAGCAGATACTTTTTCCCACGCACCCAGTACGCCATGCCGTCGATGCGGTTCGCCCATGGCCAGAGAAACGGATTGCCGAGATGCGCCGGCTTCGCCCTCAACTCGGCCAGCGACCGGTACGGCGACCAGAACACGGGCTGCCCGCGCACGGTCATTTCGTAGGAGTTGTTGCCGAGCTCCGGCGCCACCCGCACCACGGTGTCGCTGACGGTGTCGCGCAGAACGGCCACCGTCAGGCCATCCGCCGTTTCCAGCCGCGCCTCGTAGCGTTGCGCCGCGCAGGTCATCGCCGCGAAGAGGATCAGCAGAGCCGCTCGTTTCACACGGGCAGTCTACTTCAGATCCATCTCCCGCAGCGACGGGTCGCGCAGGTCCACGCGCATCTCTTCCTGGCAGCACTGGCACTTGCCCGGCGACCACGCGCGGATCGAGCACACATCGCACCAGTACGTCACCACCAGCCTTTGGCCCCCGCGCCAGACGAACAGCGCCCGCTCATGGATCGGGTCCACCACGAACACCGCAGGCGTGCGGAACCGCCCCAGAACCTCGAAGTCCTCGTCCTTCAGCCGTTCGTCACGCAGCACGGCCGTGGTTGGTTCGTCGGCTTCCAGCTCCACCGTGCGTCCGTCTTTCGCTGTGATGGCTGGCGGCAGCGCAGCGTCCTGCCGCAGCCGTCCGCGCAGGCTCCGCTCTTCCTCGCCTCTCAGAAACAGGGCCGCCACGGGCAGCAGGAGCCATTGTCTCCGCGAAGTCATTCCTCTCTGAATGGATGAGCCGGGGCCCTCAGGAGTCGCAGGCCGTTCAGCGTCACGACCAGAGTGGCGCCCGCGTCAGCAGCCACGGCCATCCACAGCGTCGCCTTGCCCGTGGCCGCGGCGGCCAGAAACGCGGCCTTCAGCGCCAGCGCCAGCCCGATGTTCTGCCGGATCACGCGCAGCGCCCGCCGTGCATGCGCCACGAGAAACGCCGTCTTTTCCAGCGCGGGGCCCGTCACAATCACGTCGGCGGTCTCCTGCGCCGCCTCCGCCGACGGCGACGCCACGCTGATGCCCAAGGCTGCCCTCTTCATCGCCTCCGCGTCCGCCACGCAATCGCCCAGCATCCCGGCTGCGCCTGTCTCCTGCTGGAGCCGTTCGATCTCGCGGGCCTTTTCTTCCGCCGACAGCTCAGCATGGACCTCCGTGATGCCCGCCGCCCGGGCCGCAGCTTCCGCCGCCGGCGCCGGATCGGAAGCCAGCAGCACGATGCGCTCCACGCCCAGCTTTCTCAGGGCTTCCACCTGACGGCGCGCCGCGGCCAGCGGCGCATCGCACCAAGCCTCCAGCACGCCGATCTGCCGCGCGGCCACGGTGCAGCCCTCCCCCGCCAGCGCGCCGATTCTTTCTGTCATCGCCTGCGTCATGCCGCCCGCCGCCGCCCATTTCGGCGTCAGCGGAATTCCTCCGCCCCGCACGGCGCGCCAACGCTGCCATTGTACGACCTCTTCCCTCTGCTCTTCGCTCAGTGTTTCGCTGCGCGCCAGCCGCGGCTCGCCCTGGGTCAGAATTCCGGCGCGGTCCATCGCGAGCGCCTTCAGCCGCCCCGCCGCTTCCAGAAACGCGCCGCCCTTCACCAGTACTCCGTTCCGCGCTGCGCTGGCCAGCGCCGCCATCACGGTCACCGGCGTCGAGATCACAAACGCGCACGGACAGGCGATCAGCAGCACCACCATGCCGTGATACAGCCACCCGCTCCAGCCGCCGCGGCCCAGCAGCGGCGGCACGACCGCAACGGCCAGAGCCAGCAGCAGCACCGCCGGCGTGTAGCGGCGCGCGAATCGTTCTACCAGCCGCTCGCTCTCCGCCTTGCGGCTGCCCGATTCCTCCAGCATGCGCAGCATCCTCTGCAGCCGCGTGTCATGCGCCGCGCGCCGCACCTCCACCAGCAGCGTGCCGCTCTGATTCAGCGTGCCCGCGAACACTTCGTCGCCCGCGCGTTTCTCCACGGCAACAGATTCGCCCGTCAGCAGCGACTGATCCACCAGCGACTCCCCTTCCAGCACGGCGCCGTCGCAGGGAACGCGCTCGCCCGGTTTCACCCGCACCCGCGCGCCCGGCTGCAGCGTCTCCGCCTCCACGCGGTGTTCGTGGTCTCCGTGAACCAGCCACGCCTGCGCTGGCATCAGCTCCAGAAGCCGCGCTACGCTCCGCCGGGCCCTTTCGAGGCTCAGCGACTCCAGCCTTCCGGACAGTCCGTAGAGAAACGCAAGAGTCGCGCCCTCCGCCCACTCGCCCAGCACCGCCGCTCCAGCAAGCGAAACAGCCACCAGCAGATTCATATCCGCCCGCGCGCTCCGCAACGCCGCCCAGGCTTTGCGCCAGAAAAGACTCGCCCCTGCAACGATCGACGCCGCATAACACACGAGCGCTGCCGCCGGCATGGCGTGATGATGCACCGCACCGGCATGGCTGTGCGCCAGCAGCGTCTCCACCACCCCCTCGCCATGCCACACCTGAAGCCCCATCCCCCCTGCCAGCAGCCCGCCGCTCACCCAGAGTGCCGCAGCAGACCAATCCCGTGCGGAACGCCTCTCCGGACGTGCGGCCCACTTCTCGCAGCACATCCCGATGCTTTCCACCGCTGCGCGGATCGCTTCTTCACTCGTGGCATCGGGCGAATACTCCACCTCCATCAGCCCGCGCGCCACATCGAAATGCAGCTCCCGCACCCCGGCGACGCGGCTCAGCTGCGCCCGCAGCAGCGATACTTCCTCGCCGCAGTCCATCCCGTGGACGCGAAGCTGGATTCGCCTGTTAATGAGAACGCCTCCTCAAATACATTCTAGCCTTCCTTTCGCGATTCAGGTATGACAGAAGTTTGACCATGGCGCAACACAGGATCCATCCGCAGCACGCGCACGTCCACGGCGAAGGCTGCGGTCACACCGCCATCCGCCACGGAGGCCACGTGGACTACCTGCACGACGGCTGCCTGCACACCATGCATGGCGACCACGTCGATGAGTGCTCGCTGGAGGTCTCCGCGCAGAACCCTGATGCCTGCACGCCGGAGCATGTCTGCGCAGGCCACGAGCGCGGCCATGTCCACGGCCCCGGCTGCGGCCACGAAGCCGTGCCCCACGGCGATCACGTCGACTACCTGGTGGGCGATCACCTCCATCACCCGCACGAGGGCCACTGCGACGACCACGGGCCCGTGGACGTCGTGCGCGTCGAATCCCGGCAGTAATCGGATTCGCGCATGTCGAGCGAATGGCAGCCGCCGCGCACCCCGCTGTTCGGAATCGCGCTCATTCCGCCGCCCGCAGCGGAGGAGGGCGCAGCAGGGGACTCTTCCGCGCCCGCACCGGTACCGCCGTGCCAGCCAGCAGTCCTTGACGGCGCTGAGCCGCCGCCACAGCCGCATATCTCCCGCGCCGAGTCCGGCGGCTGGACTGCAGTGGCGATCTCGCCGTTTGTCCCTGTCGTCATCGCCGCCGCTTCGGAAGCGGAGCCGGATCTCTGGCCCGGGAAGTGGCTGCATCCGGCCGAGCGCCGCGCGCTGGCGCGCTTCGCCCCTCGTCAGCGCCGTCAGGCGCTCGCTCTGCTGACTGCTGCGCGCCGGGCGCTGGCTGGGGCTCTTTCTTTGCCTGAACCCGCCGCGGCATCAGCAGACCTGTCGCCGCTGCTCGAGGGCGTGCAATCGCTGCGCCTTGGCGACTGGACGCTCCAGCGCGTGCCTGCCCCGGCCGGCCTCCAGGTGGTGGCTGCCGCGCCGGGGACAGGCTGGAGCTACACCCTCCTGCCTCCCGAGGACCGGTCCGGCGCCCGCTGATTTCTACCGGGGCTGCCGCAGCTTCCGCGCGAACTCTGCTCCGCGCAGGAATTCTTCTTCCGGCAGACCCTGCTCCAGCCGCGCCTTCAGCGCAAGGAGCCGCTCTTCGTACAGGCCGATTGCTGCAGCAATTTCGTCCCGGTTTGTTTCGAGGATGTCCCGCCAGATGTCCCACCCGCTCAGCGCCAGCCGCGTCATGTCCACGAGGCCCGGCCCGGCCGCCTCCGCCACGCCGGGCACGCCATCCAGCGATGCGGCGAGCGCCGTCGACAGCATCTGCGGCAGATGCGAACCGAGCGCCACCGTGCGGTCGTGCTCTTCCGGCGTCATCACCCGCGGCTCGGCGCCGATGCGTTCGAGCCACTGAACGAACTCCCGCGCGGCGGGCGTCTCCAGATCCTCGCGCCGCGAAGGCGTCAGCAGCCAGGGGCGCCCGCGGAACAGCTCCGCCTCGGCCTCTTCCACGCCCCGCTTCTCCTTGCCTGCCATCGGATGTCCGCCGAGAAACAGCGCGCCGCGGAGCTTGCTCCCTTCCTCGCAGATGCGCCGCTTGGTGCTGCCCGCGTCCGTCACCAGCGCGCCCGGGCGCGCCAGTCCGTCCAGCGCCGGGATGGTCTCGAGAATCGCGTGAATCGGCCCCGCCAGGTAGATCAGATCGGCGCGCGGCGCTGCGTCTTCAAGAGTTGCGCCCTCGTCAATCGCGCCCCGGTACAAAGCCTTTTCGATGGTCCGCGGCGAACTCACGCCCACGATGCGCCCGCGGAAGCCAGCACTTTTCAGAGCCAGTCCGAAAGAGCCGCCGATCAGCCCCACGCCGGCGATGACCACCGTTTCCATGAGCTTTTCAGAAGCTCCTTCCCATCGCCGCTGCCAGCGCCTTCAGCTGTTTCACCAGCTCCAGGAACTGCGCAGGTTCCAGCGACTGCGCGCCCTCGGCCAGCACTTTCGACGGATCCGGATGGACGTCCAGCAGCAATCCGTCGGCCCCAGCCGCAACAGAAGCTGCGGCCAGCGCGGGGGCCAGATCGCGCCGTCCCGCGGCCCGGCACGGATCGGCCAGAACCGGCAGATGGGACAGCTTGTGGAGCACCGGAATCGCCGTCACGTCGAGCGTGTTTTTCGTGTAGGAGCCGTAGGTCCGCACGCCGCGCTCGCACAGCATCACCGCTTCGTTGCCGCCTTCGAGAATCATGTCGGCCGAAACCAGCAGTTCCTGCACAGTCGCCGCCGCGCCCCTCTTCAGCAGAACAGGCTTGCGCGCCCTGCCCGCGGCGCGCAGCAGCGGGTAGTTCTGCATGTTGCGCGAGCCGATCAGCAGCACGTCGGCATGCTCTTCCACCGCCGCCACGTGCCCCGTTTCGCTCACTTCGCCCGCCAGAAACATGCCGAACGTGTCCGCCGCGCGCCGCATCAGCCCCAGCGCCTCAGCATCCGGGGCCGTCAGATTCAGCGGCGAAAGATGCGCGCGCAACCCGCCCGCGCGGAAGAGCTTCGCCCCGCCGCGCGCCGCCAGTTCGGCGCAGCGGAACAGTTGCTCCTCGCCCTCGACG
>Ga0101944_10004439_pt1 | contig 17416 bp, 11 predicted proteins | sample DewCreD2012metaG_FD_75245 | JGI IMG/M metagenome (GOLD analysis project Ga0101944, IMG submission 75245) | Hot spring sediment bacterial and archeal communities from British Columbia, Canada, to study Microbial Dark Matter (Phase II) - Dewar... ...
TTCTGGGCGGCATTAAATCAATTGCCCGGGTGTGCGAGAAACTGGTTCCCGCAATGGCGGTAGTGTATGTGGCAGGGTGCTGCATCATGCTTTTTCTCCGTGCCGACACCCTTCCCGATACGGTCATGCTCATCCTCAGCACTGCCTTCACCGGCACTGCCGCTGTTGGAGGCTTTGTTGGCGCCGGTGTCAGAGAAGCAGTGCGCTATGGGGTAGCCCGGGGTCTTTTTTCAAACGAGTCCGGGCTTGGCAGCGCGCCCATTGTGGCCGCTGCAGCGCAAACCAGCAACCCGGTCCGGCAGGCACTGGTATCCTCCACCGGCACCTTCTGGGATACCGTCGTGGTCTGCGCCCTCACCGGGCTGGTGGTGGTTAATTCTGGAAAATGGACGCTGGGGCTGAACGGCGCCGCACTAACCAAGGCTGTTTTTTCTGATTTGCCCGTTATCGGTCCGTTCGTCCTGACCGGGGGGCTTCTGACGTTCGTATTTTCAACGATTCTGGGCTGGTCATATTATGGCGAAAAAGCGTGCGAGTATTTATTCGGCAACAAATCAATTCTCCCCTATCGGCTGCTGTGGGTAGCCGCGGTTATGGCTGGCTCCCTTTTGTCGGTTCCCTGCGTGTGGTGCTTTGCCGATATTGCCAACGGTCTTATGGCACTACCCAATTTGATTTCCCTGGTTGCCCTGAACGGCCTCATTGTCGCAGAAACAAAAAAATATTTATGGGAAGGTAATCCCTGAATGAAACACAGTGCCTGTGGGTCTGGAGAAAAACCCCGTGCAGCCATCCTGAGCATCAGCGAAAAATCTCTTGCGGAAAGACATTCCTGCCCTGGTAAGATAAAGAGATCGTTCATGTCAGTTAGGATGAGACTTTTTCAACACCCCCCTGTCCCCAAAAGCCATGACGACCCTTGACCGGGGGCTTCTCCCCATACTGCTCACCGTCTTTTTGCTTGCGTTTGGCATGAGCTTTGTCGCGCCGCTCATTCCGCTGGTCATCAGGAACGCGGGCGCCTCTGCAGCCACCATCGGCCAGATCGCAGCGGTTTATTTTTTCTCCTTTACCGTGTTTACCCCGCTGATGGGAAAAGTGGTTGACAAAGTCGGCTCGAAAAAAATCATTGTCGCCGGCCTGGTCATGTATGCCATGTCTGTTTTATCCATGGTCTATGCATCCGCCGGCTGGCATTTCTACGGCATTAGGATTTTCCAGGGATTGGGCACCGCGTGCCTCTTTGCCCCCACCGAGTCAGCCATCAATGTCCTCTCGTCGCCGGAACGCCGCTCATCCAACATGGGGCTCTACGGCGTGGTTTTTGCGGTCGGGTTTGCGGTCGGTCCGGGCATCGGTACCTATCTGTTTGCCCTCGACCCCCGAGTGCCGTTTCTGTTCGGCGCTGCGCTGTGTTTACTGAGCTGCGCGGTAATGATCATCGGCTACCAGGATGCGCTCCCGATTACTGGCCATACTCGCCTTTCCTGCATCCGCAGGCGATCACCTGGCGCTCCGGGATCTCGTCGATGATGACGTAGGCGAGGCCCGGCCGCGAGTACATGCCGTACGGCTCGGCGCTGACCAGGGTGATCTCGCCGCGCGCGTCGTGGGCGCGGATGGTCTCGGCCGCGGTCGCGCCGGCCGCGCCGTTGCCCAGGATCAGGTAACGCGTCATCGCGGACCTCCGCCCGGCGCCAGCGCGGGGTAGGCGGCCAGCACGGCTTCCAGCTCGGGCGACGTCTCCAGCTGGGGCGGCCGGGGCGTCGCCCAGCGCAGTGTGCCGCGCGGGCAGGCCTCGATGCACTGGCCGCACTGCACGCAGTCGGCGGCGTCCACCACTTTGCCCTGGCGCGCGTAATCGCGCACGGGAATGCCGACCGGGCAGTTGTAGCCGCACACGCCGCACTGGACGCAGCGCACGCCATCGGGCGTGACGCGCGCGTCCGGGGTCGGCGCCGAGTGTGGGTGCGGCGTCAGCCCGAGGAGCTTCTCGAAGAAGCCGGGGCGCTTGCGCCTGGAGACCATGGTCACCGTCAATCGTCTCCTTCTTCGCTTTCTTCTTTGCGGCCGGTGGCGTGGCAGCCGGCGCAGTCGTCCAGCGTTTTGCCGGCCAGGTTCACCTCGTCGTGCTCGGCGCGGGTGTCGTTCGGCTCGTGCGCGTGGCAGTTGAAACAGGTGTAGGCCGTGTAGGCGGCGGTGTGGCAGGTGGCGCAGGGGATCTCGCCGGCCTCGCCGTGGTCGAGCGGGAAAGTGTGCTGCGTCAGCCGGGCAGGCGCCCAGGCCGCCGTGGCGTGGCAGGCCTCGCAGCGCTGGCCGAACAGGCCGGCGTGGATCTCCGGCTCCTGGTGGCAGCCCGCGCACTCGCGCGGCGTCCCGCGGAAACGCTGTTCCGTATGGCAACGCTCACAGGCCAGAGCGGCGTGGGCGCCGTCCAGCGGGAAGAGACGGGCGTGGTCGAAAGCGCGCATGTTGCCGGCGCCGTCATGGCAGCTCACGCAGTTCTGTCCGTAAGCCTGGACGTGCGGGTCCATGAAAGCGGCGTCGGCGGCGCGGTGACAGGCCAGGCACCGATCCGGCAGCGGCGCGAAATCGGGCACGGCGTGGCAGGCCGCGCAGTTCAGGGGCGCGCCGTCGAACCCCGCCGAGTGGTTCACAAGCTGGAAGGCGGTCTGTGCGTGGTCGAAGGCCGTGAAGCCGGGCAGGCGCCCGGGTTTCCAGTCCACCGGCTCATGGCAGGCCGCGCAATCGTCGCTCAGAGCGCCGAGGTGGCTGGCGGGGGGGGCGTGGCAGGCCGCGCAGGTGGTGGCCACGTCGGCAGGCGGGACCGCGGGCGAGTGGCACCGGGCGCACGGCGCCGCGGCGTGCCGGCCCTCCAGCGGGAACTGCGTCTGGCTGTGATCGAACGCGTCGGTCCGGTCGGCCCCGTCGTGGCATCCCGTGCAGGTTTCGCCGAACGCCGCCGCGTGGTCGGGCATGAACTCGGGCTGGGCCGGCGTGTGACAGGCGGCGCAGCGCCCGGCCGCGAACGTGTAGCCGGGCGTGGTGTGGCAGGCCCGGCAGGGCAGGGGGCCGCCGTCAAAATCCACGACGTGCCGCGCGAGGCTGAACCCGGTCACGGCATGATCGAACACCTTGACGGCGCGGGCGCTCGGATCCAGATCGGGGCCCTGGTGATCATCGTGGCAGCGCCCGCAGCGCCCGGCTTCGGCCGGGTCCAGGCGGCCGTGCAGCCCCAGACCGGCGGCCCGCTCGTCGCGCACGGCGGTGTGGCAGGTCTCGCAGCGCTCGGCCGTGACGCCCTGGAACGGCGCGTGGCACTGCCGGCAGTCCTCCTGGAAATCGGCGTGGGAGCGGAAGCCGTTGAGCGGCTGGCCTTTCTCGGCGTAGGCGGTCAGCGTCCCCGGGCTGAACATGGCGCCGCCGGAAAGCACGACGGCCACCACCAGGCCGGCGATCAGCACCGCGCCGCCCAGGCAGCCGATCCGCGAGAAGAAGGGGTGCTGGCGATTCATCCCAACAGCCCGGCCCGGAAATAGATTTCGGCCGCGACGTGGATAGCGACCGACGTGAACAGGGCGACGCCCATGGGCACGTGGGCAATGTGCCAGGCGCTCATCAGGCGGCGGGCGGCCTGCAACATGCGGATCTGGCGTTCCAGGTCGCGGCGGCGCCGCAGCAATTTCTCGATGTCGCCCAGCTTCTGCTTCTCGGTCTTCTCCAGCTTTCGAACCGCGCCGTGCAGCCGGGCGCGATAACGGAAGTCGTCCCAGCCGCGCAGCAGCACCAGCGCCCAATCGCCGCGGGCGGCGCGCCGGCGCTCGGCGTCGGCCTGCACCAGGGCGCGCACGGCGGCGGAGCGATGCTGGGCCAGGTCGGCCAGGGCGTTCTGCACCCGGTTGATCTCGCCGGCCAGGTCGGCGGACGAGGCCTCCGCGCCCGCCAGCGAGCGCGGGATGGCCGTGTACAGGTAACGGCCCAGGAAGCCGCTGCCGACCACCAGGATCGTCAGCAGCATGGTCAGCCCGGCCAGGCCGCGGAACTCGAAGGCGGAGTGCATGAGCACCATGAACGGGCCGACGATGCCGGTAAAAATATGGACGGACAGCCAGTAGCGGACCGGGCCCCACTGCCGGAACAGGCCGGTGCGTTTACGCAGGCTGTAAAGGACCTCGGTGGCGACCATAAGCACAGTGCCCAGGATGCCGAGGGTGTGGCCGAAGGGGTGGCCGCCGTCGGGCGTTGCCAGCAATTCGTAAGCAACGTAGACGAGGCTCATCAGCAGGCACACGGCCAGGCTTAACTTTAACTCACGCGACTCGTCCATATTGTCGAGAAACGGCCCTGGCCGGGCTGTCAGTCCGGCTGCGCGGACAGGCCAGGTCGAGATGGTTCTCCCCCTGCGCCGCCCGGCCGCAGGGAAAGGGCGAGCAAGAATAGCGGGGCTGGACCGCTATTCACGTACAAGTCGGAATGTGCGGCAAAAAGTTGCTGGCGGCAAGTTGCAATTTGGTTGGAAAACTGTCCGGCGGTCGGGGAGGGGGTGGGCCGTCAGCCAGGCCAGGGGGTCGTTTTCGAATTCGGGTAATTTCCCACCAGCCGGGGCGCACGGCCGTGCGCCCCAACGCGTTTACACAGGCATCGGGATACAGCCAGGCCAGGGCGGGCCGATTCAGGGGGGAGGGGGCGCGCCGGTGAGGCCGTGATCACGCGCATAACTGGCGACTTCACGGCGGCTGCGCAGGCGCAGTTTGGCCAGCACATTGCGGACGTGGTTCTTCACCGTATATTCACTGATGACGAAGCGTCGGGCGATCTGGCGGTTACTGGCGCCGCGGGTCAGCTCGCGCACAATCTCGATCTCGCGCGGCGTCAGCTCGGTAGTCAGGCCGGGGTCGGCCGGGCGGGGCGGCGGCGTGCGCGAAAACTCGTTCAGGATGCGCACTGCCAGGGCCGGCGCCAGGCCGACCTCGCCGCGCGCCACGCTGCGGATCTGCGCCAGCAGGTCATTGGCGCGCGTGTTCTTGAACAGGTATCCCATCGCCCCCGCGCGTATAGCCGCAAACAGGCGCTCGTCGTCATCATGGACGGTGAGGCACACGATCCGGGTTTCGGGCCGCTCGGCCAGGATGGCGCGCGTGGCTTCGACGCCGGTGCCGTCCGGCAGCGTCAGGTCCATGATCACGACGTCCGGCTGCAGCGCGCGGGCCAGGGCGACGGCCTCCTGGACGGAGCCGGCCTGGCCGAGCACATGGAGGTCGGTCTGCGCTTCCAGCAGACCGGCCAGCCCCTGGCGGAACAATTCATGATCGTCCACCAGCAGGACGCGTATGGGCGCGCCTTTCTCGTCTGCGGGGCGAGGGCTGGGCAGCAGCCGGTCGGCGTGCGCGCGGCTCACCGTCTGGGCCGCCTGCCGCGAGAGGCTGACGGCCGCCTCGCCGAACTTGGACGCGTAGCCCTCGGTCAGCAGGGTCACGCTGTTGAGCGGATCGCTCTGATCGTACTCCAGCACGCGGCCGTCGTCGTCCACGACCAGGCCGGGCACCTTGCGCGCCAGGGCCAGCGCCACCGGCCCGCCGATCAGGCGCATGAAGCGCTGGATGATGGCGGTGAGGACGGCGCGATAGGGGATGTCGGAGGAGCCGGGCAGGTCGGCCATGAGGTTGGGCAGTTCAGTCTTCGAAAGCGCGGCGCATGCGGAACAGGCCCCACACAATCAGCATGAAGCTGGCCACGACGAATAACCGGTGGATCAGCTCGTTGAGTTCCACGTCGATCTTGAAAAGCAGAAAGATGCTGGTTTCCAGAAGATGGGCCGTGCCCATCAGGATGATCCCGATCAGCAAGACGCGCAGACCCTTTTCCATCTGGCCGCCGACGCGCGGGCGGGCCACGTAAGCCGCGATCGGGAAGATGACGAGGAACAAATCCAGGACATAGGAAGCGGTGTGGATGTGCATGTCGGCGGGGCTCGCGCGTGAATGGGCTGGGCGGATCTGGCGCTCAGAGGGGCAGTTGGAAACGAAGCTCAGTGCCCGCCTGAGGCGTGCTGTGGATCTCCAGGGCCCCGCCAAGCTGCGCGACGTCTTCGCGCATCATCGCCAGTCCGTAATGGCCTTCCGGCGCCACCCGGGCCGGGTCGAAGCCGATCCCGTCATCACGAATGCGGAGCGTCAATTGCCGGTCCAGCCATTCCAGCGAGACGCTCGCCCGGCTGGCCTGGGCGTGGCGGTATGTGTTGTGGACGCCCTCGCGGATGAAGCCGAGAAGGTGCTGGACCAGACGGGGCGGCATGGGGCGCGGCGTGCCGCTCGATTGGAAATCAATCGGGAACTGGATGCGGCGGCTGATCGACGCCAGGTAAGGCGGCAGGGCTGTCGCCAGGTCGGCCGGCTCGTCGCTGCGCAAAACTTCCAGCAGGTTGCGGACCTGGCGATAGGCGTCGCCGGCCACATCGCGCAGCCGTTCCAGTTCCTCCCGGCGCAGTTCGGCCTGCCGCGGCGGGCCGTCGCTTGAGAGACGGTCCAGGCTGAGGTGCAGGAAGCCAAGTTGCTGGGCCAGCGCGTTGTGCAGGAAGTGGGCGATCTCGCGCCGCTCGCCGACCTGGGCGACCTCCTGCGCGTGCTCCATCTGCTTGGGGAGGGTGAGGGTGATGGCCGCCGCGCGCGCCATCTCCGGCGCCAGGTCGCCCAGGAAGTTGGCCTGAGCCGGCGTCAGCGCCGCGCCGGCTTCCAGCTCCAATCGCAGGACGCCGACCAGCAGGCCTCGGAAGACCAGGCTCAGGCACCAGCCCGCGCCGGCCGTCTCGCCGTCGCACCGATGGATCAGGCGCGACCGGGCGGCCAGGCAGGCGGCGCAGCGCTGGCCGTGGAGGGGCCGGGGGCCGAGCGGCGCCGGGCCCGCCGCCGCCGTTTCCCAATCATCCACATATTCCAGCCGGGCGTTAGTGTGATCGTACAGATACAGCGCCGCCCGCCGCACCGGAAAATGAAGCGTCGGATACTGGGTGATGAACCGGGCCAGGCCGGCCCAGTCCTGATATTGAGAGAGTTGGTAGGTGAAGCGCCGGAAGCGCTCGAGGTCGTCTACGGCCCGGCTGTGTTGCGCCAGCTGGCGCGCCAGGATGGTTAGCAGCAGCCAGCACAGGCCCGGGATGGTCAGGCCGAGCAGCAGGACCTCGGCCACCAGGCTGGCATCGACCAGGCGGTGGCCCTCGATGACCTCCACTGCCAGGGCCGCGATCAGGCCCAGCCCGAGGATCAGCCATCGGGCGCGGAGGATGGCATCGTGAGAGACGCGAAGCGTGAGGCCGGAGACCGGGAGGAGGTCCTGACGTGTGGTGTCCACGATGGCCTGAGTCCCCTATATTGATCGTTAAACCCGCTTATGTGACGATAACCTATTCTAAACCAGGCCTAATCTTTACGTCAGAGTACTTTGGAGCTAGCCCGTCGCCGCGCCGTTTCAAAAAAGAACTAGTTCTTTCGCCCCGCCAAGATAGTGCTTCGGTAGTTCTTTGCCTTAGCTCGCAGGTGATAGACGCCGCACCCCGGCCGCCTCAAAATCAGACTGGCGGGAGGGGGATTTTCCCGACCTGATCTTCAAGTTCATACGTGTAGAGGGCGCTGGCCGACCGTTCAGCCGCGCCTGGGTGCGGCCCGGCCTGTTCGGGCGGCGTCGTTTCTCTTCAGTCAGGAGGACCTCTGATGAGCTTTCATCGTCGCTTCTCATTCTTCAGGCGCCTCGACCGGCTGGCGTCGGTCATCACGGCGCTGGCGCTGGTGCTGGGTCCGCTGAACCCGGTCTCGGCGGCGCCGTCTCAGCGCCCGGCCGCGGCCCCGCTGCAGCAGGCCACCACCGACATCGTGCAGCTCAGCGTGGTCAGCGCCCGGGACGAAGCGAACCGCCCGGGCGGCGCCGTCCTCCGCGGCGACCCGGTCCCGGAGTACCGCTACCTCATCAACGTTGACAACACGGGCGACCCGACGCAGGACCGCGCGGCGGGCTGCTCGCCTGAGAACCCCGGCTACCCGGACAGCTGCGACTGGCCGTCCATCCGTCAGGTGCCCGGCGCGGCCCCGATCTACACTCAGGGCACGCAGGACGACTTCAACGGCGTCCTGGGAACGGGCCTCCAGCTCCCGCCCGGCAAGTACCTGGTCTCGGTCGTGGCGGAGGGCTACAAGATCGGCGGCGCGCACTTCAGTGTGCCGCTCGAAGCGCCCGGCGTCGTCACCGTAGAACTACAACCCCACCCGCTGCCCCCGGCGACGATGCGCATCAAGGTCTTCGAGGACATCTCCCCCACCAACGGTCAGTTCGACGCGCCTGCCGAGCAGGGCCTGTCCGGCTTCCGGGTAGTGATTAATGACATCCTCGGCCAGGTTTCGGTGGACGTCTTCGGCAACCCGCTCTGCACCACCTACGACGCGAACGGCGAGCCCAACGGCCAGACGAACTGCCTGGTGAGCGACGCCAACGGGGACATCACCGTCCCTAACCTGGGCCCCAACCGCTACGACGTGTTGATGAGCGCGCCCAACGGCCAGACGTGGATCCAGACCACGACCCTGGAGGGCTCGCAGGGCTGGGACACCTGGCTGCAGGAAGGCGGCACCGGCCTGGACAACGAATTCGTCAACGCCGGCGAGCCGTTCCCGTGGACGATGTTCGGCTTTGTGCGGCCCACCGACACCCTGAACGACCCGGGCGTCACCGGCGGCGTCAGCGGCACGATTGTGGCCGTCTCGGTCTACCTGCCGCAGTCCGGCGGCCAGGCCTACTATGGCGGCGAATGGGGCGGCCTCAACGGCGCCAGGGTCACCGGGCCGGTCACGGACGCCTGGGTGGCGCTGAGCAGTTTTGCGGCCGGCGACACCGCCGTGTACGTCGGCAAAGCGAACCCGGACGGCAGCTTCCAGATCAACAACGTGCCGGACGGCAACTACCTGTTTACGTACTGGGACGAGCGCCAGCATTACATCCTGGACTGGATCCAGGTGACCGTCAGCGGCGGCCAGATGTATGACATGGGCACGCCGTACCTGACCGGCTGGTTTACGCGCGTCGAAGGCTATGTCTTCAACGACCAGAACAGCAACGGCCGGCGGGACCCGGGCGAGCCCGGCGTCGGCAATTACCTGGTCGTGCTCAAGGACCGCGACAACACCGAGATCGACCGCATGTCCATCGCGGCCACGACCGACGCCAGCGGGTACTACGTCTTCGAGAAGGCCTACCCGATGGGCTCGTGGATGATCCTGGAGGCCTACAACGACCGGTACTACACGACCGGGGTCACCTACCAGGTGGAGAACCAGCCGACGCCGACCACGGTGCTGGGCAACGGCGTGGATGTCGGCCTGCTACCGATCCTGGGGCAGGGCGGGCGCCTGGACTGGGGCGTGCGCCCGTACGCGCCCGGCACCAACGGCGGCATTGTCGGCACGGTCTTCTACGACACCACCCGCAACGAGCTTGATCCGCAGTACGCGGCGGTCGAGGGCTGGTCGGCCGGCATCCCGGGCCTGACCCTCAACCTGTATCAGCCGGTCCTGTGCGGCACCAATCCGGGCGCGCCCTGCGACCCGACGGAACGTTACGAGCTGGACCCGGCCAACGGCAACCGTTATGCCCGCGGACCGCTCCTCAACACCACCGTCACCGAGACCTGGGAACAGCCCACCGACTGCATCGCCCTGGACGTCAACGGCGAGCCGCTCACCTATCCGGACGATCAGCAGGTGCTGCCGCTGACGCCCGGCAGCCGCTGCCTGGAAGGGCCGCTGGTGGGCACGCAGTTCCAGAACGGTTTCGCGGCGCTGGACGGCAACTGGGGCTTCACCGAGATGGTGAACGATCCCGTCACCGGCGCGCCGCTGGCGGCGCCTCAGCCGCTGCCGGCCGGCGATTATCTGGTGGAGGTCGTCATCCCGAACGACGTGCGGGGCCGGCCCCTGTACCAGGTGACGCGCGAGGAAGACATCAACGTCTTCGGCGGCGACGAGTTCGTCCCGGCCGTGCCGCCGCCGGCCTGCGCGGGCGCCCTGCACACCGTGGACGTGGCCGGAATCGGCGCCGACGGCCCGAATGCCGTCGTCAATCCGAGCTTCGCGGACGCCGGCGGGAGCCCCTATGAAGGCCAGGCCCGCCCGCTGTGCGACGTCAAGCTGGTGACGCTCAGCAACGGCCGCTCGATCGCGCCGGCGTTCACGCTCTTCACCGATGTCCCCATCCCGGGCAAGTGGAAGGGCTACATCATCGACGATCTGACCCTGTCCACCAACCCGCGCGATTTGTTCTTCGGCGAGAAGGCCGGCATCCCGAACATGCCGATCGGCGTCTACGACTTCACCGGCCGGCTGGTCACCACCATCCAGTCCGACCCGAACGGCGTGTACGAAATCCTGCTGCCGTCCACCTACTCCATCAATTGCCCGACGCCCTCCGGCGTCTGCCCGGGCATGTACTACATCCTGGGCAACGACCCCGGCCAGCCCGGGCGCCTGAACCCCACCTACAATCCGCAATACCGCACCATCGGCGCTACCTTCGAGATCTGGCCCGGCGCCATCCTGCCCTCCGACCTGGCCCCGACGCAGATCGGCGTGAGCATCCTGCCGCCCGGCTCGCAGTTCGGCGCGCCCGCCTCGTGCACGCTGGACGCGGCCACCCCGCAGCTCTTCGCCGTCTCCCGGCCCTACATCACGACGACGGCCCGGACCGTGACGCTGGAAGGCCAGGGCTTTGGCGCCACCCAGGGGACCGGGCGCGTGACGCTGAACGGCGTCGCCGTGCCGGCGACGTCCTGGAACGACCGCGTCATCACCATCAACGTGCCGGCCACGGTTACGCCCGGCGCCTACCAGCTCGAAGTCGTCGCCGCCAACGGCCAGAGCACGGTCAACGGCCTGACCCTGCACGTGCTCGGCGTCGGCTATCAGCCCGCGCTCTACGAGGTCGGCCCCGGCCGGCCCTACGCCACGATCCAGGCCGCGGTGGACGCGGCGGCCGGCGGCCCGGACGCGCTGGTGGTGGTCTACCCCGGCACGCCCGCCCAGTGGAACCCGACCGGCCTGTACTACGAGAACGTCATCCTGTACGACTCGGTCAAGCTTCAGGGTGTCGGGCCGGGCGGTGTGCGCGCCGACGGCACCTTCGTGCTCGGCTCCGGCATCGACGGCGTCGGCGTCACCGGCGATACGGCCCAGGCCGAGGCCTGGCGCGTGCGGGTGGAGGGCCTGACCTGGGACGGCAACCAGCAGGTCTATGAAGGCCCGGTGATCTCGATCCTGGCCCAGGACGGCGAGTTCACGGACAGCTTCCCGGCCACGATTGACGGCTTCACCATCCAGGGCGGCGACCAGCAGGGCTTCCCGAATAACCTGCCGGGAGGCGAGCCGGGCGCCGGCGGGCCGGTGACCATCCAGGGCGGCGGCATTTTCGCCAACGCTTACGCCCGCTATCTGCGGATCACCAACAACGTGCTGCGCAGCAACGGCGGCGCGTACGGCGGCGCCATCCGGCTGGGCACCCCGCACCTGCCCGGCGCTGAGAACGACAACCAGAACGACGGCGTGCGCATCCTGAACAACCGCCTCCTGGCTAACGGCGGCACCAACCTGGCCGGCGCCATCGGCGTGTTCTCCGGCGCCGATGGGTACGAGATCGCCTACAACGACCTGTGCGGCAACTTCTCGGCCGAGTACGGCGGCGGCATCAGCCACTACGGCTACAGCCCGAACGGCCAGATCCATCACAACCGTATCTACTTCAACCGGTCGTACGACGAGGGCGGCGGCATCATGATCGCCGGCGAGCTCCCGGCCGACCCGGCCGCGCTCTCGCCCGGCGCCGGCCCGGTGGACGTGTACGCCAACCTGATCCAGGCCAACCTGGCGAACGACGACGGCGGCGGCCTGCGCTTCCTGATGGCGGGCAATTTCCCGTACAACGTCTACAACAACTTCATCGTCAACAACGTCTCGACGCATGAGGGCGGCGGCGTGTCGCTCAACGACGCGCCGGATGTGCGGGTCTTCAACAACACCATCATGAAGAACCTGACCACCGCCACGGCCGTCACCAGCAACGGCTCGCCGGCCCCCGCCGGCCTCTCGACCGTGCGCAACAGCGACGTGCTGCAGGCGACCCTGCCGCCGGGCGCCCCGCTCTTCAGCAACCCGGTGCTGTTCAACAACCTCTTCTGGGACAACCGGGCCGGCGCCTGGACGGGGGCGGGTGTGGCCGGCATCGGGCTGGACGGCCCGGCCGATATCTACAACTGGGACCTGGGCGTGGCCGACGGCGCCGGCGTGCTGGCCCCGACCAACACGCTCATGCAGGTGGACACCGGTACGATCCCGGACGCCAGCAACCGCGTCGGCCTGGACCCGCTGGTGGTGGCGACCTACGACGTGTCGGTGCGCGTCCTGCCCTGGCGCGGCAACCCGCGCTTCGTGGACCCGATCCTGGTGGCCACTGAGTTGCCGCCGAACCTGCTCGGCAACTACCACCTGCAAGGGGCGGCTTCGCCGGCCTACAACGCGGGCGCGTCGGCCGCCGGCGGGGTCAACGCCCCGGTCGACGACTACGACGGCGACTTCCGCCCGCAGGTGGGCCTCTTCGATATCGGCGCCGACGAGTCGCCCTGGGTCCTCCTGGACAACTTCAACCGCGCGAACGGCGCCGTGGGCGGCGCGTGGCGCGGCAACACCGCCCAGGCCGTCAACCGCATCCTCAACCAGGAAGTGCAGGTCCGCGCCTCCGGCTACCTGTGGTGGTGCGGTTCGCCGTGCACGGGGACCTCGGGCACCTTTGGCGCGAACCAGGAGGCCTTCTTCACCTTCACCAAGGTGTCGGCCACGGCCTCGGTGCAGTCGGTGCTGTTGAAGGTCGTCGGCCTGGCCGCCAACGGCTCCGGGACCTTCACCGCCTCCGGCCGGGCCATCGCGGTGGAGTACGACCCGACCATCTCCGCCGTGCGCGTCACGACCTACGCCAGCGGCCAGAACTGGGTCACGCGGGCCACGTTCCCGGGCGTCACGTTCCAGGCAGGTGATGTCCTGCGGGCGCAGGCGCTGGCGGACGGGACGGTGCGTGTGTACCGGGGCGGGATCCTCATCGGCGCCACCAACGTCACGACCGGGCCGACGCCCTGGCCGGCAGCTTATGCGGCGGCCGGGGGCCGGATCGGCGTGTGGTTCATCGGAACGCTGGCCGTGCCCAACGACGCCCGCTTCGACAACTTCGGCGGCGGGACCTTGCCCTAGAACCACGAGCGCGGCTCGCAGGGAGGGGTTCAATCCCACCCTGCGAGCCGCCCCGTAAAGGTGGGTCTCAGATCCGCCCCGTAAGGGCGGGTCTCAGACCCGCCCCAACAGGAGCAACTCTATGACCACGCGACTTCCCACACGCAGGTTCACCCGGCGCGGCTTCTTCAAACTGGCCGGCGGCGCGCTCGCGGCAGCGGCCGGCGCGTACGCCCTGCCCAAGGTCTTCGGCCGGTGGCTCGGACCGTCCGGCCTGGCCAGCGCCCAGGCCGCTCCGCCCGATCTGGTCTTCGCCGGGACGGACGGTTGGATCAGCCTGCCGGCCACGCCCGCGATGCCGCCGTATCACCCGGACCCCCTGGCGCCGGCGCCGTTCACCACCTACATCTTCGGCTTCCACAATGTCACCGGCCTGACCGAGGCCCAGCGCCTGAACCAGAAGATGAAGGCCCAGCACCCGGCGCCGCTGTTCTGGGTGAACCAGGACGCCGAGTTCCGGCTGGAGCTCCATAACCTCGGCCTGCAGATGCGCCCGGACCTGACCGACGCGCACACCGTCCACTGGCACGGCTTCCGCAACGTCATCCCGTTCTTCGACGGCGAGCCGACCGGATCGTTGGCGGTGCCGATGGGCCAGAACTTCACCTACGTCTACCGGCCGCGCGAGCCGGGGACCTACATGTTCCACTGCCACGTCGAAGACATCGAGCACGTCCACATGGGCATGACGGGCATGACGTTCGTCCGCCCGGCGCAGGATGGCAACACGGCGCTCTACCCGAGCGGCCGGTACGCCTACAACGACGGCGACGGCTCCACCGGCTTCGACCGCGAGTTCAGCATGCTGCTGACCGAGGTCTGGAATGAGGCGCACTGGGACGACGCGCATATCCAGTTGCCGGAGTGGACCGATTACCGGGCCGACTTCTGTCTGCTGAACGGGCGCGTCTACCCGGACACCATCGCGCCCAACAGCCCGCTCGGCGCGCCGCCCGTGGGCACCGTCTCGTATCTGCCCTTCGCCACCGACCCGGTCAGCGGCGACCTGCTGACCACGCCGGGTTACGAGTACCTGCAATACCAGCCGATCTCGTCCCTGGTGAACTGCAATGCCGGCGAACGCGTCCTGCTGCGCTTCGCCAACCTGGGCTTCAAGGAACAGGCCCTGACGCTGGCCGGGATCAAGATGCAGGTGGTCGGCCGGGACGCCACGCTGTTGCGCGGGCGCGATGGGACGCCCACGGCCTTCGCGACGGACACGATTTCGCTTCACGCGGGCGAGAGCTACGACGTGATCGTGACGGCGCCGCCCTATGTCGGCCCCGGCCCGTACGACACCTATCTGCTCTACAACCGCAAGTACAGCGCGGTGAGCAACCTGGTGGCCGGCGGGCACGGCGGCCAGATGACCGAGGTGCGCGTGTACCCGCCCGGCACCCTGGCGCCTCAGACCCTGCCGAACACCTAAGCCGGCGCCCAACCTCTTCCCGCAAAGGAGCTCAACATGCGCACTCTCTTGCACAAACGGACGCGGTGGGGCCTGGCGCTGACGGCCCTGCTGGCGCTGCTCTCCCTGTATCCGGCCGCCGGCGCGCCGCGCGTGGCCGCCCAGGCCCCGCCCAGCGACGGCCTGGTCTGCACCACCGGCCCGACCTTCACATTGACGGCGCGCGCCGGCTACATCGGCACGCCGGATGACAACATCCTGTACATGTGGGGGCTCTCGGCCGGGAGCGACCCCTATCAATATCCCGGCCCGGTCCTGTGCGTGAACCAGGGCGACACGGTGACCGTCATCCTGCACAACACGCTGTCACAGGATATCTCTCTGATCTTCCCCGGCCAGACCGGCGTGCTGGCGAACGGTCAGCCTGCCCAGCCCCAGTTCGATGGCACCGGCGCGCTCACTTCGCTGACCAACGTCGCTCCGGCCAACGGCGGCTCCGTCACCTACAGCTTCGTAGCCTCCGAGCCCGGCACCTATCTGTACCAGAGCGGCACCAACCCGGCGGTGCAGGTGCGCATGGGCCTGTTCGGCGCCCTCGTCGTCCGCCCCAGCCTCGGCGCCGGTTACGCCTACAACCGGGTTGATAGCGCCTTCAATCCGGCGAACGAGTACCTGGTGTTGCTCTCCGACATCGATCCCTACCTGAGCCAGGCGATGGAAACCGGTCAGCCGTTCAACATGAGCAATTACCACCCCCGCTACTGGCTGATCAACGGCCGCGGCTTCCCGGACGCCATCGCGCCCAACTTCGCCTCCTGGCTGCCCAGCCAGCCCTACGGCGCGCTGGCGCGCATCTACCCGTACGACGCGACCCTGAACCCGCTCCCGGCCCTGGCCCGCTATATCAACGTCGGCAGCGAGGACCATCCCTTCCACCCGCACGGCAACAACGGCCTGATGATCGGCCGCGACGGCCGGGCGCTGGAGGGCCCCGCCCAGCAGGACCTGGCCTTCGAGCGCTACTCCTTCAACATGGGCCCCGGCCAGACGGCCGACGTGCTCTTCCGGTGGTATGACGCCGAAGCGTACGCCCCGAACAACCCGGTGCCGGTCACCATCCCGAATTTCCAGAACATGATGTACGGCATGTTCTACAGCGGCAGTCCGTATCTGGGCGAGCAGGGCACCATCCCGGTCGGCACGACCTCCGAGAACCAGTGCGGCGAGTACTACATCATCGCCCACAACCATGCGCTCTATCAGCTCTCGTCGTGGGGCGTGTTGATGACGGGTCCGGCGACGTACATGCGCGTCGACCCGCCGCAGCCGAACAACTGCCCGTGACAGGCGGAAAACAGGAGAGCAACATGACCAAGCATACGGGTACCCCACCGCGAGCCGGCGCGCTGCTCTTGGCGCTCGCCGTGCTGCTCGCCGCCTTGTCGCCGGCCGGCGCCTCGTCGGTCCACGCCGCCGGCGTGCCCGCCGTCACCTGCACCCTGAACGGCGCGGTGCGCGAATGTGCGTTGTGGGCCAAGAGCGGCGGCTCCCTGGCGCTGCCCGGCGCGACCGTCGCGTTCTGGGGCTATAGCGACACCGCCGCCGGCCCGGCCCAACTGCCCGGCCCGACCCTCGTCGTCAACGAGGGCGAGACCGTGCAGATCACGCTGTACAACAACCTGGCCGTGCCCACCGCCCTGCATTTCCCGGGCCAGACGATGCTGCCGGACACGACGGGTGTGGCCGCCGGCGGCAGCCGCGTCTACACCTTCACCGCCAGCGCGCCCGGCACCTACCTGTACGAGGCCGGCCTGCTCGGCGGCGCGCAATATCAGGTGGCGCTGGGGCTGTATGGCGCGTTGATCGTCCGGCCGGCGACGCCGGGCCAGGCCTATAACGACCCGGCCACCGCCTACGACGACGAGGCCACGCTGGTCCTGAGCGAGATCGACCCGGCGCTCAACAACAGCGCCAACCCGGCCGCCTTCGACATGCGCAACTACCGGCCGCGCTATTTCCTGATCGACGGCGCCGCCTTCCCGAATACGGCCCCGATCACGACAGCCGCCGGCCGGACCGTGCTCTTGCGCTACCTGAACGCCGGCCAGCAGCACCACTCGATGACGCTGCTCGGCCTGCACCAGACCGTGGTGGCCCAGGACGGCAGCCTGCGCGCCCTCGGTTACCGGATGGCGGCCGAAACCCTGGCCCCCGGCCAGACGCTGGACGCCATTCTCACCGTGCCGGCTACCGCCGCCGGCCGCTTCCCGATCTATGACGCCAGCCTGTTGCTGCACAACAACGGCCAGCGCACCGGCACGCGCGTCAACTTCGGCGGCATGCTCACTTTCCTGGACGTGCCCGCGACCCCGCCCGGCGGCGACGGCGTGGGACCGGCCGCCAGCGGCGTGGCCCTCTCGCCCAACCCGACGAACGGCGGCAGCGCCGTGGCCCTGACCGCGTCGCTCAGCGACGTGGCCAGCGGCAACGGCAACATCGCGGCGGCCGAGTACTTCATCGACGCGCCGGGCGCGGCCGGCGCCGGCCTGGCCATGAACCCGACGGACCTCGCGTTTGACTCGCCGACGGAAGCCGTCAACGCGACCATCTCCACCGCGGCGCTGGCGTCGCTGTCCAGCGGCCCGCACACCATCTACGTCCACGGCCAGGACGCCGCCGGCAACTGGGGCCCGTTCAG
>Ga0101944_10004440_pt1 | contig 17416 bp, 17 predicted proteins | sample DewCreD2012metaG_FD_75245 | JGI IMG/M metagenome (GOLD analysis project Ga0101944, IMG submission 75245) | Hot spring sediment bacterial and archeal communities from British Columbia, Canada, to study Microbial Dark Matter (Phase II) - Dewar... ...
CCAGGCCGATCCCCAATATAGGGTCTTCTGGACAGGCATTGGTTCCCCATGCGGGGCACAGGAGGAGGTGGTGGAAGCGGCAGAAAGCGTGGACGTCGTGCCGTCGACAGGCAGCTCTACATCAATTTGATAAATGGCGATGGGCAGTTCTCCAAAATAGGCGCTTGGGTTTGGCATCGGTTCCATGTCGGCTCCCTCGTCTACAAGGTGGCTGATGAAGACCATGTGGTTGTTTGGGCAGATATATGACGATTCTTCAGCCGATGTCCATCATCGCAACGTTGCCGTCCTACCAGTTGAGTTCTTGTGGAAATCGAATCAGGGGATCATCCAAAAAGATATCGGTCATCTTTTGCAGAAAAGAGGCGGCTGTATCGGCTTTGATTGGGTTGAGCCCGTGTGCGAGAATGGAATGGTTGCGGGTGAATAGAAGATCTTCGAAGGTCCGGCGATGGGCTTCGAAGCGTTCGCCTTGCGGATGACCTATCTGCTTGAGCATCCGGAACACCGCAAACAAGGGAAGTTGGATGTGGTCGATCTTTTCGGGATGAGCGTAGCGAAGGGAGTACTCATCCCGCATGGATTCAGGCACCATCGATATCGGTACTTCGCTGGTGGATACCTTAAAGGTTTCTTCAAAGGCAATCTGACCCGCCATTTCCAGGGCGCGGTAGAGCCTGGCGACGGCATCGTCGTATTTTCCCTGATGAATGCGTCGCTCGGCATTCGATACGAGATCGAGCAGCAGAAGGGGATGCAACGCTTTGAAACCTCGGGTGGCCTCTTGTATCCGCTGAAGGATGGCCAGATTTTCCTGGCATCTCTTGTAAAAGGGCAGCAGTGGGGCAGAAGAGGAGAATTTGCAACAGATATCGAGGTGTTTTATCCCGCCTGAAAGCAGCTTGCTGGCACTGGTATGCTGGAATGCATCCCAGGCATGATAGCCTTCGAGTACCTGAATCAGGCCTTTGGCGATTTCCCGATCTGCCGGTAGCATTACAGCAGGCAGATGCTGAAGTACGGCGACCGCGGCCTCGTACTGGTAATGCGAAATCAGAACGGCAAGACGCTGTTTATCTTCCAGGGCAAAAAGCTGGGCAGGACTGATGCCTTCATGGATGATCTCGGTTCCAGAGACGACCGTGCCCAAACCGTCCTTGGTTCGCATTGCACCGCCGACATAGGAAAAGCCGTACCCTTTCGCGATGGTAGCCAGGGTTAGGGCTGCGGTCATGGATTTTGTGCCGCCTGTGTAATCGACATGAATGTCTGCTGCTGCAAACTGGCGCTGTTCGCAGCGAGCGGCACATTCGCAAGCCTTTGTATAACAGTGAACCAAATCGTTTTCATCATCAGCAATGACCTTGCAATCATCAAAAACAATAGAATGCTCCTTTGTTTTTTCTTTGATGCCGCCAATCAGGTCCATGCTTTTTTGGGTTGCGAAAAAACAGACAAAATCTGGGCGGTGTTTGAGCAGGCTGGTGACGATGGGTTCGGGCGAACCTCCAACAGAGATGATCATGGCTTTCATGGCATTCATCTCCTTGGGTATTTGGTGGAAGGATTGCGAAAGGTCAGCCTATGAAAGCAACGGAATAGGCAATTATGATGTTGAAGTCAATGATAAATACAAAGAGAATGTGAGGGAAGAGGGAGAGTTATTGAGGAAACATTTTCAGAGAATGAAAAGCCTTAGTAAATATGCTTTTGATCAGGCTTGAAACCGTAAGTTTTTCTAGTGACAACCACCGCCGTCAGGAAGTAACAAGAAGGTTCGATCAGAAATCATTGTTGATTCCGACCTACACAGATCCAGACACCATGCTCACATCGATTGTGCGACGAAGGATATCCTGATCGGAACGTCTTTCACAACCGATTTGGGCTCAACGAGCAAGAGGTATTCGTATCCCGGAATTACACCGTCCCGAAGGATTCATCCGCCATATCGATGACTGCAGTTGAACCGTCTTGAATGGCATTCAATCTACCCATTGTGGCAGGAAGCTGGGTTCGAAGAAAGAAATCGGCATTCAAGATTTGACCATGAAAATAAGCGATATCCCTTTTCTCGGTCGCACGAACCAAGGCTTCGGACGCAAGGGTTGCACGCCACAACAGCATCCAAGCCATGGCAACATCCCCTGCAGCCTCCAGAAACGGGCTTGCGAATGCGAGGGCCGACGGGGATTGTGAACTGAATAAGAGATCATGCAGCTTTTGTGCCGTTTGCTTTAGTAGATCAACCGTTTCGACAAGCAGATTGGGTAAATGTCGAATGGAGGGGAAAGGGTTGCTCCAAGTCGCCATTTTCCGAATGTCCTCCAGCCATTCGAGGAATATATGGCCGTCTTTCAGCTGAAGCTTTCTGCAGAGAAAATCGATGGCTTGAATTCCGTTGGCGCCTTCATAAATGGCGGTGACGCGGACATCCCTTAGCAATTGCTCGACAGGATATTCGGATGTGTACCCATACCCACCGTGAACCTGAATGCCCAGATTGCAGACATCGATGGCCCGATCGGTGGCATAGCTTTTGGCAACCGGTATCAAGAGGTCGATCCTATCCCGATATCGCTGTTTCTCATCGGGATCTACAGCCAGGGTATTTCGGTCCTTGCACCAGGCCAGATAATAGAGCAAGCTGCGTATTCCTTCCACATACACCTTCATGGTGAAAAGCATCCTACGAACGTCCGGGTGACGGATGATGGGAACCGGTTGGTTACCGTTAGCACCGGATATCCTTCCTTGAATCCGTGTTCTTGCATAACGCAAGGCATACAGATAGGAGGAGGATGCGCTTACCAGTCCCTGACATGCCACCAGAAGCCTTGCCTCGTTCATCATCAAAAACATGGCAGCAAGACCTCGGTTTTCCTCTCCTAAGAGTTCTCCGATGCAATTTCCTTTGCTGCCGAGCGACATCGAACAGGTTGGGCTTCCGTGCATCCCCATTTTCTCTTCGATTCCAGTGCAGAGGATATCATTGCGATCACCCAGAGAGCCGTCTTCCCGAACAATGTATTTGGAAACCAGAAAGAGGGATACTCCTCGACTTCCTTCAGGAGCCCCCTGAATCCTGGCCAAGACAGGATAGACGATGTTTTCGGTCAGGTCGTGTTCTCCACCGCTGATGAATATCTTTGTTCCGGTCAGGGAATAGGTGCCGTCCGGATTTCGAATCGCTGAAGTTGTCAACCCGCTCAAATCGGAGCCTGCTTCAGGTTCCGTCAACACCATGGTTCCTGCCCATTTCCCGCTATAGAGTTTTTCGAGATAGCGATGCTTCTGAAATTCGGTTCCAAATGTTTCGATCAGGTGCCCTGCCCCCGGGTTCAGTCCGGCGACCATCATGAGGGCGAGATTGGCACCGATGAGGTATTCCTGCGCAGCGATGCTCACCAATGTCGGCATTCCCTGTCCACCCCACTGTGGATCGGCTGAAGGAGCGAACCAACCGCCTTCTGCAAGGAGTCGCCAAACCCGCTTGAAATCATCAGGTGTCAAAACCCTCCCGTTTTCATACCGACAACCGATGCGATCCCCTATTCGGCTTGTCGGCAGGATTTCCTGAACGGCAAGATTTCTTGCTTCTGTCAGGATCATACCGATGGTACGGCTGTTGAATTCAGAAAAGCGGTCATGTTTGCAAAGCTCTCCCACATGAAACTGATTGTGCAAGACGAAATCGATATCTTTTCGTTCAGCGATCCATTGTGCCACAAGCGTTTCCTTTCCATCGGTTTCGTTTCGGGGGATTCCATATCACCAAGCGATCACATCAATCCAGGCAGGAGCAGGGTAATTTGAGGAAAGATCAGAATGATCAGGTTACATACAATCAAGGCCAGCAGCATGGGCATGACTCCTCGAAAGATGGTTTCCAAAGGGATATCCTTTGCCACCCCATAGACGACATATACGTTGACACCAACAGGAGGCGTGATGACCCCCATTTCCGTGATCAATACAATGACGACTCCAAACCAGATCGGGTCGAACCCGAGTTTCACAATGATGGGATAGAAAATGGGAACCGTCAGGATGATCATTGCCAAGGAATCCATGAAACAGCCGCCGAACATGTAAACAAGGATGATCAGACAAACGATGAGAAAAGCTGGCAAAGGAAGAGTCGCAACCCAATTGGCCAAATCGTAGGGAAGACGGGTTACGGCCATGAAATGTCCAAAGACAATGGCTCCGGCGACGATGACCATGACCATGCAGCTGATCCGGGTTGTGTCCGAAAGCGAGCGAACAAAGCCATTCCAGGTGAGGTTTCTTCGGATCAGGGCGACAAGCAAGGTGAGAAAGGCGCCGATACCAGCCGCTTCCGTCGGTGTGAAAATCCCGAAAAAAATTCCGCCCATCACAAGGCCGAAAATCAAGAGGGTTTCGATGAGGCCTGAAAATGCCTGCCATTTTTGAAGTGTTGAGCTACTGGGTGCAACAGGAGCAAGATGCGGTTTGCGGCGCACCCGAATGTAGACGGTCAGAACGAACAAGAAGGCAAGCAGGATACCCGGAAGGATCCCAGCTGCGAAGAGTTTACCAATGGATTGCTCCGTCAGAATCCCGTACACGATAAAAATCACGCTTGGCGGAATCAGGATGCCCAAGCTTCCTGCGGCTGCAACCGTTCCACTGGCAAGGCCCAAGTCATAGGAATGCCGTCTCATTTCCGGAATTGTAACGGTCGCCATGGTGGCAGCCGTGGCATTTGTGGAGCCGCAGATGGCGGAAAAGCCGGCACAGGCACCGATCGTTGCAATGGCAAGCCCTCCCGGGCGGTTTCCTATCAGGATGTAGGCCGCATCGTAGAGTCTCTTGCTGATACCGGAATAAAAGGCGATCTGTCCCATAAAGACAAAGAGGGGGATGACGGTGAGGCCGTAGGAAGAAAACACCTCAAAGAAATCCCGGATCAGCAGGCTTAGACCGGCTTCAATTCCCCGGACGTACCAAAAACCGAGGAAACCGACAAAACCCATGACGAATCCGACCGGCATGTTTGAAAACAACAGCACGATCAGGACGACAATCCCCAGCACACCGATGGTCATTAGACTCATGGTTGGTCTACCTTCCGAAAAATTCTCACCAGATCGAGAGACAAAACCAAACAAACAGCAATCGATGCAACACCGATCCCATAAACAAAAATGTAAAACGGAAGCTGTAATGTAGAGGATACTTCCCCGGACTCGTGGAGATGTCCCCCGTAGACAAAGGCTTGCCAAGAGAGAAGAAGGAACAGAAGAAGCGAAAAACAACTGGTCATGGCCTCAATGCACCTGCGGTATTTTTCCGGAAGAAGGTCAACTGCAAAGCTGACAGCAACGTGGCCTTTCTTAACGGCCGTATGGGCCATGGCAAACGCGGCTGCCACTGCACCTAGAAAGCTGGCAAGCTCGAAGGCGCCCGCGATCGGTTTGAAACCGGAAAGCCATCGCCATCCGGAGGATTGGTATAAGGTAGCGACATAACGTAGCAATACATCGGCGCAGGTGAGCAGCATCATGACAACGATGGCCGCACCTGAAACCCAGTAGAGGATTTCGGAAAATCGGGTGCATTGGGTTTCGAGAAAAGAGATCATGATCCTCCCTTTCAATCTTTCAACAACGATTCCGTCATCGTTTTCGAAATTTGAGGGCTCTGATGTTCAACAGTTTGACTTTTTCGAAGAGCCCTTTTGAGTATCTTTCCGGAAGGACTCTTGGGAAGCTCATCAACGACTTGAAAGTCCTTTGGAACCTTGAACGAAGAAAGGCGAGACTTGAGGTCATCTTTGAGGACTTTGGGATCGAGCTGAAACCCGGGGCGACACACGATAAAAGCTGTCACTTTCTCTCCCCATTCCGGATCCGGCAGACCAACAACTGCACACTCCTGAATTTCCGGCCGACTGTACAGCAATTCTTCGATCTCGCGAGGATAAACGTTTTCGCCTCCGGTGATAATCATGTCTTTCAATCGATCGACAATGTACAAATAGCCTTGTTCATCTATCACCCCCAAATCGCCGCTTCGGAACCAATCGCCCCAGAAAACCGCCTGCGTTTCCTTTGGCCGGTTGAGATATTCCCGCATGATGTTGCGCCCCCGAATACAAATCTCACCGGTTTTCCCAATTCCCAAAACCTTTCCCTCTGCATCCCGTATTTGGACTTCGACCGTTCCTACGGGCGTTCCCACAGAACCGATCACATGACGATGGTAATGGTTGTAGGTCACCATCGATGCGCTTTCGGTCATTCCGTAAGCCTCGTGGATTGCAAGACCCGTCAGTTCCATCCACTCCCGGACCATTTCCGCCGCCATGCTGGCTGCGGCCGAAAAACAGTATCGCACCGATCCGAGGTTTTTTTTCAGAGATGGTAGGCCGAGAAGTCGGGCATAGACCGTCGGCACGGCAAAGAGCTTTGTGATATGGCCTCGAGAAAGAATGTCGAGGATCCGTTCCATATCGAAGGACGGCAAGAGTTCAACGCATCCGCCGCTCATCAAGGTAGCATTAAGAATATGAATTTGTCCGAAGACATGATGCAGTGGAAGAAAGCACAGAGCGCGATCGGTTTCCTTGGATCTTTCGTTGAAAACCACGTTGTAGAGGGATGTCAGGATGTTTTCATGGCTGAGGACGGCGCCTTTGGGTACACCCGTGGTGCCACCCGTAAAGAGAATGGCACATGGGTCATTGCGATTCCTTTCCACAGGATGAAATCCGCATGATCCCCTTTTGAGAATCCGATAATCATCTAGGTCACCGTCGGGACAGATGACGCTCTCGAGAATATCGAAAGTTTCCCTCATGCGTTCAAGTTCTTTCAAATGCTCTGGAGAAGAAAAGATCATCCTGGGTTTCGCTTCTTCTATTAGTTGGGTCAGTTCGGATCCTCTGGCCGAGTTGGGAAAGGATACGGCAACGGCTCCTGCCCGGATAATGCCGAAATACCAAGCCACCCATTCGATGGAATTGGGCGCGCAAATACCTATCCGATCTCCTGGTTGAATGCCTGAGTGGAAAAGGGCGGAAGCGACTCGAGCGCTCCATGCATCCAATTTTCTATAGGTCACTTGAGTTTCATTTTGGGAAAGTGCCGGCCGATCGGGAAAAATAGCAGCGGCTTGTTTCAAGATGCAGGAAAGGTTCATGGCTTACCATCCGAATGGTTATTCATCGGCAACGCAGCACACCTCAGGAGAAGAATGAATAAAGATCATTCATCAAATGATAATTTTTTGCTTGACTGGTTCATAAATAATATGGTCTTATGTTTAATGTCAAGCCGAAACTTTTGAATACCGGAGGATCTTTCCATGAAACATTTTAAGCCGGTTAAAACGGACCGAGTGTATGAAAAGGTATTGGATCAATTAAAGGATGCGATTCTGACCGGTCGATTCAAAACAGGGGAGAAGTTGCCGTCCGAAAGAGAGCTTTGCGAAGAATTTCAGGTCAGCCGAGGTGTGATCCGAGAGGCGATTCGGGCGCTCGAATTGCGAGGTTTTGTCCTCATCCGTCAAGGTCCTGCCGGAGGCGCCTACGTGACCGATTTGAGCTTTAATCAGGTGGGAAATGCTTTTCTGGACCTGTTCAAAACGAACAAATTGTCCATGAAAGACATCGCTCAAGTTCGCATGCATATCGAACCCGAAGTGGCCCGCCTGGCAGCGGAACATTTCCACCCCTCTCAGATGGATATGCTCCTCGAACTGGAAAGAGAAGAGCATGTAGATTTCGTTTCCGATGAAGATCGCATCGATCGATTGACCCGCGTGCACAAGGCATTGGCGAAAATGTGCGGAAATCCATTCTTCGAAGCAATCGTTCGATCCATGCTCATGTTGACGGCAGAAGTCGTTTTGAAGGTGGCATCCAATCACGATTTGCTGCACGGCCCGGGAGAACACGCCCGGGTGATCCATGCGGTCATTTCTCAAGACGCAGAAGGCGCCGCAAGGGAAATGAGGGAGCATTTGCGGCAGTTCTCCCAGAATTTGATCGAGATGGAAAAGATATATCGACAGCAATACAGCCAGGAATAGGAAATTAATGAACCAGAGAGAAAGGGGGGATATTTGAATGAAAACAAAACCGGATATTCCTGTTGCTGCCATGCCGACGCTTCGGCTGCTGTACACATCCATCGTAGAGCTAGGCGATCCTCTTGTGATCGGAAACACCCCAGCAGGTTTTCGCCGGGTGATTCCAATTCTTGGAGGTCGTTTTTCAGGACCACGAATCCATGGGCAAATTCTGCAGGGAGGCGCAGATTGGCAGATCGCTCGATACGATGGAAGTCTTCAAGTGAAAGCCCGATATACCTTAAAAACCGAGGATGGGTACATGATCGATGTGATCAACCGCGGGATTCGACATGGTCCTCTCGAGGTTATTGAACGGTTGATCGCCGGTGAGGAAGTTTCACCCGATCAATACTATTTTCGAACGACGCCGGTTTTCGAAGCAGGAGAACCATCGCTTGCCTGGCTGAACACCATCGTTGCTGTGGCAAGTGGTGAGCGTCACCCTGACCATGTTGTCATGACGGTATATGAAGTGTTGTAATATTTCGCATGGCCGATCGGCCAACAACTTCTCATTTCGAAAAGGAGACTGACGATGCGCCCCAATTTGTTGAACCTGGTAGGGAGCTTTCTGTTCTTCTTGGGTTCCTTGTTGATGTCCTGGATTCCTTCAGCAACCGCCGCATCGATCGAACTGGCCTATGCCAATTTCTTTCCGCCGATGCACGAACAAGGAAAGCTTGCCGAGGCGTGGGCGAAAGAAGTCGAAGTCAGGACAAATGGAAAGGTTAAAATCACCTATTATGGAGGCGGTGGTCTTCTGAACGGTCCACAAATTTACGATGGGGTGTTGAAAGGAATCGCAGACATCGGAATGTCGGTATTTGGATACAGTCGAGGGGTGTTTCCTGCAATGGAGGTAATCGATCTGCCCAACGGATATCCGAATGGAAAAACGGCAACCCGAGTTATCAATGCCTTCTATCAAACATTCAAGCCGGAGGAACTGAACAAGGTCAAGGTGCTGTACCTGCATGCCCATGGCCCGGGCATCTTGCATAGCAAGAAAGAAGTAAACCGGTTAGAAGATCTCAAAGGGTTGAAAATCCGCTCCTATGGATTCAATGCAGACATGGTTTCCGCCCTGGGGGCGGTTCCGGTTGCCCTGCCCATCAGTGGCGTCTACGAAGCCCTTCAAAAAGGGGTGGCAGATGCAACATTTGTCGGTTCAGAAGCATTAAAAGGATGGAAACAGGCAGAGGTGATCAAATATACGATTGGTTGTTACGGAATCGGTTACTCCGCGGGCCAATACGTCGTCATGAACTTGGATCGATGGAAATCGCTTCCCAAGGATATCCAAGACGTTTTCGAGCAAGTCAGCGCCGAGTGGATTCCAAAACATGGGGAGGCCTGGGACCAGAGCGACAAGGAAGGGCTGGAATACAGCTTGAGTCTTGGAAACAAATTCATCCGCCTAGCCCCGGAAGAAGATGCCCGATGGGTTGCTGCCGTTCAATCGGTGACGAATGGGTATATCGAGACCATGATTAAGAAAGGACTTCCCGGTAAGCAATATGTGGATTTCGTACGAGAACAGGTGGCGAAGGGTTCGAAGTAGTTAGGATTCTTTTTAGACATCGGATCTTGGAGAAACGGAAGTGATCCATCACCTGAATTTCTTCTGGAGTTGGACACCGATCGTTTTCTTATCAATCCTGGCGATCGGTTTCAAGAAGTCCGCCTTGTTTCTTTCGATGTATGGCGCCCTCTTCAGCTTGTTGTTGACGGTTTGGATCTTCGAGACCCCTGTTTCCGTAGCGTTGATGGCCGGCTTGGATGGGGTCTTGACCACTTTCCCGTTGCTGTTGGTCATTGTTGCGGGAATTTTGTTGAGCCATGTGCTGATGGCAACCGGCTCCCTTTCCAGGATTGTCGATTGGTTCATGAAGGGAGTGAGTAGTGTTTTTCTCCGGAATCTGCTCATCACAATCGGGGTCGGAAATTTTATGGAAGGGGCCAGCGTAATTGCGGAACCGGTTGTCGCACCTATGCTCCGTGCAAGCGGGGTCATGCCTGCTGGTGCAGCGGCCCTTTCTATCGTCGGGTATTCCGGATTAATGACTCTGGAATTAACAGGAATGATCTTGGCGGTCCATGCCTTGATTACCGGTTTACCGATACAGAGTCTGGCCGTTTGTGCGGCCTGGTTGTCCATTCCGGCTACCTTGATGATGGCTGCCTGCATTCCTTTCTTTCTGAAAGGCACGGAAGACGAGGGGATCAATTGCGGTCGTCAATTCATCTTGTGTTTAGGGGCCGGATCGATTACCGCCGTTATTGCACTGGTGACGGTTTACCTGGTTGGACCCGCTTTATCCGGAATGTTGGGTGGTGTAGGACTGATCCTCTTTCTGATCCGGATGGGAATCCAAAAAATGCCGATGGATCGTCAGATTCTGTTGGATCTTTCTCCATTTGCCTTCATGATGGCTGCACTTCTCTTGGTTAACACCCTTCCGTTTCTGTAACATCTGACTTTAGAGAAATTGCGAATTACTTTCTCTGTCATTCCAGTCCATACGCTTGTGATGACCCCGTTCTTCTCGGCGTATCTGTACCTATTTTTCGCATCTATGCTTTCAATAGGAGTGTTCCGGATGAGCCGAAAACAGATTGCTCAGGTCATTTCGGTCAGCGTTCAAAAAGGTTGGCGACCTTCCTTATCCATGGCGCTATTTGGTGCAATGGGCCAGATCATCGCCTATTCCGGATACGGAGAGCATTTCCAGAGCCTTCACCAACCGCTGCACATTCCCTGGGCTCTGTCGGAGGGACTGAAGCAGTATGCAGGAGATCTGTACCCAATTTTCGTTCCGGTTTTGGGATGGATCGGGACCTTCCTGACTGGATATGGGGTTGCCTCCTTGATGCTTTTCGGTCAGCTTCAAATTCAGGCTGCAGACCTTTTGGAATTATCTCCGACGTGGCTTTCCGCCGGGCTTGCAATTGGCGCATCCTTAGGTTCCATTTCTTCTCCGTTCAAGATTGCCATTGCTACGCCCATGTGTGGCGCTGTGGGAAAAGAAGGGGATATTCTTCGATGGACGATTCCCATCGGTGTCGTCTCCTCGGTTGGGATTGGAATCATATTGTTCGTCGTGACATAAGAAAGAGGGAAACAACAACCGAATAGAGATTATCCAGTGTCTGAATGAAAACCCGAAAAGCCTTACAGCCCCCTTTTGTAAAGGGAAATTTGTTCGATCTCCTTTTGAAAAATCTCCCCGCCTTTGAGAAAAGGAAAGGTCAGGCACGAAACACCCTGCCAACTCGCAATCTTGTACCTCAGACCAAAAACGTTGGCGGGACACCGGCCGGAAGGCTTGTTTGGGTGGACATCCCCATGCGGTTGTGATACGAATCCATAGACCAACCCGACAGGGTTGCCATTAAACCCTATTCCATTCCCCCAAACCATAAAGGATTCTCAGATGCTCAGCCACATCGTCCTCTTCTGGTTGAAGCCCGAATTGACCGAAACCGAAGTCCAGGCCTTTCGGGAAGGGCTCGAAGCCCTGAAAACCATCCCTACCACCCGGGGCGTGTATATCGGCACACCCGCTCCCACGGCCCCCCGACCCGTCATCGATACCAGTTATTCCATCGGAATCACGGTTCTCTTCGATTCGATCGCCGATCACGATGCTTATCAGGTGCATCCCGCCCATCAAGGATTTCTGAAACGGTTCGGGAATTGCTGGTCCAAGGTACTGATTTACGACTTCATGTAGCGCGCCGCATCCGGTCCGTTTGGACGGAAACCGCTTTCCAGCCATCTTTCCCCAGAGACACTCATGAACCTCTATCTGATCGGCTTCCGCTGCTCCGGAAAATCCACGATCGCCCGGTTGCTTGCCGATCGTCTTGGCCTGGCAGCCGTCGATACCGACAGCCGTATCGTGGAGCGTTGCGGATGCAGCATTGCCGATTGGGTGAACGTGCATGGCTGGGAAGCCTTCCGAAGGCTCGAAGCCGAAGCGCTTCAGGAGATTATCGGCCTGAAGACCCATCAGGTAGTTGCAACCGGCGGCGGTATTGTACTATATGAAGGCAACATCGAAGCGATGAAACGATCCGGTTTCGTTGTCTGGTTGCGCATCCGTCCGGAAACGGCGGCATCCCGCATGAAGGCGGATCCAAATTCCCCTGGGCTTCGTCCGGGATTGACGGGAAAGGACCCGATTGCGGAAATCCACCACCTGCTGCAGGAAAGAACGCCGCTCTATGAAGCCGCATCCGATCGGGTCATCGATTGCGACGAGATGCCCCCGGAAACCATCGCCCTAACCATTCTTCACTGGATTCAGGAAATTCGTTTATGGCCGGAAATTCTTTTGGCACCCTCTTCCGGATCACCACTTGGGGAGAATCCCACGGACCTGCCATCGGCGTCGTGATCGACGGATGCCCTGCCGGTATTCCCCTTGACGAATCCCTGATTCAACGAGAGCTGGATAGGCGCAAACCGGGGTCTTCGGTCGCCAGTACACCCCGAACAGAACCGGATCGGGCCATCATCCTCTCGGGGGTTTTCGAGGGCCGCACCACCGGATGCCCCATTTCCATCCAGATCGCCAACCAGGATGCCCGATCCGCCTCCTACAGCCCGACAGCCCACCTCTTTCGTCCGGGGCACGGGGATATCACCTATGAGGCCAAATACGGGATTCGAGACTGGCGGGGCGGCGGCAGAGCCTCTGCTCGGGAAACCGCAGCCCGCGTGGCTGCAGGTGCCATCGCGAAAGCGATCTTGCAGCAAGAAGGCATTCACATCCGAGCCTGGACCATCGCGCTTGCCGGCATTCGCGCCAAACACATCGATCCGCAGGCCGTTTTTCAGAATCCCTTCTGCTGCCCGGACGAAGAAGCCGCCGTGGAAATGGCTGAACGCATCGCTTCCATCCGTGCCAAGGGGAATTCGGCAGGAGGGATTGTGGAAATTGTTGCGACAGGGGTTCCCAGAGGATTGGGTGAGCCCGTTTTCGACAAGCTCGACGCCGATATCGCCCATGCCTTGATGGGGATCGGAGCCGTGAAAGGGGTGGAAATCGGCTCCGGATTTGCTGCAGCCGACATGCTCGGCTCCGAACACAACGATCCCATCACCCCGAAGGGTTTTCTGAGCAACCATGCAGGCGGCATTCTCGCAGGCATATCGAATGGCGATGACATCGTGATCCGGGTTGCCGTCAAACCCATTCCGTCCATCTCGCTGCCGCAGCAGACGATCGATCGGGAAGGCAACCCGGCTGAAATCCGGGTGGGTGGAAGGCACGATGTATCGGCGATACCCCGCATCAATCCGGTGTGCGAGGCCATGGTCGCCCTGGTGCTGACGGATCACCTCCTGCGGTGGAAGGCGATCCGTCCATGAAGCGCACCGTCGGCGTCATCGGCGGAGAAGGGAAGATGGGGTCTTGGCTGAGGCGGTTTTTTGCATCCGCCGGATGCCCGACCCTTTCGGCGGACCGTCACACATCCATCTCCCCTCACGATCTTGTCGAACGTTGTGATGTCCTCATTCTCAGTGTTCCTATCAAAGCGGCCGTTCACCTCGCCCGGGAAATCGGACCTCTTCTACGCCCCGACCAGCTGCTGACAGACGTCTGCTCCCTGAAGCGGGACATCGTCTCCACCATGCAGGGCTCCACCAAGGCACAGGTCGTGGGCATGCATCCCCTCTTCGGCCCTGCCACTGCCTCCATTCAAGGACAAAATGTCATTCTATGTCCTATCAGGCCTTCCGACGGGTTCGCATGGCTGAGGCAGATCCTGGAGGCACAAGGAGCGGTGGTGACGGTCACTGACCCCGAAACCCACGATCGTACGATGGCTGTGGTGCAGGCCCTGACCCATTGGATGACCATCACGCTTGCGGCCGTGCTGAATCGGCAGCTCGATATCGATTCCATCGAGCGGTTTGCGACACCGGTGTTTCGATTGCAGCTCGGTCTCATCGGCCGACTGCTCCATCAGGATCCGGAACTCTACGACATGCTGATCGCACACAACCCGGAAGGCGACCGGATGATCGAAACCTTCCTCGTTGAAGGGGAAAAGCTTCGCAGGGCGTTTGTCCACCGACAAGAAGGCACAACCGTGCTCACACAGATGCAAGCCGATGTCGGGCAGCGGTTTCAGGCGGAAATGGAACGGCTGGAGGCGATCCTCGATCGGGGTCTTGCTCCGTTGCAGCCCTCGTCCGATACGGCATCCAGGGTAAGAGAGGATTCTTGATGCACATCATCTCGGATACCTTGCAGCCCGCCAATCCCGTCGTTCTTTCCGCCATTCAACAAGAAAACCCGGAGCCTATTCGGCAGATCGTTCGATCCGCCCTTGCCAAAGGCATCCATGGAATCGACATCAATTGCGGCCCGCTTCCGAAACACCCCGAACGCAAAATGTCGTTTATGGTCGATACCGTGCAAGCCGAAACCCGCCTTCCCCTGCTCTTGGATACCACCAACCCACGAGCGATCGCTGCCGGACTAAAGGTTTGCCGAAATCGGGTGGTCGTGAACGGATTATCGCTCGAACCTTCCAAGCTCGAAGGCATTCTGCCACTTGCTATCGCCCACGATGTAGATGTCGTCGGCTTTCTGCTGACACCCGAAGGCCAGGTGCCGGCCACCCTCGATGAACGGATCGGTATTGCCGTTCAGCTCTTCGATGTCTCGATCAAGGCTGGACTTTCCGCCGAGCGGCTCATCATCGATCCCATCGTAGCGCCCCTCGCGTGGGCGAACGGTTTGCAGATGAACCGGGACCTGCTGCAGATCCTGAAACTTCTGCCGGAGGTGTTGGATTACCCGGTCCGAACAATTGCAGGACTGTCGAACCTGACTGCCGGCATTCGAAATATCGCCAAAAAAACGGCCTTGGAATGTGCATTTCTGCCGATGATGGCACAGGCGGGATTAACCTGGGTGTTGATGAACGTGGAAAGGCAGGCGACCACAGCCGTTGCAGCAGCGTGCCGTCAGCTGCTGCACGAGGCAGTGTTCGCCTGATGGAAGAAAGGTGGATGGGCTGTAATTGCGGCCCACCTTCATGAGAACCCTAGGCAGACCTATTTCTGGAAAAACCGGTTTTGAGCTGCAACGATCTTTTCGTTGATGGTACGGGTCAGAGCCGCCATTTCCTCGATCTCTCCCGCCAATTCGGCCATACCGGCCTTTCTGGCTCTTTCGGCCCACAGCAGATAATTTTCGGCATGATCGGCATTGTGCCTGAGCCAGTGAACGAGCAGTTTTTGGAGTTTTCCCTGCATGTCGCTCATCTCGGTTCCATCCAAAGCCTTGGCCCCAATAGCTTCAGCAGGATCCGGTGCATGAGCATGGGAATATCCGTGATCATGGTCATGGCCATGATCGTGACAATGCGCCCCCTCGTGTTCATGAGGATGGACATGCACGTGTTCGTGATCGTGGCTGTGTACGTGCGTGTGCGGATGAGCGTGGGTATGGGTGTGTGGATGGGAATGCAGTTCATCGTGGAAATGGTCGTGATCGTGGGAATGACAGCAGCAATGGCCTTCGTGATGGCTCATGGCAATTCTCCTTCGCTACATGGGTTGGATCGGATGGGTGCGTCCGGATTGATGTCGTGCGCAACAACCTGACTTTCGTCGCGCCTGAACGAAAACTTCGATAGAGGTCATTTCGCCGCCTTCGGACAGGCAAAAAACGATAATTTTGTCCGCCCATTACCTTAGGCATGATCCCCTGTTTCGTCAAGAGTCGGACTTGTCGGAATCTCCTCCGCATCCGTTCGTTGCACCGATAGGCCGCAAGCTCGAATGGGAAAGAAAACCCCGATTCGAGGTGGTGCGTCGCTTCTCCTCCGGCTCAGGTCGTTCAAAAAACGAGCCGTTCAGGTACAGGCCAGCAAATCCGAAACAGCAAAAGGGATCACCGTCCTTCAGGTGGCTTTAACGGGATCCTGATCATACGGAAGCTGTTTCATCATCGTCTGCATCAGCCGATCCTTCTCGGCCCACATGGCATTCAGCCGCTGCTGCATCCTTTCCCGGAACTGTGGATCATTCAAGTAATCCCCACGGAACGCCTCGTCGATGGGTATGGAACGGACCTTCACCCGAATTTCGCCGATTTTCCCACAGACAAACTCCCAAAACGTCTTTGCACCGTTTGGATAGGCGATGGTGACATCGAGAATGCGCTGCATGTGATCCCCCATGGCCGACATGACAAATGCAAGGCCGCCCGCCTTCGGCCTGAGCAAGTATTGATAGGGCGAGCCCTGCTTCTCCTGCTTCAGCCTGTGGAACCGGGTTCCTTCAACGAAATTGGTGATGGAAACCGGAATGGTCTTGAATTTCTCACAGGCTTTTCGGGTGATTTCAAGGTCACGGCCCTTCAAGTGAGGATGCTTTTCGATGAAGGAGCGGGAATAGCGCTTCATGAACGGGAAATCGAGCGCCCACCATGCAAGCCCCAGAAACGGCACCCAGATGAGTTCCTTTTTCAGAAAAAACTTCAGAAAAGGAATTCTTTTGTGAAAAATGGCCTGCAACACAAGAATATCCACCCAGGACTGGTGATTGGCGAGCACCATGTACCATTGATCCGGCGATAGGTTCTCGAGACCGGAGATATCCCACCGAACGCGATGAATGTATCGGATATTCCAGTTGTTGATGCTGATCCACAGGCCTGCGATTCCGTTGAGCACCTTGTCACAGCCCCTGCGCCATCCGCTGTGAGGGATGATCCACTTGAACAAGGCGACCACCAGAAGCGGCGGAACCAGGACCACCGTGTTGATTCCGTAGAGCAGCAGGGATATACTTCCCCGCAATGTCGACAGCAACGAACGAATCATATACACTCCTTATTATGTTGAAAATAGAAGTCAGGAGACAGGAGTCAGGAGTCAGAAGAAAAGCGGTTCCTGTCTGTTTTCATGGACGGGGGTGGCGCACAAGCCATGGGCATTTATCGTGAAAATGCGCTTCGCCCTCGCGTGAGGCCCACCGCTGGCGGAGCAGGCGCGACGGGCTTTTGCGCCAGCCACCCCCGACGATCCGGCTTCCGTTCGGCGGGAAGGGGGCTTGGCCTTTTTGCGCAACCGGAAACGCCTGTTTGAATGTGCCCAAGGCCTCGTTAGGCTGGACAAATGCGTTCCCCTCGGCATGAAACGGGTGGCTCTGCATATCGGGGATCTTTTGCTTCTTGCAGCGAGTCTGGCCCTTGTCCAGCCTTACGAGGCCGGGCACATGAGTTCGTTTTCGGTTGCGCAAAACAGGCCAAGATCCCCTGGACGCCGTGACGGTTTCACGTCTCGG
>Ga0101944_10004441_pt1 | contig 17411 bp, 15 predicted proteins | sample DewCreD2012metaG_FD_75245 | JGI IMG/M metagenome (GOLD analysis project Ga0101944, IMG submission 75245) | Hot spring sediment bacterial and archeal communities from British Columbia, Canada, to study Microbial Dark Matter (Phase II) - Dewar... ...
CGTCAACGCATTCGAGAAAGTGCCTGTAGATCAACTGCTTATGAAGTCACTGTCCCGATTTCCAGAACCAGACAATCCGAACCAACTGCGGCTGTTTGAGTTATGACCGGACACGCATGATGCCGTGTGGTGGGCATTTTGGAGGGTCGGGCTCTGTCCCGACCGTCTTCCGAAGGCGTTTTTTCGGCAGAATCAATTGTGAAATTACAACAACGCAAAAACGCTTGCGCGGCGGCGCGGGAGCGGCTACGGTATGCGTTCGCATTGAGGAAGGGGCCAGCCGTTCCATGAAGAAAGACATACATCCGAAATACGACGAAGCGACGATCACCTGCGCCTGCGGCAACGTCATTCACACCCGCTCGACGGTCAAGGAAATGACGGTCAACACCTGCTCGGCCTGCCACCCGTTCTTCACGGGTCAGGCCACGTACATCGACACCGAAGGACGCATCGAGCAGTTCAAGAAGCGCTACGGGCGCAAGTAGTTGGGTCTGTTCGGGGTCCGATCGAAAAGCGCGTCGATCGGGCCCTTTTTGTTGGCCGTATGATTGATCCGCAGTATATCGAGCGCCGTCTGGCGCGGCTGCCGGCTCTGGAGGCCGAGTTGGCCGATCCGGCCCTGGCTGCGAACCAGAAGAAGTTTCGGGAGCGCGTGCAGGAGCATGCGGCCTTGAAACGCCTGGAGGAGAAAGCCCGCCGGTTCGCCACGCTGGAACGCGACCTGCGCCAGCACCGCGAACTGCTGGCCGGCGAGGACGGCGACGCCGAGCTGCGCGAATTGGCGCGCAGCGAGCTGTTGGAACTGGAAGCGGCCCATGCGGCGGTCGAAAAGGAACTGCTGATCGCGCTGCTGCCGCCCGATCCGGCCGAAGAGCGCAACGCCATCCTGGAAATCCGCGCCGGGACCGGCGGCGAGGAAGCGGCGCTCTTTGCCGCGGATTTGTACCGCATGTACAGCCGGTATGCCGCCTCCCGGGGCTGGAAAGTCAACCTGCTGGACGCCAGCAGCAGCGACATCGGCGGCTACAAAGAAGCGGTCTTCACGGTCGCGGGGCCGGGCGTGTACGGCGTGTTGCGCTACGAAAGCGGTGTGCACCGCGTGCAGCGCGTGCCGGTCACGGAGGCCTCCGGCCGCATCCACACCTCCGCCGCCACGGTGGCGGTGTTCCCCGAAGCCCAGCCGGATGACGACATCGAGATCAAGCCGGAAGAATTGCGCGTGGACATCTTCTGTTCCTCCGGCCCCGGCGGGCAGGGCGTCAACACCACCTATTCCGCCGTGCGGGTGACCCATCTGCCGACCGGCATGGTGGCGCAGAGCCAGGACGAGCGTTCGCAGCACCGCAACAAGGAGAAAGCGCTGGCCGTGCTCAAAGCCCGCCTGCTGGACGCGCGGCGGCGCGCCGAAGAGGAAAAGCAGGGCCGGGTGCGGCGGTCGCAGATCGGCAGCGGCGACCGCAGCGAACGCATTCGCACCTACAACTTCCCCCAGAATCGGTTGACCGACCACCGCATCAACCTGACGCTCTACAGCCTCGACCGCGTGCTGGAGGGCGAGTTGGACGAGGTGCTCAGCGCCTTGCGGGCGCGCGACGTGGAAATGCGGCTTCAGGAAGCCATGGCCGCCGCGTCAGGAGCGGCTTGATTTGCTCCGCAGGGACTCGATCCAGGGCTTGACTTCCACGGCCAGGTAAATGCCGCGCCACACCGAACCGGAGCCGTCGGCGGCGTCCGCCGCGCTTGGCGCGCGGACGACGCGATAGACATGCATGTCCAGGTAGAAACGGTCCGGCAGCGCGGGTTGAAAGATCACCCGGCAATCCACGCGATGGTACGCCGCGCTGTTCATTGTCGCCTCCCTGGGCGGTCTCCCGCGCCGTTGGCCGCACACCTTGGAAACAGCATCGGAAATGCCAGTTTCGCCCCGCCTCGCGTGCCGCGGCTGTCCGGAAGGCGGAATTACAGGGAATTGACAAAGCGTCCAGAGGCTGACCACAAACCCCGCCTTGGGGCCGCCGGCCCCCAGCGGCGGCTGGCCGGGTCAAGACAGCTTCGAGACAGCGGCGGACATGACAGTTGACGCCGGCGCCCGCCGGGCAACATAGTATGCCGCCAGAGCGATGACGAGCGAAGCCTCCAGTCCGATGGCGGTTCGAACGGCCGGATTGAGCAAAGTGTTTCGCGACTTTTGGCGGCGGCCGAAAGTTCGCGCCGTGGACGGTCTGGATTTGGAAATTCAGCGGGGCGAAGTGTTCGGGTTGCTGGGGCCGAACGGCTCCGGCAAGAGCACCACGATTAAGATCCTGCTCGGCCTTCTGCACCCGACCAGCGGCCGGGTCGAGGTTTTGGGCCGGCCGCCCCGCGACGTGGCGGTCAAAGCCCGCATCGGCTATCTGCCCGAGGAATCCTATCTGTATCCCTACCTGACGGCGCGCGAGACCCTGGATTTCTTCGGCCGGCTGTTCAATCTGGCCGGCCGGGCGCGGCGCCGCCGCGTGGACGAATTGCTGGCCTTGACGGGACTGTCCCCGGCGGCGGATCGGCCGGTGGGCGAGTTTTCCAAAGGCATGGCGCGGCGGGCGGGCCTGGCGCAGGCCCTGTTGAACGATCCCGAGCTGGTGATCCTCGACGAACCCACCGCCGGCCTGGACCCCCTGGGGTGCCGCCAGGTTAAGGATTTGATTCTCAGCATGGCGCAGCGGGGAAAAACGGTGCTCTTGTCTTCTCATCTGTTGGCGGATGTGGAGGACGTTTGCCAGCGCATCGCGATTTTGCACGGGGGGCGTGTGCTGGCGCACGGCCGGGTGAGCGATCTGTTGCAGCGGCGGGACCGGCTGCAGATCACCCTGCCGGCGCTGCCTCCGGAACAGACGCGGGAGTTGTTGCGTTTGATTCGCGAGGCCGCGGGCCGCGAACCGGAGGTGCGGCATCCGTCCCTGAACCTGGAACGGTTTTTTCTCGACGTCGTTCGGCGGGCCGACGGCGTGGCCGACGCCGGAGCGTCGGAGGCGGAACGTCCGTCGTGAACGACACGGCGCCAGGTCTGGCCGAGAGCGCGTGCCGGCGCCTGCTGGCGCTGGCGGTTCTGGCCTGGCGTTCGGCCTGGCGTTCACGGCTGCTGCTGACGCTGATCGGCCTGCTGGCGCTCGGCCTGGCGGGGTTGCCCCGCACCCTCGCCGGGGACGGAACGCTGGCGGGGCGGTTGAAGGTCTTGATTCACTACAACCTCGGCCTCTCGGCCATGCTCCTGGCCGCGGCGACCGTCTGGACGGCGGCGGGCGCGATCTCCCTGGAAGTGCAGGGTCGGCAGATGAATCTGGTGGCGGTCAAGCCGGTCCCGATGTGGCAAGTCTGGCTCGGAAAATGGTTGGGGATCACGGCGCTCAATCTGGCGTTGCTGGCGGCCGCCGGCGCCGTGACGTTCGGCTATGTCGAGCGCGCGCGCCGCGACCCGCGGGTGCCGGCGGCGCAACGGCGCCTGGCGCAGGAGCAAATCCTGACCGCCCGCCGCCAGGTGCGGCCGCGGCCGGAGCCGATCGCGCAGACGGTGGCCGCGCGGTGGCGGCAATGGCTCGCGCAAGGTTCCCTGCCCCCGGGCGTTTCCCCCGCGGAGGCGCTCGCGCAGTTGCGTATCCAGGCGCTTAACGAGCGGGCGATCGTGCCGCCGGAGGGGCGGCGGCAATGGGTGTTCGATCCGCCCCGGCGCGGCTGGACCGCGGCCTTGCAGGGGCCGATCATGGCGCGCGCCCGTTGCCGGGCTTCGGCGCTCGAACCTCTGCCGGTCAAAGGCACTTGGTCCGTGGCCGGACCGGACGGGGCCGTGCGCACCGGCGAGCTGCCCATGGAACAGGGACTCGGCGCGCGGTACGGCTTGACGCTGCCGCGATCGGCCTTCGCAGCGGCGGAGCCGGTGACGCTACGGTTTGCGAACGGGCCGCGCGCGGTGTCCGGGACGGCCGTGTTCGACTGGGACGAGCCGGTAGAACTGCTGCTGCCCGAAGGCGGTTTCGCCGGCAATCTGGCTCGCGCGCTGCTGATCGTCGCGCTGCTGCTGTCCCTGCTGGCGGCGCTGGGGCTGACGGCCGGGGCGTTGTTCTCGTTTCCGGTGGCCGCGTTCGTGTCCGCCGGCGTGCTGGCGCTGGCGTTGTTGAGCCGCACCTTGGCGCTGAGCGGCAGGGAAGCGGAAGCGCTGCTGGAGCACGACCACGGTCCGGCCGCGCCGCCGTCCCTTCTGGAGCGGGCGGGGGCGAACGCCGGCGCCGCGCTGGGCGCGGCGCTGGAGCCGGTGCTGGGTCTCGATCCGCTGGGCCGGCTGGCGGACGGCATCTTGCTTTCGTGGGGCACGGTGGGCCGGGCGGCGTGCTGGGCGGCGCTGGGCTACGGCGGGGCGCTGGCCGCGCTGGGCAGCGGCGGTTTGCGCCGGAGGGAACTGGGCACGCCCGGTCTCTGAGGCCGGCGTCTTGCCGGCCGATCAGCGGATGGGGCAGGGGATGAAAAAGTCGGTTTCCGTGATGCTGGCGCTGGCCGGGCTGGGGTTGCTGGCGCTGGCCGGCAGTTTCAACGCCGGCTTGCGGCGCGAACGGGTGGCCGCGCATATCGCCTCCGAAGAGGCACTGGCCAACGCGCCGCCCTGGCTGGACCTGACGGCCGTGGCCCTGGGCGGTTTTCGGGGGGTGATCGCCGATCTGCTGTGGCTGCGCGTCTCGCGCTTACAGGAGCGAGGCGAGTATTTCGAGATTGTGCCGCTGGCCGACTGGATCACGCGGCTCAGCCCCCGCTCCAGCGAGACCTGGGCCTTTCACGCCTGGAACATGGCTTACAACGTCAGCGCCACGATGCCGGAGCCCGAGGACCGCTGGCGTTGGGTCTGCAACGGCATCGCATTGCTGCGCGACCGCGGTCTGCGTTATCGTCCCGACGATGCCGCCATGTATGCCGCGCTGGCCGGGCTCTATCTTTACAAGATCGGCGGTTTCGACGATCCCGTGCACCGGGACTACCAGCGGCGCTTCATCCTGGAGCTGAACGAGCTGCTGGGCGGGCCCGGGCCGGCGGCGCGCCTCGCGGCGGGCGATCCGCAGCGGCGGCGCCGCCTGCAAGAGGAGCACCGGCTGGAGCTCGAACTGCTGGAGCGCATCGACGACCGCTACGGGCCGCTGGATTGGCGCCTGCCCGAATCGCACGCGCTGTATTGGGCCTATCGCGGCCAGGCCTACGAGCCGACGGGGTTCGGAGTCTGCGACCGCATCGTGTTGCAGGCGCTGGCGGCCTCGTTCAAGCGCGGCCGGCTGACGCTGCGGCCGGACGGCGCCTGGCGCACCTGGCCGAACCCAGGGCTGTTGCCGAACGCGATCCGGGCCTACGAGGAGACGCTGGAGCGGCACGCGGACGCGACCGTCCGCACGGCCTACGCCAATTTCCTGGCCCAGGCCGTCGCGCTGCTCGACCGGGTTGACCGCGAGCAGGCGCGGCAAACCTTCGAACGACTGCACCGGCTGTTTCCTTCGCGGGAGACGGCGGCGGGCTACGAGGCCTTCGTGGCCGGACGGCGCGCCGCGGAGGGGCGCGGGCCATGAAGCGACGGCAAACACGCCCAGACTCCGCCTGCCGTTGCGCGGCGCGCGCCGCGGCCGCGGCGCTGGCGGCGGCGCTGGCGACGGCGGCCGGCTGCGCGCCGCGGCCGGCCGCGCCGCCCCCGGCGCGGGCCGCCTGGACGGCCATGAGCACCTTTGCCGCCGTGAGCGCGGCCGGCGCCGACGCCGCGCGCCTCGACGAATACGCGGCCGCCGCCGCGCAGACCATGCAGGACCTCGAGCAGCGGCTGAGCCGCTTCGATCCGCAGAGCGAAATCGGACGGCTGAACGCCGCGGCGGGCGGGCCGGCGATCGCTCTTTCCGCGCCGGCCGCCGCCGTGCTGGGGCTGGCGCAGCACTACGCGCAGGTCAGCGGAGGGGCCTTCGACGTGACGATCGGCCCGCTGGCGGCGGTCTGGGGCTTGCGGGGCGGCCGCGCGCCCGCGGAGCCGCCGCCGCCGGCGGCCATCCGCGCGGCGCTGGAGCGGGTCGGCTCCCGGCACCTGGTGCTGTCCAACGGCTGGGCCCGCCTGGACCGGCCGGGAATGGAGGTGGATTTGGGCGGGATCGCGAAGGGATTCGCGGTGGACGCCTGTTTCGACCGGCTGCGCGCGCTCGGCGCGGTCAACGTGATGGTGGACTTGGGCGGCAATCTCCGCTGCGGGGGAGAGCCGCGGCCGGGCGAGCCGTGGAAGATCGGCGTCCGCCACCCCTTCGACCGCGAGCGCATCGTCGGCGTGCTGGCGCTGGGGGCGGGGCAGGCCGTGGCGACGTCGGGCAACTACGAGCGCTTTGTCACGATCGGCGGCGTCCGTTACGCGCACATCCTGGATCCGCGGCGGGGGCGTCCGGTGCAGGGCATGGCGGGCGTGACGGTCGTCAGCACCAACGCGGTGGAAGCGGATGCCATGTCCACGGCCCTGTTCGTGCTGGGGCTGGAGGAAGCGCCCGTGGCGCTGCGCCGGCTGCCCGGCTGCCGCGCGCTGCTGATCCCCGACCGGCAGCCGTTGGAAATCTGGCTTTCGCCCGGCTGCGGCGAACTGTTTACGCCGGCGCGCGGGTTCCGTTCGGCGGTCCGTCCGCTGACCCTCGCGCCCTGAACCGCCCGCGGCTTTGCGCCTTCGCGGCGGGCTGCGGCAGGGGTCGGCGGCCCTTGCCGCGCGTCCGAAAAAAACCGCACAAAATTCTTGCGGGCGGAGGCGGGTGTGGCAAAATGAGAACCGCAGTGCGGAGGTTGTGGCCGGCCGCGACCGGCGGGCGCGGCGGCGGGGGCGCCTCATGAACAGCACACCGCAGCGGCTGCTCTTGATCGAAGACGATCCCGCGCAGGTTCGTTTGGTGCAGGAACTGCTGCGCAGCGAGGGGGGCGTGGCGCTCGAACTGCAGACCGCCGACCGGTTGTCCGCGGCCGTGTCGCTGGCCTCCGCCGGCGCCTTCGATCTGGCGCTGCTCGATCTGGGGCTGCCGGACAGCAACGGGCTTGAGACCTTTCAGCGTCTGCACGCCGAGGCGCCCGAGCTGCCCATCATTGTCTTGAGCGGCACAGACGACGAGCAATTGGCCCTGCGCACCGTGCAGGAGGGGGCGCAGGACTACCTGGTGAAGGGCCTGATCGACCGCCGCACGGTGGTGCGCGCCATCCGTTACGCCCTGGAGCGCAGCCGCGCCCAGAAGGCGCTGCGCGATTTCCGGCAGACCGTGCGCGCGTTTCTTGACATCACCCCCGACGCCGTTCTGCTGGTGGATTGCGAGGGGACGATTCTGGACCTGAACCGCAATGCGCTGCGGATGCTCGGGCGCGCGGGGCAGGACGTGCGCGGCCGCTGCATTTACGAGGTTCTGAATCCCGATCTGGCGCTGCTCAAGCGGGCGCAGATCGAGCAGGTGATCGCCACCGGACGCAGCGCGACCGTCGTCATGCACCAGGACGACCGGTGGTACGAACACGACTTCTTCCCGGTGCTTCTGGAACGGCGGCGGGTGGGGCAACTGATCGTCTACTCGCGCGACATCACCGCCTTCAAGCAGGTGGAACAGGATCTGGAGCGGCGCGTGGCCGAACGCACGTCGGAACTGCAGAAGCTGAACGAGGCGCTGCGCGCGCAGATCGCGGAGCGCGCCAAACTGGAGCAGAGTTTCCTGGATGCCGAAGAGCGCTACCGCATCCTGTTCGAGCAAAGCGGCGATATCATCCTGCTGATCGACCCGCAGGACGGCCAACTGGTGGAGTTCAACGGCAAGGCTTGCGAAGCCCTGGGCTGCACGGCCGAGGAACTGGCGCGGCGGCGCTGGCCGGACTTCGTCGCCGGGGAAGCGCCGGCGGAGGTGCTGGCGCATCTGCAGCGGATGCTGGCCGAGGGGGACGTGTACGAAACCCAGTTCCGCACGCGCCAGGGCGACATCCGCCACATGCTGGTCCACGCGCGGCCGGTGACCATCAAGGAGCGGCGGCTGATCAACGCCGTTTGCAGCGATATCACGCCGCTCAAGCGCTTGGAGTCCCGCTTGCGCGAGGCCATCGTGCGGCTGGAGGAGCACGACCGCGCCCGCTCGGAGTTCGTCTCGAACGTCTCGCACGACTTGAAGACGCCGTTGGCCTCCATGGCCTACGCCCTGGAAAACTTGCGCAATCGCATCGTCGGGCGTCTCTCCCGCCGCGTGCAGGCGTACGTGGAGATGTTGTACGAGGATGTGCAGCGGCTGACGCGCACGGTGGACGACATCCTCGACCTCAACCGTCTCGAAGCCGGCCGCTTCACCTTGACGCGGGTGCGGCAGCCCCTGGCGCGGCTGGCGCGCCGCGCGGTGGAATCCATCCGCATTCAGATTCAAGCGCACCGTCTGCGGCTGCGGTTGCACCTGCCGGACGGTTTTGGCTTTGTGGACTGCGATCCGCACAAGCTGGAACGGCTGATCCTCAACGTGCTGCACAACGCCATCAAGTTCACGCCGGCGGGCGGGCGGCTGACCGTGCGCTTGCGCGAGGAGCCGGAGTGGCCGGGGTTTCTGGTGCTGGACGTCATCGACAACGGCGCGGGAATCCCGCCGCAGTATCTGCACCGCGTCGCCGAGCGCTATTTTCGGGTCGGCGAGCAGGTCGCGGGAGCGGGCATCGGCCTCACGATCTGCCGGGAAATTCTGGACTTGCATGGCGGGCGGATGGAAATCTACAGTCCGCCGCGGGGTGGGAGCAGCGGAACGCAGGTGGCGGTCGGTCTGCCGAAAGCCGAGCCCCTGCGCGTGCTGCTGCTCAGTCCGCGCCGGGCGGCGTTTCAGCAGCTCAAGCGCCACATGGCGCGCCAGGGCTATCGCGTTTCGTTGATCAGCCGGCTGCGCGGGGCTTGGGCCGCTTTGGCGCGTTCGCCGGCGCCGGATGCGGTTTTGTTCTGCATCAACCCTAACGACGAGAAGCACTTGGATTTGATTATCCGAGCCCGGACGACGCCCCAGTTGGCCGGCGTGCCGTTGCTGGCGGCGGCCGACGAAGCCTGGGGGCCGGCCCGCCAACGGCTGCTGGAGAACATGGGCCTGGTTTTACGGAATAAACCGTGGACGGAGAACGACCTATTAGACGATCTGGAGCGCGCCCTCTTCGATCGCCAAAGCATGAACCTGGAAGCGGCGCAGAAACGGGAGGGGGGACATGAGAAAACACGCGCGCAAGAGAATCATGTTGGTGGATGACGACACGCATCTGGTGGTCAGTTTGACCGACTACTTTACGTCGCAGGGCCTGGAAGTCATCCCGGCGCTGAACGGGCGGGAAGCGTTGGAGAAGCTGGAGGCCAGCGCGCCCGATCTGATTCTTCTGGACATCGGCATGCCGGAAATGAGCGGGCTGACCTTCTTGCGGGAAATCTCCGCGCCGGGCGGCAAGCTGCGCTACCCGGTGCTGATCTTCACGGCCAAAGGGGCGATGGAGAGTTTCTTCCAAGACTTTGCCATCGAGGGCTTCATTGCCAAGCCGTGCTCCGCGCACGAGCTGTTGGAACGCGTGCGCGCCGTTCTGGACCGGCAGAGCCGGCAACAGCCTGCGGAGCGCAAGAAGCGGCGCGTGTTGCTGGCCGAGGACAACGAACGGCTGGCCGAGTCCCTGGCGCGGTACTTCGAGGAGCACAACTACGACGTGGAGGTCACCTATTCGGGGTCGCAGGTCATGGAAAGCGCTTCCCTGGCGGTGCCCGATGTGATCGTGATGAAAGATTCGCTGCCGCGCGTCAGCGGCACGACCATGGCCGCGATGATCAGCAGCGTGCCGACGCTGAAATACACGCCGATCGTGATTTACGACAGCCCCGCCGGCACGTCGCAACTGCGCTTCTTCCGCGGCGACCTGCCGCCGGGGGTGTCGAAATATCTGCTGACCAGCGACCCGGCGGCGCTGGTGCGGGCGGTGGACGAAGTTTGCGCGAGCTGACGGGCGCCGGAGCGCCGCCGCGCTCAGGGCACGGGGAAGCGCCGCAGCAGGGCGCCGACCTCGCCGCGGATGCGCGCCAGGCGCGGAGCGTCCGCCGCGTGCCGCAAGACGTCCGCAATCCAGGCGGCAAGCTGCGCCATTTCCGGCTCCTTCAGCCCGCGGGTCGTTGCCGCCGGCGTGCCGATCCGGATGCCGGACGTGACGAACGGACTCTGGGCATCGAACGGAATGGCGTTCTTGTTGACGACGATGCCGGCCTGGTCCAGCGCCGCCGCGGCGTCCTTGCCGGTCAGGCCCAGCGGCGTCACGTCGAGCAGCAGCAGATGGTTGTCCGTGCCGCCCGAAACCAGCCGGAAGCCGGCGCTCCGGAGGGCCTCGGCCAGGACGGCCGCATTGCGCACGACTTGGCGGGCATAGGCCTGGAACTCCGGCCGCAGCGCCTCGCGCAGACAGACGGCTTTGGCGGCGATGGTGTGCATCAGCGGTCCGCCCTGGATGCCGGGGAAGACCTGCCGGTCGATGTCCGCCGCGTGCGCGGCCCGGCACAGGATCAGACCGCTGCGCGGCCCGCGCAGGGTCTTGTGAGTCGTGGTCGTGACCACATCGGCATAGGGCAGGGGGGAGGGATGCGCGCCGCCGGCCACCAGCCCGGCAATGTGCGCCATGTCCACCATCAAATACGCGCCGACCTCGTCGGCGATGGCCCGAAAGGCGGCGAAGTCCAGGCGCCGCGGGTAGGCGCTGGCGCCCACGACCAGCAGCCGGGGCCGGCATTCGCGCGCCAGGCGGGCGACGTCCTCCATGGCGATGGTCTCGGTGTCCCGACGCACGCCGTAGGAGACGACACGGAAGAAGCGTCCCGAAAAGTTGATGTGGTGGCCGTGCGTCAAATGGCCGCCGTGCGCCAGGCTCATGGCCAGAATCGTGTCGCCGGGCTGGAGCAGGGCGAAGTACACGGCCATGTTGGCCGAACTGCCGCAATGCGGCTGGACATTGGCGTGCTCGGCGCCGAAGAGCGCGCGGGCGCGCTCGATGGCCAGCCGTTCCGCCACGTCCGCGTATTCGCAGCCGTTGTACCAGCGTTTGCCCGGATAACCCTCGGCGTACTTGTTGGCCAGCACCGACCCCTGCGCCTCGCGCACCGCCCGGCTGGCGTAGTTTTCCGAGGCGATCAGATTCAGCGTTTCCGCCTCGCGCCGCGTTTCGTCGGCGATGGCGCCCGCGATTTCGGGGTCCTCCGCCTGCAGCGCCGCCCAGCCCGCCTCCGGCGCGGCGCCGCTGGCGAGCTTGCCGAGGCGCCGGCGGTGGCGCTCCTCTCCGGAAAAGGAATGCGCGAGCCAACTGTCGAGAATCTTTTCGGCCTGCGGCGGCGTCGTCAGCGTCCCGCCCAGCACCAGCACATTCGCGTCGTTGTGGCTGCGGGCCTTGGCCGCCATCTCGGCGTTGAGGCACAGGGCGGCGCGAATGCCCGCCACCTTGTTGGCCGCGATCGACATCCCGATGCCCGTGGTGCAGACCAGCACCCCCTGGTCCGCCCGGCCCTGGGCCACGCGCCGCGCCACCTCCTGGGCGTAGTCCGGATAGTCCACGGCGGCGCGGTCGTGGCAGCCCAGGTCATCCACGGCCAGGCCGCGCCGCAACAGCGAACGCCGCACGAATTCCTTGAGTTCAAATCCGCCGTGATCCGCCGCGATCGCCATTCTCATCCCGCACTCCGTACTCCAGGTTCAGCGTTTCCATGAACGCCAGCAAACCGGGCAAGGCCCGCTCGATCTCGTCCCGGGTTTGGCGATAGGCGTCCAGGGTCAGCCCGATCGGATCGTCCACATCCAGTCCGCCGCCCCGCGGATCGAACGTCTTCAGCAGGAACGTCTTTTCCACCGCGGCCGGATTGTCCAGCCGGATTTGCGCCAGATGCAGGGTCGTCATTACCACAATCAGCGTGGCCGCGTCAATCTGTTCGGCCGTCAGCGGCCGGCTGCGGTGCGGCCGCAGATCGAGGCCGCGCTCGCCCAGCGCGGCGACGGCTTCGGCGCTGGCGGGCAGCCCCGGCAGCGCCGCGAGACCCGCGGAACTGACCGACCAACCCGCGGCGGGGTCCAGGCGCGCGCGCAGCAGGTATTCCGCCATCGGACTGCGGCAGACGTTCCCCGTGCAGACGAACAGCACTTGCCGCTGGCGGTCGGCGTTGGACGGCGCGGCGCTCATGACGCACCCGCGGCGGCGGCCCGCACCGCGGCGGCCGCGATGGCGCCTGCGCGCAGAACCTGCACCCGCTCTCCGTCCACGCGCACGACGGTGCTGGGCGTTCCGCCCGGCGCGGGGCCGGCGTCCAGGACGAGCTCGGCCGCGCCGCCGAGCGCGTCCAGCGCCGCCGCGGCCGTCAGCGCCGGCGGGGCGCCGCTGCGGTTGGCGCTGGTGGCGCGCAGCAGGCCGCCGCAGGCGCGCAGCAGCGCCAGGGTCAGCGGATGCGCGGGCACGCGGAAGCCTTCGAATCCGTCGGGAGTTTTCAGCACCAGCGTCAAGGCGCCGGGCCAGAAGCGCTCCGCCAGCCGCCGCGCCGCGCCCTCGAGCGCGGCGCCGCGGCCGGCCACGGCGGCCGAATCCGCGGCCAGCAGGGCGATCGGTTTGCCGAAATCTCTGGCCTTGGCTTCGAACAGGCGGCGCACGGCTGCGTCCGCCGCGGGGTGCGCGGCCAGTCCGTACACCGTGTCGGTGGGGATTATGGCCAGCGCGCCGCGCCGCAAGGCGGCCGCCGCGAGGCGGACGGCCTCGGCGGCATCCACGTCACCGATCCGGATGATGGTTGGGGCGCGCATCTCAGGGGGCGGACGGAGGGTCTGGCGTTGGCGGCGCGGCCGGCTCGGCCGGCGAAGCTTCGTCAAACCACACGCGACATTCGGAGAAGCCCTCGTCGCGCTCGGGCGGTGCGGGCGGTTCGGGCCGCACGGCCGGGCACTCATCGAGCCGCCGCAGCAAGTCCGCGTCCGTCCCGCGCAGCCGGTAGCTGGTCTTCGTGAATCGCGCGTCCACCGCCGCCAGCATTTGATAGCGCATGGCGTCGGTGATGGCCTGAAAGGATTCCTCAACCCGGAGCAGATTCTTCTCCAGCCACGCCAACATCTCCGCCGGGCCGGTCGGTCCACCGAGATGCTCCACGACGAGGCGCACCACGTCATCGCCGTCCACATCGCTGAACTCCGGCACGCTCAAGGCGATGCCGAGCACGCGCGTGTAGTGCGGACAGGCGAACGTCCAGCCCAGAAACTGCGCAAACCGCACGGCGCGGGCGGCCAGCGCCCGGTCATGCAACACGAGCCGCCCGGCTGCCGGGTCGAACAGGTCAATCGCGACACACTCATCGTTCGCGTGGACCTCCTGAATTTCCAGCAACCGCAACCGGGATTGGGTTTTCCAGCGGATGAAATTGCGCAGGTCGTTTTTCAAAGCGGCGAACCCGGCCGTCTCCCAGCGATCCAGGAATGACCGGCCGTGCGTGTCCCGTGCCAACTGGAAAGTCTCGATGAAATGCAGTTGCCGGCCGAGATCCGACATTTGCGCCAGCCGCTCGATTTCGCCTTCCGGCAGCGGCGCACCCAGATCCTCGCGCAAGCGGCGGAACAGCAGCGTCTGCGCCTCGTCATCCATCGCCAACGCCTGGTCGTAGTTGGCGGGTGACCACGGATTGTGCGGGCAGGTGGCCGGGCACTGGTACCGGCTCGCCCGGTTTTCCCCGCATTCCGCCGCGCTAATCGGCCGCCCGACCGCCGGGCAGTCCCGTTGTTTCTTCTTCGCTTGTCCCATTTAGTAAACCTCTACGTTTGTTTCGGAAGAATTCGCTCCCGATCGGCACGTTGGTCGCCGTCGTGGCTGCGGGAGTCGTCGTGAGCGAAACTATCCACATGACGGTCGGTTAGACAAGCCCACGGCGGTTGGTGAGGGCGTGTTGATAGACCTCAACGTATTTCGCGGCCGAATCGTTCCAGGAAAAATCCCTGGCCATCGCCTGACGGCGGAGTTGCTGGATGTGATGCGGCCGGTCGTACCAGGTCGAGACCGCCCAACCGATGGTGTAGTAGAGCGCGTCCGGCGTCGCGTCCCAGAACTTAAAGCCCGTACCAGCACCGCTGCGCTCATCGTAGTTTTCCACGGTGTCGTGCAGACCGCCGGTGGCGCGGACAATCGGGAGCGTGCCGTATTTCAGCGAGTACATCTGGTTTAGGCCGCACGGTTCGTACAACGACGGCATCAGAAAGAAATCACTACCGGCCTCGATGAGATGGCTGAGGTTGATGTCGAATCCGATGTAGCTGCCGACGCGGCCGGGGTACAGGGCCGGTAGTCGCCGGAAAAACTCCTCGGTGGCGGGATCGCCCGAGCCGAGCACAACGAACTGCATCTGCATTTCGGTCAACGCCCGCGGCAGGATCGCGGCCAGCAGATGAAATCCCTTTTGGGGCGCAAACCGGGAAACCACGCCAAACAACGGCACCCGGTCATCCACGGCCAGCCCCATCCGCTTTTGCAGTTCCGCTTTGCAGATGGCTTTGCCGCTGAGGTCATCGGCGTGGTAGCGAGCGGGGAGATGCCGGTCGGTGGCGGGATTCCAGTGTTCGTAATCGCAGCCGTTGAGAATGCCAAAGAAATCGTTGCGCCGGTTGGTGACATACGGGGCGAGGCCCATGCCGCCGATCGGATCGAGAATCTCCTGCGCGTGCGTCGGCGAAACGGTGGTGATCGCGTCGGCAAACGCGATACCGGCCTTGAGCAGGTTTACCTGGCCATAGGATTCAAACTTGTCCGAGGTAAAATGCTCCCCGCCGATGCCGAGATACGAAAACAGGCTGGCCGGGAAAAATCCCTGGTAGCCGATGTTGTGAATCGTCAGCACGCTGGCCGTCTGCGACAGCGGCGAGAAGATGCGATCCCACGTTTTTAGAAACGCCGCCACCGGGGCGGTGTGCCAGTCGTGAACGTGCATCACGTCGGGATGAAACTGCTGGTCCTTGGCCACCTGCATCGCCGCCTTGGAAAACATCGCAAACCGCCAGCCGTCGTCCTCGTACCCGTAAATGCCGTCGCGCCCAAAATACGCATCGTATTCCAAAAACCAGACCGGCACCTCGTCATCGAGCCGCGCCTGGTGCACGCCGCACCAGTGTTCGACCCGACCGCCCATGTGAACGCAGGTGGACGAGAAGGGCGTCACGCCATGTTTGGCGCGGTCCACACTCCGGTACAGCGGCAGAATCACCCGCGCATCGTGCCCCATCCGCCGCAGCGCTTTCGTCAGCCCTGCCACCACGTCGCCCAGCCCGCCCGTCTTCGCGTACGGCGTGCACTCCGCCGCCACAAACAGAATCTTCAACCCCGGCATCGTCGGTTCGGGCGCCGACACCGGCCGTGTCGCGGCCGGTCGGCTGGTCTTCGGAAATAATTTCGTCACGGCCGGCGGCACGTGTTCCAAATCCGGCGCCACCCAATCGGCCGGCAGTTGGTCGGCCGGGAAGGTCGTCGTCAGCGCCAGACACCGAAACCCACCGGCGTGGGCCGCCGCCACCCCGCTCGGCGCATCTTCGATGACCAGACACCGGCTCGGCTCCAACCCGAGACGTTTCGCCGCGAGCAGGAAAATGTCCGGAGCCGGTTTCCTCTGCGCGATCTCCTCGCCATGAACCGTCGCGTCAAACCGCGACGCCGGTAACCCGATTTCGCGCAGATTGCCCTCCAGTTTCACCCGATCGGCGCTGGTGGCGACGGCGAGCTTCAATTTGCGGCGGCGACAACTTTGGATGAACTTCTTCACGCCCGGCAACGGCTGGAGCCGGCCGCGGATCAGGTCGAGATAGATTTCATACGTCCGCTGCTTGTCGCGTGGCATCGTCAGCTTGACGCCGTACTTCTCCGCCACACCGCCGAGAAACCGGTCCTCGCCAGTACCCACGAACGGCCGGAAATCCGCCGGGGTCACCGCCAGCCGGTAGGTCTCCGCAAACATCCGGCAGGCCGCTTCCGCGATGAACGGTTCGCTCAAACACAACACGCCGTCCATGTCGAAGATGATGCCGCGAATCTCCCCAGCCATGCGCGGCGAGATTACCATCACGTCCGCGCCGCACAAGCCAAAGCTCGGCGCCTCTTCGAGAACGGGTCCGGATTTGTAGGGCGCGCATCCCCGTCGTTTGGGGTGCGCGCCGCGAACGTGTTTGGTGCGCCCGACAATAGCGCAGTTCCTGTTCTGGGAGCGTCCTTCTGGGCGCGACAGGCTGGGTTGACCGAGAACATCACGGGCGGAGCGCGGCGACAAAACCCACCCGCTGGTCATTGGCACGACTTTGTAACAATTGTTACAAAGTCGTGCAAGGGCGGTGGGGGCGAGTGCAACTCAAAGCTTTGGTCCCCGCTCACCCTCTCACCTTGTTCTTCTGCCCCCGCGAACGAGGTAGAGCGGACCGGTTCCCCTCGGCCCGCGCGCGGGGAGAGCGACAGGGTGCGGGGCGCCGCGTGGCGAGGGCATCGGCGCAGCTCACGGCACGATCAGCCGCAGCGCGCCCGCGGCGGCCAGCAACCAGACCAGCGTGGCGAAGGTTTTTTCCGGGATCCGCGGCAGCAGCCAGCGCCCGACCAGCGCGCCCACCACGACGGCGGGGGCAAGTGGCAGATTGAACGCCAGCGAGCCGGTCGTGGTCATGCCGAGCTTCCAGTAGATCGGGATTTTGCTGACGTTGACGATCAGGAAAAACCACGAGAACGTCCCGATCAAGGCGTGTTTGTCCAGCCCGCGCGCGAGGAAATAAATCGTCATGATCGGCCCGGCCACGTTGCCCATCGTCGTGCCGAACCCGCCGAGAAATCCCATCCCGCTGATGAAAACGGGATGATGCGGCACGTCGTGCCAGCCGAGGCGTTGTCGCAGGATATCGAGCAGCAACAGGCTGAGCACGAGCCAGCCGAGAATCGGTTTCATCTGCGCGTTGTCCACCCGGCCCAGCAGCCACGCGGCGAACAGCATCCCGGCCAGCACCGACGGGAACAGATTCCACAGTTTGCTCCACTGCGCATGTCGCCGGTAAAACGCCACCGCAAACACATCGCCCACGATTAACAACGGCGTCAGCGCTCCGACCGATTCTTTCGCCGGCAAGATCATCGCCATCAGCGGGACGACCAGAATGCCCGTGCCCGGCAGGCCGCACTTGGCGAAGCCGACGAGAAATGCGCCGAGCAGACCGAGACCGATTTGCGAGGCGGTCATGCGGTCATCTCGTTCAAGGCGAGGTACAGCGCCTGCGTGCCCTGCCGGCCGTGTCCGAGTTCGACGGCGCGCCGGTAGAGTTCCTCCGCCAGCGCCAGCCCGCGCAACCTCAGCCCCATCCGCCGACATTCCTCCAACGCCAGACCGAGGTCTTTGAGGAAAT
>Ga0101944_10004442_pt1 | contig 17385 bp, 15 predicted proteins | sample DewCreD2012metaG_FD_75245 | JGI IMG/M metagenome (GOLD analysis project Ga0101944, IMG submission 75245) | Hot spring sediment bacterial and archeal communities from British Columbia, Canada, to study Microbial Dark Matter (Phase II) - Dewar... ...
CGACCATCACCGCGGCCGATCTTCTGCTGGGAAGGGAGGAGCCCTCTCGCCCACAGGCCGGCATTCAGACCCTCACGGAAGCCCGCCACGATTTCGAGCGGGCCTATCTGGCCCAGATTCTCACGGCCAGCAGGGGCAACGTCTCGCGGGCCGCCGAGATGGCCGGGAGGTACCGCGCGGAAATCTACAAGCTCCTCCGGAAGCACGCCCTGGATCCCGCCAGCTTCAAAACCCCGGACTAGACAGGCATCTCTCGTTTTTCCGGCTGCACCAGTATGGCGCTCACCTTGGCGTTGTCCTCATCCGTGCGAAGCGTGGTGTTCAGCATGTCGTCCTTCATAGGGAGGTGCGGGTCAACGGATCCAATACCCGGAGCCGCTCGGTGGAGGTGGCAACACCATGACAGTGTTCGAAGGCATAAGAGCGGCGCACGGCCGCGCATCCACCTTGAAAAGGAGGCCGGAAGCTGGTAAGCAGTCGGCCATGAAGAAGGCGGCCCCGAGACAGCTCACCTGGCTTCCCCGACGCGCGATAAGAGACCACTGTCTCTGGTGCTGCGAGAACCGACGGATGGAAGTCGCCACGTGCTCCTCCGAGCGGTGTCCGCTTTTCCCCTTTCGCTTCGGGGACGTCGGCCGCGGAAGCGAGGACCTCCATGCCGTCATCCGGAGGAAGTGCCTCGACTGCGTTGCCGGATCACGTTCCGAGGTCCAGAATTGCCGGTCGGTGGGTTGCGCCCTCTGGTTTTTTCGAAAGGGAAGAGGCTCTCAGTTGCCCTGAGAAGCCTCCGGTGTGGAGTTTTGGAATGACTTCAACAACAGGGATTCGAGGTTCTCTTCATGGAACGCGTGGGCAGGTATTCCTTCGATGAGTATGTGGACCTGGCCAAATCCTTTCACGGGTATGCCGCGCCGGGCCTGATCATGGGCGGCTTCATGGTGGACCTGGCTTTGAGCAGGCTGCCCGAGGGCATCCTGTTCGATGCCGTCAGCGAGACGGTCCAGTGCCTGCCTGACGCCGTTCAGCTCCTCACACCCTGCACGGTGGGAAACGGATGGCTCAAGGTCTTCAACCTGGGGCGATTCGCACTCACCCTCTACGATAAATACAAGGGCGATGGGGTTCGAGTCTATCTCGATCCCGCGCAACTCGAGGACTGGTCAGAGATCAAGACCTGGCTTTTCAAGCTGAGGCCCAAAAAGGAGCAGGACAGCGAGCGGCTCAGGGTGCAACTCAGGGAAGCGGGCCGAACCCTCTACGGGGTCCAATCCGTAAAGATACAGCCTCACCTGTTGAAGAAGCGAGGCAAGGGATCGATCACCCGATGTGTGCTGTGCGGAGAAGCTTATCCCCAGCGGGACGGACCCGTCTGCCGGGGGTGCCGGGGTGAAGGGCCCTACGTGATCCATCCATCAGGGGATTTATGCGGGCAGCCGGCGCCCGGCATCAGGGCCGTTGCAGCCGAGAACGCCGTCGGGCACACAGTGTTCCACGACATGACGCTCATCGAGCCGGGCGTCTCCAAGGGACCGGCCTTCCAGCGCGGCCAGCGGATCACCGCCGGGGATGTCTGCCGCCTGCAGCAGATGGGACGCCAGACGGTTTACGTGGAGGAGATGAACGAAATTCCCCCGGACTGGGTCCACGAGGACGTGGCCGCGGTGGCCTTCGCCAAAGCCATGGCCGGGGAGGGAGTCGGCTTCGAGGAGCCTCCTCGGGAAGGCAGGATCAATCTCAAAGCCGACCGCGACGGGCTCCTGGTGGTGGACGTCGAGCGTCTGGAAACTTTCAACATGGTGCCGGGAGTCATGTGCGCCAGCCGCAAAACTTGCACCCTGGCAACACAGGGACGCAATGTGGCCGCCACCCGGGCCATTCCTCTCCTGCTCCCGCGTGGAGATTTCGAGAGAGCCATGACCGTTCTCCGGGAAGCTCCCCTGTTCAAGGTACTGCCCATGCGGCAGGCCAGCGTCGGGATACTGGTTACAGGCACCGAGGTCTTCCAGGGGCTGGTTGAGGATCGATTCGTCCCCATCATCAGGGCAAAAGTCGAGAGATACGGATGCGAGGTGGTGAAGTCGATCATCACGCCCGACAACCGCCAGGCCATTCGCAGGGGTATTGAGGTGCTGTTGGACGCGGGAGCAGATCTCCTGGTTACGACAGCCGGCCTTTCGGTGGATCCCGACGACCTGACCCGTCAGGGGCTCATGGATGCCGGGGCGACCGAGGTGCTTTACGGAACACCCATCCTCCCCGGCGCCATGATTCTCCTCGCCCGTATCGGGAGCGCCCAGGTCATGGGGGTCCCCGCGTGCGCCCTCTACTTCAAGACCACAGGATTCGACCTGCTGCTGCCCCGGGTGCTGGCCGGTACAAGGATCTCGCGTCGAGACCTCGCCAGGATGGGACATGGTTCATTTTGCCTCGGGTGCAAGACCTGCACCTTCCCAAAGTGCCCCTTTGGCGGCTGACGCGCATGGGAGTCTGCCGAGCACACCCGCGCTTCACCAAAAGCCGAGACCCCGCTGGGCCTTCACCTGGAAGTCGACACCAGGTGAAGGCTTATCCGCCGATGTCTTAATGTTCCTTCACATCCTCCCTGGGAATGGCAAAAACGCCATCCGTGATTTCATGCAGCTTCCCGTCCTCATCGAAAAGCTTTCCGCTGAATGAACCCTTGATGACGGTTCCCGCGGGGCCGAAATTGTCGATTTTAAGGCGGAAGCTCTGCTGCTTCTCATCGCCGTTGTCGAGGCTCGCGAGCACATCCTTGATCATCTTGTCCTTGGTCTCCTTGTCCGTCTCGATTTCATACCAGGAGAAATAAACGGGCATGGCATCCCCGGTCTTGGCTTCGTGGACTCCCACCAGGGCTTTCTCCTCGACGGCCAGCTCGATGGACATTCCAAGATTGACCTCGATCTTTCGGTTGGGCTCGGCGGGAACCGCCACCTCCTCCGTGCCGTCGCGAGTGATGGTGATGAAGCCGTCTCCAGCCGAAAACTCCAGCCTGGCATCCTTGAAACTGAATGATTTGCCGTCGATCTTGTAAGCAACGGTCCCCGGCTGCTCGGCTCCGAACGCCAAAGGCGCGAACAGCAGCAGTGAAATCCCCAGAATTCCCCAGAACACCTTTGACTTCATTGATCTTCCCTCCTGATCCGCATTGAACTCTTCAGCCGTTGTTCCACCAATTCCTCCAACTCCGTGAGAGTCCCCTTGGACTCGCGGAACCCGTCCCCGATTCATGCGGGAATCGCGGCCCCCCTCTAAAATAGGCCCTAGGCTCTTCTTGAGCCAGTCAAGACTTGACGCCCGGCGCAAAATACACTGTTTGAGGGTGGAGCGGAAGCTCGTGGTGACCAAAACCTAATTTGAGCTATTAGCCATTAGCGGTTAGCTTTTAGCCAAAGAATTGATGGTGTTGCACTTGAGTGTCTCGCAACCGTCAGGTCTTCATGAATGCTGCGATAACATGGCGGCATCCTAGCGCTAATGGATAAGAGCTAAAAGCTAATCGCTCGATTTAGGCAAAAAACTCACACCGGTCAGAGTTGAAAAAGACCGGCGCGGGAAGTTAAGGTGTATAATGGGGTATAGTGTGAGATTTTTCTGAAAGCGAGGAAGCGTGGAAATCAAGAAATTCGCCATACCCGAGATCATATTTGGAAGGGGCAGCCTCCAGTATGCCGGGCTTTGCGCACGGAGGCTCGGAGCGGAGACCGCATTGCTCGTCAGCGATTCCGGTCTCGAGAAGGTGGGCTGGGTGTCGAGGGTGAAGGAAATCCTCGAAAGCGAGAAGCTTCGCTGGGTCCACTACTCGAATGTTGTTTCCAATCCCAGGGACCACCAGATCGAGGAAGGGGTCGAACTGTACCTGAAGGAGGGTGCCGATGTGGTCATCGCCCTGGGCGGCGGGAGTCCCATGGACGCGGCCAAGGGCATTGCCGTGGTGGCCAGCAACGGCGGACGCATTCACGACTACGAGGGAGCCAACCGGATTCACCGGCCGTTGCCTCCCATGGTGTTCATTCCCTCGACGGCGGGAAGCGGTTCGGATATCTCGCAGTTTGCCATCATCAACGATACGCGTCGCTGCGTGAAGATGTCCATCATCAGCAGGACCCTGGTTCCCAACATCTCCATCATCGACCCGCTGATTCTCGAAACCAAGGGAGAGGAGCTCATCGTGGCCTCGGCCGTCGATGCCCTCTGCCATGCCGTGGAGTCGTTCGTCTCCCCCATCGCCTCCCCTTTCACCGAGATCCAGTCCCTGAGAGCCATTCAGCTCATCGTCCAGCATCTCCACCGCGCCCTGGAAGACCGGTCGCTGGATGACCTGGAGCAGCTGAGTATTGCCAGTACCGCGGCCGCCATGGCTTTCAGCAACGCAAGCCTCGGGGCCGAGCATGCCCTGGCCCACTCGCTGGGAGGGATGTTCGACGTGCTTCACGGCCTGGTCCACCCGGTTTTGCTGCCCGCCGTGATGCGCTTCAATCTCTCGGCCTGCACCGACAAGATGGCGGTCATCGGCGAAATCTTTCTGGGAAGGAAGCGCCGGTCGGCCAAGGCCACCGCCGAGGCTGGCATCGACAGGCTTGAGGCTTACTGCCAGTCTTTGGGTGTCCCCACGCGGCTCCGGGACATCCTCCCGGAACGTGACAAGCTGCCAGACCTCTGCCGGATGGCGGTGAAGGACGTCTGTCTGTTGACCAACCCGAAACCGGCGACATGGGAGGACCTTTTTCAGATTTGCGAGAGGGCATGGTGATGGATCGCGAGCCGACGCTGGAGGATCTCATCGGGATCGAGCACGCCAAACTGGGCTTCTTCCGCGAAGTGCAGGAAAAGATCGCCGAGTTGAAGGCATCCAATCTGGAGCTGGCGCGCAAGAAGAACACCATCCAGGCGATTCTTAACGGCATAACGGATCTCATGGTGGTGCTCTCCGAGGATCATCGCATCGTTTCCGTGAACCGGGTTTTCAGCGAGATTTTCGGCGACCGGAATCCCAAGGGGCAGTACTGCTACAAGGTATTTCGGGGGTTGGACCGACCCTGCTCTCCCTGCCCGGTGCGAACGGCCCGAGAGGAGAATCGGCTCTGCCGCCAGCTTCACATCTATCCCGTGGACGGTCAGAACCGCCATTTCGAGATCACGGCCTCGCCGCTCCGCAGTGCCGAGGGAAGACTCTGCCACATGCTGGTGCTCAAGCGCGACGTCACCCGGGAGAAGGAGTACCAGGCCAAATTTCATCAGGCCGAGCGAATGGCCACCGTGGGGCTCCTGGCTGCGGGAGTGGCCCACGAGATCAACAATCCGCTCACAGCCATCTCCGGGTTCGCCGAGGGGCTTCGGCGGCGTCTTCCGCGGCTCGCTCAAACCATTGACGAACCGCTCTTCGAGGATTTCAACGAATACGTCGAGACCATCCTCAAAGAATGCAGGCGCTGCCAGGACATCGTGCGCACCCTCCTCACGTTCAGCCGCGGCGCATGCACGGATTTTGCCCCCATGAACCTGAACGGGCTCGTTGAGGAGACGGTGAAGCTCGTGCGACATCATCTCAAGCAGAGCCCCCAGAACACCATCACTCTCGAAACGGATGAGAGCCTGCCCCCGTTGACGGGCGACGCGTCACAGATGAAACAGGTCATCCTGAACCTGCTCATGAACGCCCTGGACGCCGTGCAAAGCAAGGGGGCCATCACCCTGCGAACCTTCGCCGAAGGGGAGAACCTGGTGGTCCTCGAGGTGGAGGACACAGGCCGCGGCATCCCGGCCGAGCACCTGGACAAGCTCTTCGAGCCCTTCTTCACCACCAAGCCGGTGGGACAGGGCATCGGCATCGGGCTCTCCACCTGCTACAACATCGTCCAGAAGCACGGAGGCGAGATCCTGGTGCGGAGCACACCGGGAAAAGGGTCCGTTTTCCAGGTCAGACTGCCCCGGAGTGTTTGAGCCATGATTCTTTTCAATCCCATAAGAATCCTTGTCGTGGATGACGAGGAATCCATTCGCCGCTTGGTCGAAAAGGAAATCGGCACCTCAAGCCGAAAGATCCTCACGGCCGGGACCGCCCGGGAGGCCGTCAAAATGGCTCAGGACCAGCCCTTTGACGTGATCGTCCTCGACATCCGTCTTCCCGACGGCGACGGCATTGAGCTGCTGACCCATTTCCGCGAGGCCATCCCTGACGTCGAGGTCATCCTCATCACGGGGCACGGAGATGTGGACAGCGCCGTGGAAGCCATGAAGAACGGCGCCTATGACTACATCACCAAGCCCTTCATGCTGGACCGCCTGGAGCTGGTCATTGAAAAAGCCTATCAGCGGGTCTGCCTCCAGAGGGAGAACCGTCTGCTGCGGCGCGCCCAGTCCCACCAGCCCAACCCCAGGCTTGTGGGACGATCGGAAGCCGTTGGCCACATCAGGTACCTCATCGACCGGGTGGCCCCGACCAACGTGCCGGTGCTGATCATCGGCGAGAGCGGCACCGGCAAGGACGTGGTGGCCCATTCCATTCACCTGCGGAGTGAGCGGGCGGCTCAGCCTTTCATCATCAAGAACTGCGGCACCCTTCAAAGGGAGCTTTCGCGGAGCGAGCTTTTCGGCCACACCCGGGGCGCCTTCACGGGGGCCGAGGATTCACGGGAAGGGCTTCTGTCCCTGGCCGACCATGGAACGCTGTTCCTGGACGAAATCGGAGAGCTTCCCCTGGAGGTGCAGGCATCTCTCCTTCGAGTCCTCGAGAATCAGACCTTCCGAAGGATTGGAGACAAGGTGGAGCGGCGCGTCGATGTGCGGTTCCTTTTTGCCACCAACCGCAACCTTCCGGAAGAAGTGGGGCAGGGACGTTTCCACGAGGCTCTCTATCACAGGATCAACGTCTTTCAGATCCGCCTGCCCGCGTTGAGGGAAAGAAAGGAGGACATCCCGCTCCTGGTCGAGTGCTTCCTCAATCTGTTCAGCTCAGGCCGCCCCCCCTGCCGCGTCCCCAACAACGTCATGCAGTGCCTCCTGGATTACCACTGGCCCGGCAATATCCGCGAGCTGCGCAACGTCATCGAGCGGGGCATCATCCTTTCGGAAAACGGGTTGATCGGGCTCAACGCCCTTCCCAGAGAGTTGACCCGCAACGGCGATTTCTCCGCCGGGGACACTCCTTTCATCTCCCTCGATGAAATGGAAAAACGACACATCCGAAGTGTTCTCCAGCACTTCGAAGGCAACCGGACCCAGACGGCTCAAACTCTGGGCATCAGCCGCAAGACGCTTTATCGCAAATTGAAGGAATACCGTCTTGACTGATTCTTGGGAGGGATTACTTTTTCTGCAATATATTCCGCAATGGGGTGTATCGCGATGACCCGGCTCGCTTACCAGATGTGTAAAATTTACTCGCTGTAACCATGGTCATGATTTAATTGCAAGAATCAATCTCGACCTCTCCTTCGACCGCATTTTCCTCGAGCATGATTCGGCTGCATCGGTCAGACTGACTCAGGCGCGCAGTTCCTTCTCGATCCAAGGCGTTGTTTTCATGGAACTTTCAGAGTTGGCTTCATCCTTGCCTCATGCAGGAGGCAAGGAGATCGAGACGAATCAAACATTCACAAACATTCGAGGAGGCAAACATGGCGGTACAAGAGCAGGTATTCGGATTTTTCATTCCCACGGTCACGCTGATGGGCATCGGAGCTCACAAGGAAATCGGCACCCGGGTCAAGGTGCTGGGCGGGACCAAGCCTTTCATTTGCACGGACAAGGGCATCACCGGGGCGGGCATCGCCGACCAAATCGCCAAGATCATCAAGAAGGACGCGGACCTGGATTGCGTGATCTTCGACGACACGATCCCCAACCCCACCGACAACAACGTTCATGCCGGATTGAAAGTCTACCAGGACAACAAGTGCGACCTCATCATCTCGCTCGGCGGCGGCAGCTCCCACGACTGCGGCAAGGGCATCGGCATTCTGGCCACCAATGGCGGCAAGATTCACGACTATGAGGGCATCGACAAGTCCACCAAGGCCATGCCCCCTTTCATCGCCGTGAACACCACCGCGGGGACGGCGAGCGAGATGACGCGCTTCTGCATCATCACGGACACGAGCCGCAAGGTGAAGATGGCCATCGTCGACTGGCGGGTGACTCCGAACATCGCCATCAACGACCCGCTGCTCATGGCCGGAATGCCGCCGGCTCTGACAGCCGCCACGGGCATGGACGCCCTCACCCATGCAGTGGAGGCCTATGTTTCCATTATCGCAACGCCGGTCACCGACGCCTGTGCGCTTCAGGCCATTACGCTCATCTCCAAGAACCTGCGGGCCGCCGTGGCCAACGGCGCTGACATGGTGGCCAGGGACGCCATGGCCTATGCCGAATACCTGGCGGGCATGGCTTTCAACAACGCCAGCCTGGGCCACGTGCACGCCATGGCGCATCAGCTCGGCGGGTTCTACGATCTGCCCCACGGCGTATGCAACGCCATTCTGCTGCCGGCCGTCGAGCGGTTCAACCTCATCGCCAAGGTGGATCGTTTCGTGGACATCGCCAGGGCCATGGGTGAGCCGGTGGAAGGTCTTTCCCAGCGCGCCGCCGCCGAAAAGGCGCTGGAAGCCATCAAGGTTCTGTCCAAGGACGTGGGAATTCCCAGTGGTTTGAAGGAGCTTGGCGTCAAGGACGAGGACCTCAAGATCATGGCCGAAAATGCCCAGAAAGACGCCTGCGGTCTCACGAACCCCCGTTGTCCGACCCTGGATGATGTCATTCAGATCTATCGCTGGGCCATGTAATACCGCGCAGTCTTCCGGCGGGCTTGAGAGTCCGCCGGGAGAGGCATATTATCCCATCTTCGAGACTTAGTGACGGCAGAGGCTGGATGACGAACCCCAAATCAAGGTGAATCAGAATGGACAAAATCTTGCGAATCGACATGAGCGCCGAGGGAGGGCCCCGGCTGACGGAGACTCCCCTCGGAGATTACGCGGGCTTGGGAGGGCGTGCCCTGACCTCAACGCTGGTGGCGAAGGAGGTTCCTCCGCTCTGCCATCCCCTGGGAGCGGAAAACAAGCTGGTCATCGCCCCGGGTCTGCTGAGCGGCACAACCAGCGCCATGTCCGGGCGGCTTTCGGTGGGCTGCAAGAGTCCGCTGACGGGTGGGATCAAGGAGGCCAACTCCGGCGGTCAGGCCTCGCAGGTTCTGGCTCGTCTGGGCTACGCGGCCATCGTCCTCGAGGGCAAGCCTGCCACGGATGATCTCTACAAAGTGATCGTAAACAAGGACGGCCCCCGGATCGAGGTGGACAACACCCTCAAGATGCTCCCGAACTACGACCTCATCGAGGAGATGAAAAAGCAGTATGGCGAGGACATCGCGTGCATTTCCATCGGAACGGCGGGCGAGATGAAGATGTCGGCGGCCTCGATCGCCTGCACAGACATGGAGCTTCGGCCCACCCGTCATGCAGGGCGCGGAGGCGTCGGAGCCGTGATGGGTTCCAAGCGGGTCAAGGTCATTGTGCTGGACGATACGGGCAAGAAGATGCGTTCCCCCAAGGACCCCGAGAAGTTCAAGGAAGCCAACAAGCGTTTCGTGGAGGGTCTTCGCAAGCATCCGGTGACGGGCCAGGCCCTGCCCGCCTATGGGACCAACGTCCTCACGAACATCCTGAGCGAGGCGGGCGGTTATCCGACCTACAACTTCAAGGAAGGCCGCTATGTCGACGCCCACAAGATCAGCGGGGAGACGCAGGCTGAAACCGAGACGGCCCGAGGGGGACTGGCGACCCATGGGTGCCATCGCGGCTGCGTCATACGCTGCTCTGGCATTTACAACGACAAGGACGGCCACTTCCTGACCAAGCAGCCGGAGTACGAGACGGTGTGGGCCCATGGTGGCAACTGCGGCATTTGCGACCTGGACGCAATCGCCATGCTGGACTTCCTCGATGACAACTACGGGCTGGACACTATCGAAATGGGCGTAACCCTGGGGATCGCCATGGAAGCCGGTCTCATCAAATTCGGGGACTCCGAGGGTGCCATCCGGCTCATCAAGGAAGTGGGCCAGGGGACTCCCTTGGGACGGATTCTCGGCAACGGGGCCGCGGTAACGGGAAAGGTGTTCGGTGTCGAGCGGGTACCGGTGGTCAAGGGCCAGGGTCTCCCGGCGTACGACCCCAGGGCCGTCAAGGGCATCGGGGTGACCTACGCTACGAGCACCATGGGGGCCGACCACACGGCCGGTTACGCCGTGGCCACGAACATTCTCAAGGTGGGCGGCGACGTGGATCCGCTGAAGCCCGGAGGCCAGATCGAGCTCTCCCGGAACCTGCAGATCGCCACTGCGGCGGTCGATTCGACGGGGATGTGCCTTTTCATCGCCTTCGCCCTGCTGGACCAGCCTGACACGTTCCAGGCCCTCCTGGATTTGCTCAATTCGTTCCATGGCCTGAACCTCACGGGGGACGACGTGACCGCGCTCGGCAAGTCGATCCTCAAGACCGAGCGGGACTTCAACGCGCGCGCCGGCTTCACGGCTCAGCATGACCGGTTGCCGATGTTCTTCAAAAAAGAGCTTCTGGCGCCCCACAACGTGACTTTCGACGTCAGCGACGAGGACTTGGACCAGGTCTTCAACTGGTAGCAGTCCTGAATCATGAGCTCCGCGGGCGAAGCCTCCTCAGCGTTGCCTTCGCCCGCCGTCTCGATGCCTTATGGAGCAACGCCCCCATGCCGACACCCATCGTTCTTTACGGCCTGACGTCGTGCGCCCACTGCAAGGAGGTGCGTGAGCTCCTCATGGACCGGAAGGTCCCATTCGAGTGCATCTTCATCGATCTCCTCACGGGAGAGGAGAGGAGCGAGACCCTCCGTGAGGTCCGGCGCATCAATCCGGAGGTCACTTTTCCCACCGTCGTCATCGGTGAAACGGTGATCATCGGTTTCAAAAGGACGTTGATCTCCGAGGCCCTTGCCGGGGCGGACGTTCCGGAAGAGCGCTGAAGCCTGCCGGCCCCTCGGTTTCTCCGGCGGCCCATCAATAGTCAAGAATCCAACGCCGACTTCCAGTCAGCATCCCGACGACCGCCCCTCCTCGGGGCTCCCGCCTGCATCCGCATGAATTCCAACTATTTACCCCACAGGCAGACCCATATCCCGATGGAAGTAATGAGTTGTCAGCCTCATGGAGGCGTGATATGGAGAACTCTGATGGTGATCCCGAATCAGTTGCGGTGATCGCACCACAGAAGAGGGCCTGTAACCTTGCGTCGTGCTGCCGCTTCAGAGCCAGGTCGGACGTATTCCCTTCAGGTTGCGTTTGAGGACTATAGCCTCATTCAGCAGCTTGCGGGGGAGCAGAACAGCCACATCAAACTGATGGAAAAACAGCTGGGCGTCCGCATTCATCTGCGCGGAAACCAGTTCACCGTGGGCGGCGACAGGCCCCAGGTCGAGCTCACCGAAACCCTGCTCAAACAGCTTGCCGAACTCATCTCCCGAGGGTATCCCCTTTATCAGAGCGACATTCTCTTCGCCATTGGAATCCTCAGTCAAAATATCCACAGGAGTCTCAACGAAATCTTCCTCGACGAGGTCTTCATCGCCTCGAACAAGCGCATCATCACGCCTAAGAGCGTCCGGCAGAAGGAGTACATCGACGCCATCCGCCGCTATGACATCGTTTTCGGCATCGGGCCGGCGGGAACCGGCAAGACCTACCTCGCCATGGCCATGGCCGTTGCAGCCATGGCCAAGGAGCAGGTCCGCCGCATCGTTCTGGTGCGTCCGGCGGTGGAAGCCGGTGAAAAGCTCGGTTTCCTCCCCGGGGATCTGGCGGAAAAAGTGAACCCGTATTTGCGTCCCCTCTACGATGCCCTTCACGACATGATGGATTACGAGAAGGCATCCAATTTGCTTCAGCGAGGGGCCATCGAGGTGGCGCCCCTGGCATTCATGAGAGGTCGAACCCTGAACGACGCCTTCGTTATTCTGGATGAGGCTCAGAACACCACATCAGAGCAGATGAAGATGTTTCTGACCCGGCTTGGACTGGGATCCAAGGCCGTCATCACGGGCGACATCACTCAGATCGATCTGCCGGAGAACAAGACTTCGGGCCTGGTTGAAGCGATCCGTTTGCTGGAGGGTATCGAGGGAATTCGTTTCGTCTATTTCAGTAACAAGGACGTTGTTCGGCATCGGCTGGTCCAGGAGATTATCCTGGCCTACGAGCAGGCCGAGCATCCGAGAAGGTGACTGACCCCAGATTGGTGACGACCTGACATGGAAAAGGAAAAGGTGGAAATCGAGAAGTCCCGCCCCAAGGGCCGCAAGCTCCGGGGAATCAGTCTTCTCCTGAACATGCCGCAGATAATCCGGACGGAAAAGGCGGCGATACTTGCGGTCATGAGCCTGGCCCTCGCCTTTCTCCTGACCCCTTCGTTCTCGACGGGCATTCCCACCTTCGAGCTCGGGGACATCGCCGACCGCAACATCAAAGCTCAGCGCGACTTCAGAATCGTGGACGAACAGGCCACAGCACGGCTCCGCGAGGAAGCCGTCCGGAGCTCCCCGCTTGTCTTCGTGCTGGACGAGAACGTTCACCGACAGGTGATCCAGCGACTCGCCACGGCATTTTTCTCCATGAGAGAGCTTCTCCGGGATACCGACATTACGGAACCACCGGTCGCTTCTCCGGCCCCGCTCAGCCCGGCCGCCGCCGCCGGAGAGGATGAAGGCCTCGCGCGAGAGATACCCGAGCTCCTTAGGCAGCTGCAGGATCGCAAGAGGACCTTCGCTCAGCCCCTCGGCATCCAGGTACCGGAGGAAGTGCTCTCCGATCTCGCGGAGCGCAATTTCAGCGTGGAGATCGAGGACAAGATCGTCCAGCTCATCAGGCCGATATTCGAGAGCGGGGTAGTTCCGACGCGGCACAGCCAGTCCGGTGACACACGCCACCAGAATATCCTGATCCGCAGAACCGGAGCCGATCCATCCTCAGACGTCACGGCCGGGCACCTCGACATCGAAGAAGCCCGAAAACTGGCCGTCGCCCAGGCCTTTGAAATGGGGTCCGACACCAGGGAGATCAGGGCACTGGCTTTTCTCGCCTCTCAACTGCTTCAGCCCAATCTCGTTTTCTCACTTGATGAAACCGAGCGGCTTCGCCAGGAAGCGCTTGCAGCCGTGAAACCAGTCAGGATTCAGGTCCTGAAAAATGAAATGCTGGTCCGCGAGGGGCAAAGAATCGATCGAGAAGAGCTGCTCAAGCTCAAGGCTAATTTCGAGGGACACGCCAATCGCCGAATATTTTTGGTTTTCGCGACGATGTTCGCGTTTTGCATGATCTGTACATGGGTCGTCGTTCAAGTCTCCCGGGAGCACCTGCCCGGCTTTCGGATGGAAGTCCAGGACATGCTTTTCATGGCCGTTCTGGTGGTCTTCCTCATGACCATCGCCCGTTCCGGCATGTGGATGGCTGACATTGTGGGAGACAACACGGCCGCCATATCGGGCAGGTCCCTGATTTACGCAGTGCCCCTCACGGCCGGGGCCATGTTGGTGAGCATCTTCTTCGGAGTGACCGTATCTCTGATTTTTTCGCTGCTCATCACCACCTTCGCCGGAATCCTGTTCGGGAGAGATTTCGTTCTCTTCTTCTACTTTCTCATCGGCTCGCTGGTGGCCGCCCATGGCGTGACACCTTGCCGCAACCGGATGATTCCCATCCGTGCGGGTCTTCTGGTGGGCTGCACCAACGTCATGCTCATCGTTTTGAGCGCCTTGCTCAATGATCAGCTCGTGTTTTTCAGGGTGATCCTCAACACGTTCTTCGGCTTTTGCGGCGGCGTGTTCGCCGGGGTTCTGGTCATCGGCCTCATTCCCCTCATCGAGATGGCCTTTTCCTACACGACGGACACCAAGCTCCTCGAGCTGGCCACGATGGATCAGCCTCTGCTCCAGGAGCTTATGGTTCAGGCGCCGGGAACCTACCATCACAGCATCATTGTGGGAAACATGGTGGAGGCGGCGGCCAAATCCATTGGAGCCAATGCCCTTCTCGCCAAGGTAGCCGCCTATTATCACGATATCGGCAAGACCAAGAAGCCGCTCTACTTCATCGAGAATCAGTTCGAGTGCGAAAACCGGCACGAGAAGCTGGCCCCCTCCATGAGCAGCCTCATCCTCATCTCACATGTGAAGGACGGGATCGAGCTGGCCCGACAGCATCGACTGGGACGTCGGATCACCGACATCATCACCCAGCACCATGGGAAGAGCTTCATCTCGTTTTTTTACAATAAGGCCGTCGAAGCCCGGGAAAAGGCCAAGAGCACCAAGGGGGCGGACCTGCCGCCCATCAACATGGATGACTACCGGTATCCCGGCCCTAAACCCCAGACCAAGGAGGCGGGCCTGGTCATGCTGGCCGATGTGGTCGAGGCGGCATGCCGCTCGCTGACGGACCCGACCCCGGCGCGGATTCAGGGAATGGTGAACCGGCTGATCAACAACATATTCATCGACGGACAGTTGGATGAGTGCGAGCTCACTCTGAAGGATCTCCATTCCATTGCAAAGCATTTCAACCAGATTCTCGCCACGGTTCATCACAAGCGCATCGAGTACCCCTCCGCGGGCAGCTCCGACGCAAAAGGAAAGACGGATGCCGCTGATCCGAATCACCGTGAAGCAAAGTCAGATCGAGATGGACCCTGTTCAAATCGAGAAGGCGGCCGCAAGGATCTTAAACGTCTTGGGATACACTGACAGCGAGCTTTCCATCCTGGTTGTTGACGACGAGGAGATGCGGCGCATCAACCGGGAGTACCGCGACGTGGATGCTTCGACGGACGTCCTGGCCTTTCCCATGCACGAGGGAGAATTCGGGGATGTTGCGCCCGAACTGCTGGGCGATGTGGTGATTTCGGCTCCCATGGCCGCGTCCATGGCCGGGGAGCACGCATGCCCCCTTTCATCGGTGGTGGATCTGCTCCTCGTCCACGGTGTTCTCCACCTGGGTGGTTTCGATCACGAGAGGAGCCCCGGGGAGGCTACCAGGATGCTCAACAAGACGGTGGAGCTCCTGGCGGAGCTCGGCCACGCCGCCGAAAGCTTCAGCTGGTACCTTCAGGATGTGAATTAAGCCCGTGGATTGTGGTTTTCCCCGGGTGAAGCAATCCTCAATGTTTTTCCCACTCGCTGATCAACTGGACCCTGCGCCGTTTCATGGTCCTTCGCTTGTACATGTTGATGAAGGTCCTCAACTGCAGGCACAACACCAGGGCCCCGAGGACCCCCATGACCGACGCAAGGCCGACGTTGGTCGTCCAGCCATTGGAACCGAGGTAGATGAACAGGGGCATGGCCACAACCCAGAGGCCCACCAGGAAGCTTATCATCCTGGAATCGAAGGCCCTGGTCATCTCGCTGATCTCCGCATCCACTTTCTCGTTTCTCTCGCTGATGAGGCCATCGTCCCGGGCCATTCGGGCCTGACACTCCGCATTCGAGCAGTACAGGTCTTCCAATCCCTCGGAAAGACAATCCGCACAGAATGACTTGCCGCACGAATGGCACGTCCCCACAGCCTTGACCCCCTCGTGTCGATCACAGGTCTCGTTCATTCCCGCTTCCCCTTCAGATCTCGATTGACTTCGCGTGAACCGTCCCCGCACAATATGTCACAAAGGAGCCAGGTTCGGCAACCACGCCGGCCGAATCACTCCCGGCTGTCGAAGTTCGTGTTGCCTGTTGAAGTTCGTTGCCATGCGGGAATGGGAGCAATATGCTGGATCCGATGACACTGGAATTCCTCAGCTGATTCGGCATCCTCTCAAGGGCACGGCCATGACCGATCAGATCCGAACCCATTGCCTTCCCATCGAGGAGAAGGCGATTCTTCTCGATAGACTTTCGAAAGTGCTGGAGAGCCACTCTGAGATCCTTTTCGCCTACGCCCATGGGTCATTTCTGGAGGATGAGCCTTTTAGAGACCTTGACGTGGCGGTTTACCTGGAGCCGGCCAGTTTGCCACCCTCCCGTTTCCATTACGAAGATGGCCTCGCCCAGGAGGTGCTGAGCCAACTGAGCTTCACCTTCCCCCTCGACGTGAGAATCTTGAACGATACCAGCATAGCTTTTCAATACCGCGTGCTCCGCGGGAGGCTGCTGCTGGACCGCGACCCCGACGCGCGCCTGGAGAGGCTTGCCTACACGGTGGCCCGTTACCTCGATTTGAAGCCCATCCTCGAACATCACACCAGGGAGGCCTTCGGCGATGACCATCGACCCTGAGCGGGTCCGCTCCAAGCTGGACGACATCTCCCGATCCGTCAGCCGCCTCAGGCTTTTTCAGGCCATGGAGCGAACGGCATTTCTGGCGGACGAGGACAGCCAGGACATTGCCCGATCGCGGCTCCTCACCGCCATCGAGGCTGCGCTGAATATCTGCTATCACGTCACTGCCAGGAGTCTGCGGCGTGTCCCCGAGGAGTACGCCCAGTGTTTCATTTTGCTCGGCGAGTCCGGTCTGCTCCCTTCCGATCTGGCCCGGAGGCTCGCTGCAATGGCGCGCTTCCGTAATCGTCTCGTCCATTTGTACTGGGAAGTGGACTATGGGCAGGTTTATGACATCATCGCCCGGGATCTGGGAGACTTGCAGGCATTCACTCAGGCAGCGGCATCCTGGCTGTGAGACTCAAGCCCTCCGGAACGGCTTACAACATCAAGTGAAGATTCTCGAGAAACATGCGTACACGCATCGCCTCCATTGAAAACACCATCAGCCAGGATCCGGCTCACCGGAACATTCTTCCCCTCGTGAAGCGCGATCACCTGAGACTGGCCGCCATGAGCCTCCTCAGGGCGGAGCGGGTCCTCATCGTCACGGGTTTTCCCATCAAGAAGGCCGGGGCCGGCGAAACCGACGGGCCGCCGGGAGCGTACGCCCTGGGCTGTGCCCTCGAGAAGCTCGGCATTCCCGCGGCCTACGTGACCGACAGCCTCAACGAGCCATTGCTCGGGGCCGTCGGCGCCACACCGCTCCTGCGGTGGTCTCCGGACCTGCTGACCCGGGGGTCTTATTCACATCTCGTTGCCGTGGAGCGCCCCGGCAGGGCCAGGGATGGACGTTACTACAACATGCTGGGCGAGGACATCACTCCTCTCGTCTCCCCTCTCGATCAGTTGTTCCTGCAGGCCGAGCAGCTTGGGATCGTCACCATCGGCATTGGGGACGGGGGCAACGAGGTGGGGATGGGGAAGGTATTCGTGGGCGTCTCCAAGTCCATCACCCACGGAAGGCGCATTGCCTCAACGGTTCTTACGGACTACGTCATCGTCGCCGGCGTCTCCAACTGGGGGGCT
>Ga0101944_10004443_pt1 | contig 17384 bp, 8 predicted proteins | sample DewCreD2012metaG_FD_75245 | JGI IMG/M metagenome (GOLD analysis project Ga0101944, IMG submission 75245) | Hot spring sediment bacterial and archeal communities from British Columbia, Canada, to study Microbial Dark Matter (Phase II) - Dewar... ...
AGCAAGGCGGAGGATTCAAGAAATGAAGATACATGTAATTTTCATTTTTTTCGTCGTGCTGACGGCACCGGGAAGCTTTGCCGGCGAGGCACCCCCCCTCCGCATCCTGCCGGTGGGCGATTCGATCACGCAGGGCGGGAGGGCCGACCGCGAGGAGTACACCTATCGCTACCCGCTCTTCGGCCTGCTCACCGACGCCGGCGTCCATTTCGACTTCATCGGTTCGCTGAAGGTGGGCTTGCAGCCGAACGCCACGTGGCCCGACTATAAAGGCAAGCCGTTCGATCCGGACCACGAAGGGCACTACGGTTGGAAGACGGCCGCCGTCCGCGACAAGCTGGCCGAGTGGATGAAGACCTATCCCGCACCCGCCGACATCGCCCTGATCCACCTCGGCACCAATGATCAGAACGCGCCCGATCACACCGTCGCCGTCGTCGAGCCGCTGCGCGAAATGGTGAAGCTGCTGCGCGAGAAGAACCCCAGGGTCGTCGTGCTGATCGCGCACCTGAACTTCAACGGCGGCGCGGCGCTGAAGATCCGTCCGCTGGTCGAGGCGCTGGCGAAGGAACTCGACAGCGAGGCCTCGCCGGTCAAGACGGTCCACATGTATCAGGGTTGGAAGGAGAATCCGAAAGACCCCGATACGGACACCTTCGATTGGGCGCACCCGAACCCGAAGGGCCAGCGCAAGATGGCCGAAAAGTGGTTCGAAGCGATGAAGCCGTATCTCGGTCGCCAACAGAAGCAGCCGTAGCGCGTCACGACGGACACGCATCCCACGGCAAGGGCATCCTCTGCCCACCGCCACCCAAACAACTGGGAAGACTGCCCTCAATCCGCGATCCTCAGCTTGATTTCGTCCGAGTTCCCCTTCAGCTCCGGCGCGTACATCGCGCTCGCCCGCGTCGGCAACGCGCTGAACCGGCCCGGAATCTCGGCGCGCAGGCGGTATGCGACGCTGTGCCTGCCACGCGCCAACGCCCGCACGAAGAAGCAGACCCGCTCGTCGCGGAACTCGACGTACGCGTGCAGTGCATTGTTCGTGTAGCCACTGCGGACCTCCACCGGCTCGAAGCCCGCCGCCTTCATGTCCTCGAAGATGAGGTACTCGTAATCGTTCTTGCTCTCGATCTCCAATTCCACCTCGACGAGCTGCCCGCTCCTGAGTTCGGCCAGGTTCTTCAGCTCCGTCCGTTCGTACTTCTCTTCCTTCTGCGCCACCACCTGCCCGTCGGCACCGGCGACCTTGCCGGTCTTGTCCACGCGGTCGAGACGGTAGTACTTGCGGTCCACCTTGATCTCCAGGCCGGCGCGCTTGATGTCGTCCTCCAGCGTGAAGTGGGTGACGTACGCATTGAAGTAAAGCGGACCTTTACCCTTTCGGCGCAACTCGATCATGTGTTTGCCGGCCGGTACGTTCACCCCGGTGAGGACGAAGGCGTTGTCGAAGGTGAAGAGGTTCGACGCGTTGATCTCGACCTCTTTCTGCTTCTTGCCGTCGAGCAGCACTTCCAGCGTCATCTCCGGCTTGTCCTCGCCGCTGGCCTTCAGGAAGTCGGCGAAGGCCTCGATGCAGATCGCCGTGTCGCGCGTGCTGTTCCAGTACGTGGAATGCTTGCGGTTGTTGAGGAGATATTTCACGAGCCGCGGCGCCTTCTCGCCCTTCGGGTCGACGTCGGCCAGCAGTTTCAGGTAATACGCCTGCGTCTCGTACTCGCTGCCGTACCAGTACCACCACCAGTTGTCCTCGGGCAGCTTCAGGTAGGCCGTCTCGTTCTCGGCGTCCTGCACCAGGAACTGCTCGATGTTCTGGATCAGCATGTCGCGCTGTTCGAGATGCTTCTGCCGGTGCAGCGCCAGGCCGAACATGGCCTTGCCGTAGACGGCGAGGCGATTGCGGTCTCGATAGAGGAACTCGCGCATCTCGGCGTCTTCGAACTTCGCGTCGCCGAGGACCATGTAGACGAAGGCGTCCAGGTTGTCGGCAAACAACTTGTACGGATGCGTCTGAGTCGGAGCGTTCTTCAGCATCCGGATCTGCGCAGCCTGGTAGGCCCGCAGCCACTCGACGCCGCGTTCCAGCACGCCGCCCTGGATCTGGACGTCGTTCTCACGCGCGATCTGGAAGCCGTGGACGACATAGGCGGTCGTGTGCGGATGGGACTGTTCGCCGTATCCGCTGAACCAGCCCCAGCCGCCGTCCGAAAGCTGCATGTTGGTCAGACTCGTCACGCCGCTGACGACCATCTCGGCGACTTCGCCTTCGTCAAAGACGGGGCTGCTTGCGTAGCGTTTCCACTGCCTGGCGCGTTCGACGTCCTGTCCGATCTCCTGCGCGTTCAGGTTGGTGAGCTTCTCGCGGATCTCCTTCAGCTTGACGCCTGAGCGCAACAGCACCCTCTGCGTGATGACCGTCGGCAGGAAACGGCTCAGCGTCTGTTCGGTGCAGCCATAGGGATAACTGCATAGGTACGGCAGCGCGTCGACCATCGCGCCGGCCAGCGTCGGCGAGTAGCGCACTTCCAGACGGCTGGCTTCCGGACGCCGTTCCTGCGGGACGTTGAAGGTCACGAACGCGCTGTCCTTGTCCGGGCGCAGCGTGCCGGCGAACGAGTCGGTCTTCGGCATGCCGTGCACGTAGACGGGGAAGCGCTGCTCCATCGCGTCGGACTCTTCGTCGGTGAGCGCCTTCATGCGCACGATCGCTTCGCCTTCGCAGGCGACCTTCACGCGCCAGTCGACGCGCTGCTCGCCCTTCGGCTCGATCTCGATCTCGCGCGTGACCTCGCCCGGAACGAACGGGGCCAGGCACGGGCCGTCGAGTTCCAGCGCGACGCTGACCTTCTTGGCCGTCTTGAGGTAGTTGTGGACGTTGGCGCTCAGGACCACTTCGTCCTTCTGTACGAGGAAGCGCGGCGCCTGCAGACGGACGATCAGGTTTTTCGTGGTGATGATTTCGGTCTCGGCTTGGCCGACGCGTGTACCGCCGCCCATCGCCCACACTTTGACCTTCCACGTGGTCAAGTTCTCCGGCATCTTCAGTTCGATCTCGGCGGTGCCGTCGAGCGCCGTCTTCAGGCTGCCCTTCCAGAAGGCCGTGTCGGCGAACTGCGTGCGCACGGTGGGTTGAACCATGGCCTGTTCGGGCGCGCCGGCGGGTTCGCCCGGGGCTTGATCCTTGTCGGCTTCCGCTTTCTTCTCCCTGCTCATGCTCAGCATCTCGGGGTGCGCCGCTCGCGGCGCGGCGGAAGGGGCGGCCATCTTCGCCATGGCCCGCATCCCGCCCTTAGCCCCAACGAGTCCACCGGCAAAACCGTCCCGGAATTCGTCTGCCCCGCCTTCGGCGTCGTCCAGGTCCGCCACCAGATGCCCGAACGCACCGAGGAATCCCATCTGGACTTCACGCTCCCTCGCGATGTGCCGCCCGGTCCGGAAGACGCTGGCCTCCAGGTTCGGGCGATGGTGCCGGCGCCACTTCCAGAAGAACTCCTTGATCTCGGGCACGTTCGAGCCGCCCGAGATGTATTCGACGGCCTTGTCGTAGATGCTCACGACCGCCGAACCGCTGTACGGCTCGCCGTTCAGTTCGGTCACTTTCAGCTTCACCTTCGCCGGCGCGCCGGGCAGGTACTCCTTTGCCGACGGTTCCACGATAACCTGCAGCACGCGCTCTTCAGGAGGGACGACGATCTCGCGCGACTCGCTGAAGACCTTGCCGCCGGCCACCGTGAGCGCCTCGACGAAGAAGTTCGGCATGTCCTTCTTCGTGATCTCCACCGCCTCCAGCACGCTCTTGCCCTTCCGTCGCAGCACCTTCGGCTGCAGGTAGATGCCGTTGGCGGGGCGCAGGAAGAGCAGCACCGCCGCGTCGGCGCGGTTCGTATTGATCTGCAGGTTGACCCGTTCCTTCGGGCTGTACTCGCGCTTGTCGGGGATCAGTTCGAGGTCATTGAAGCGGAACCCCGAGCCGTCGAATCCCTCGCCGGTGACGGTGAAGACGTATCCGCCTTCCATCTCGCGGCCCTTGGCGTCCTTCAGCCGGTAGCTGAGCCGGTACTGCCCGGGCTCGCCGGCTTTGAGCTGCTGCGCGCAGCGGCCTTCGGGGTTCGTGTCGAGCGCCCACTTTTCGAGTTCGGTCTCGGTCGGCGTTTGCTGGGCGTCGTAGGAGATTTTCAACAGCCGCAGCGTGCCCGAGCCCTGCACCGGTTTCTGATCGAGCGTCTGCGCCTGGAACTCGGCCCCGATCGCGTCGCCGACCTTGTAGTAGCCGCGGTCGACCCACGAGTAGATCCGGAACGGCTTGCGGGCAACCAGTACCTGGCCCGAACCGACGATCGTGCGGCGCGACGGGTCGGTCACTTCCGCGACGATCTCGTAGCGGTGATCGGAATCGCCGTGCATCGCCTTGGCCAGCGCGGTGTCGATTTCGATCGTCAGCGTGCCGTCGGCGCCGAGGGCGCCCTCGGCCTCGGCCACCAGTTCGGGCGGCTGCTGACGCTGGCCCCACCACCACGGGTTCGGCCGGAAGCAGCCCCACTCCTTGAAACCCGGATACCAGACGTAATCGTGGGCGAACCACCAGTAACCGCGGCCGTAGAACCAATCCCAGTACGCGACCGGGTACCAGTTGGCCGCTTGGTTGAAGCGCTGGATCTTGTAGCTGAGCTTCGCATCGGTCACCGGCGCGCCGAAGTAATACCTCGCCTGGATGGTGGCGGCGATCTTTTCGCCCAGCATCACCGGTTCCTTCGGGGCTTCGACCTTCACTTCGAACTCGGGCTTCTTGTACTCCTCGACGCGGAATGGGTTGCTGCCCCAGTTGGGAATCTGGAGCGAGTAGACGCCCAGCGTCGCGTCCTTCGGGATGACGAACTCGCCGTCGAAGCCGCCGAATTCGTCGGCTTGGCGATCGTGCGCCTGGACCTTCTCGCCTTTCGGGTTCCACAACTCGACCGGGAAGTTCAGTCCCGCAAAAGGCGACGCGCCGTCGAGCGGCTGGTCGTACTGCGCCCGGCCGGCCCAGACTTTGTACTTCACCGTCTGGCCGGGCCGATAGACGGGCCGATCGGTGATGAGGTAGGCCTTCTGGGCCTGATACTGCGCGTCGTACCACTGGCCGTGCCAGACGTGGGTCCAGCCAAGGAAGGCCAGCCGGCCGTCCCGGGTCGTCGCGGTGGCCAGGTACTGGAAGCTGCGGTTCGGATCCGACTTCTGGAAGTACTGGCCATCCGCATCCGTCTGCCCGGCCTGCTCGTCGATCTTCATCTCGTACCTGCGGCCGTCGTCCTTCCATTCCTGGCGATAACCGAAGAGTTGCAGATCGGCGCCCGCAATGGGCTGACCGGTGACGGCATTCGCGACGTAATAGAAGGTCTGCCCGTTCAACGGCTTCTTGACGATGACCGTATCGGCCACCCAGACGACGATGCGGGAGGCATTGCCGTTTTCCATCTGCGCGGTCAGCAGATACGCGCCGGCCTTCTGCAGCGGCGCGGCCACCTGGATGCGCTTGTCGAAGTGCCCGGGGCGCGGCTGGAGCGCCAGTTCCCACGCCGCAACCTGCTTGCCGACGTATTGCTGGCGTCCGCGCTCGACCAGGCCGTACCCGATTTCGCCCAGGTCCACGCGCTGCCAGTCGAGCTGCTGCGGAGCGGACTTGATGTGGGCCTTGAGGTCGGCGAGCAGCTTGGCGACGTCGATCTCGTGCGCCGTGAAGCTGACCTTGTTGCCGTTGCGGAAGCGGAACGGAACGAGGGGGCCCTTGCCCGAAGGCTGCGTCGCGATCGGCTCGAAGACGCCCCAGTTGCCCAGAATCTGCCGCACGCGATCCATCTGGCCGCCTTTCTTCCAGTAATCGGCGGCCTTGTCGTACTGCTGACGGTCTTCGAATATCTGCCCGAGCATGCGCAGCGAATCGTCGGCACGGTGGTGCGCCTGGAACTCGTCGGCGATGCGCCGGAAGATCCTGATGAAGTTGAACTCGTCGGGCAGCGCGAAGCGGCGCACACCGCAGGCCAGCCGCGCGATCGATTCGTTCTCGCCCAGCGTCTTGACCGCGAACGGTCCGCTCTCGTCCTTCTTGTCCTCGTCGTCCCCGCCCTCGTTCCACCAGCGGCCGTAACAGGCCATCGTCTGCACATCGAACTGTCCGCGGAGGAACGTGGCGAAAAGATAGAGGACTTCCGGCGTGTTGTCCGGCACGGCCTCCTGCGCCTGCATCAGCAGCCAGCGCCAGCGCTCGCCGTCGCTGGCCGCGGCCTCCCAGCTCCTGGGCAGCGCGTGGAAGACCGGCGTGCCGTCAGGCTTGGCCGGCGCGCCCTGCCGCTCGCCACGGTAGCGGTAACCCTTCTCGTAATCGGGCAGGACGTTCAGGTCGGTCAGGTCCTGCAGGCGCCAGGCGCCGTCAGGGCTGGAAAGCATGGTTTGCGCGAACTGCCAGTAGAAGCCGTACGCCTCGTCGCGGTGGGGTTCCTTCCGCACCAGCGGAAGGCCCTGCTGCAGGAGTTGCAGGGCGCGCACGCGGTCGCGGGCGAAGGAGTTGGCATATTCGCCTCCGCCGCGGTGGTGACCGCGTTCGAATTTGCCCGCGACGATGAAGCCATCGTGCTGCGTCTGCGCATAACACAGGCCCGCCGCGAAGAGCACCCGCCAGTCGTCGGAATGGACGGCGACGGTCTTCTCCCACAAGTCGTCCAGTTCGTTCCAACGGCCCAGCTGGCTGAGGCACTGGGTGGCGTTATGGAGATCGGTGGCCGCCACGGTACCCGCATTCTTCGCGTCGAGGCAGAGCTTGCGGAAGATATCGCAGGCGTCCTTCCAGTTGCCGTCGCGCATCAGCCCGGCCGCCCTGGCGCGCTGGGCGGCGGCGTCTTCCTCTCCTGCCGGGACCGCCAACGCGACGCACAACGCCAAACCGAATGCCCCGATCGCATGCCGCATGACGGCTCTCCTTCCGAAGAAAAGCTCGACCGCCCGCAGGAAACGCTTCGCCGCCTGCACGATTCAGGACCGATCGGCGGCGCGCGACCGCCCGCTTTTGACGGACGGCCATGGCCGATCGGCCGCTCTTTTAAGACGCGCCCGAAGCATACGCGGTTTCGGCGAAAAGGACATCCGCATCGGCCAGGTGCGCCCATGCCGGCGCGGGAAGGTAGGAAGGGCTATCGCTTCTCCCAGACGACATCGTCGATCAAAAGGAAGGATCCGGCCGACCTGCCCAGTCCGCCGATTTCGATATGTCCCAAAGGGGCACTGCTGCCGCCCAGCTCGGCGCCCACGAAACAGGCCTCCGCCCAGGCCTCGTTGACCAGCGGCTCGACGCGCTTGCGCGGGCGATGCGAACCCTGGGACCAGAGCAGCTCGACCCACTCCATGTCGTGCGCGAAGTAGCGGAAGCGGACGCGCAAGCCGGCCGAATCCATGGGCGGCCCGCGAAAAGCGCGGCAATGGAGCTGCGGACTGGGCCGCATCCGCAGACACTTGCGCCCCTCGAACTCGCCGACGTCCACACGGCTGTTCAGGTCGCCATCCCAGCGATTGAGCTGCCCGTCTTCGAACGTAAACGGCCCCTTGACCGTCACCCAGCCTTCCGTCGAGACCGACGGCAGAGGTTCGACCGGTGCGGCTGGCGTCTCCGTGCGGACCGGCGCAGGCGGAGGAGGCGGGGCAGGCGGCGCTTTCAATTCGTTGAGCATCACGCGGGCGCGCGCGGCCACGATCTCCTGGCCGTGCTGCGCCAGGAACTCCTCGATGCGCCGGATGCGTCCTTCCCGGTCGTCGGGCGCCAGGCCCTCGAAATGCTGCAGCTTCTCAAAGGCTTCGTCGGCCACCTGCGCGGAAGTGCGGCCCGGCCCGCCGGAAGTCGCAGGCGGGCTTACAGGCGCAGGCGGAGACGTTAACGGCTGGATCGGCCCCTGTGTCTTTGAAGGAAGCGGATTCGACGTCACGGCGGGAGGCGCCTTGAACGCAGGTGCCGGCTCCACCTTGACGGCCGTCGACTTCGATACCCCCGGCTTCAAAAAAAGCCATCCGCCGATCGTCAACAGCGCGACGACCACGGCGACGCCGATGATCGCCGCCCCCCCGCCGCTCGCCTGTCCGCCGCGGTAACGCGCGCTCTCGGCGGGATGCGTGGCAGACCGGTGCGCCCCCGCGGCCTGCTGCGCTCCAGGCAGCACCCGCTCCGACCGCGCCCGCGTCGCCGGCTGGAGCTGGCGATGCGACGGCCTGGAGCCGCTCTGCTTGGCCCGGCAAGCCTCGCAGAGTTTGCGCTGTTCGTTGCCGGGCTGCGCCGCGACCGGGGCCGGAGTCGTTTCGCCGGTGAAGCGCATGCCGCATTCGTCGCAGAAGAGAATCTCCATCCGCCGCCCTCGCGCCTCAACCCTGAAAACGTAATACAGTGATACGGTTTCTCTTCGTCACTCGCCTATTCCGATTACACGTCTAACGCGGAGCAGTTGAATCGCCACCTTTTTTCCAAGTAAATTTTCGAATCCTTCGAAACAACAAAGCCTCCCCTCGGGGGTATACTCCCAAGGTGATACGGTTTGACGGAACTGTTACACGTCGAGCGATCCGGAGGGCAGGGCGATGACAAAGCTTGCCGGGGTGCTGGTCTGGATGCTGTGCTGCGCGGTCGCGGCGATGGGCGCCGAGCCGGACTGGGCGGGACCCATGAAGGAGGTCCACGCCAAGTTCACCGGCAAGAAGGGCGTCCTGGCGAAATACGGCGACAGCATCACCTACACGCGCGCCTTTCTCTGCCCGCTGCAGTGGGACGCGAAGAACGTGCCGGACGAACTGGCCGACACGTTGAAATGGCTGAAAAACTATGTAGCGAAGGAATGCTGGAACTGGGAGGGCGCCGAAAACGGATGCAACAGCGGAACCACGGCCGAATGGGGCCTGAAAGGCATCGACGGCTGGCTGAAAAAGCACAACCCCGAAGTCGCCCTGATCTTGTGGGGAACCAACGAGACCAAGCAGAATGTGCCGAAGGAGAAGTACAAGGCCAACATGGCGGCGATCGTCGACAAGGTGCTCGCCAACGGCACGATTCCTGTCCTTTACACGATCCCCCCGCGCGCCTCGCAAGGAGCCGACGCGAACGTCCGAAAGGTGGTGGAGAGCTACGTCGAGGCCGTGCGCGAGATCGCCGCGGAAAAGAAAGTCCCGCTCATCGACTTCTACCGGGAAATCCTGACGCGACAGCCGACGGACTTCGGCAAGACGCTGATGGGCGACGAGCTGCACCCCAGCTATCCGAAGGGCCACGAGAACAATTTCAGCGAGGAGTCGCTGCGGCTCAGCGGCTACACGCTGCGCAACTACCTGACGCTGAAGATGCTGGGCGAGCTGCGGAAGCACGTGCTCGAATCGAAGTGAGTGCGGCCGATGCCGGAGGCCCGACGCGGGATGCTCGACCGACCCAGCCCGGATCCGGCATCGCGCGAGACCGAAGACCTCATCCAGGAGGATTCATGCGCGACCGCAAAGTGGACCGGGTGGCGGACTTCATCATCGAAAAGATCCGGCGCAAAGGCTACCCGCCCGGCGCGCGGATCGAATCGATCCGGCAGATGGCGCGGCGGATGTCCATCAGCCCGCTCACAGCCAGTCGCGCGGTGGACAAGCTGGTCCGCGACGGGTGGCTGAAGACGCATCCGGGCAAGGGCTGTTTCGTGGCGCTCGCGCCCGGACAGGAAACCGCCACGCCGCGCACGCGCACGGTGACCGCGCTGCTGCACATGCGCTGGAGCGCGCAGGCTTCGCTGCCCGCCTCGTTTGCCCAGGCGCTCGAACGCATCCAAGGCCGCCTGCTGGCCCAAGGGATCAACGTGCTCAGTCGGCCGGTGATCATGGAGCCGAAGGGACCCGAACCGTACGTCCCGCTGGTGACCCTCGCGGAGCAGGAACCGGAGGCGCTCGTGACCGTGGGCGTCGGTGATCTCGAATTCCTCGGCCGCCTCCGGCGCCTCGGACGACCGGTCGTGGCGACCGACGTGAACGCCACCTTCGTGGGCCTGGACAGCGTCTTCTTCGATCACGCGACCAGCGCGGCACAGATGGTCCGCGCGCTGATCAAGCGCGGGGCCAAGCGGATCGCGTTCATCGGCGGACCGTTGACGCCGAAGATGCCGGGAAATGCGGTGGCCTTCGATCCCTGCGCGCCGGACCGGCTGGAGGCCTGGCGGGCGGCAATGACCGCCTGCGGCTTGGAACCGCGCGAGCGCTGGGTCATCGGCACGCCGCGCCGAAGCCTGCACCTGAACTCCGACGAGTTGCGCGCGTTCTTCTCGGGCCCCGAAGCGCCGGATGCCGTCGTGACCGAGTTTTCCGAATCGGTCTGCACGGCACTGGAGCAGATCGGGCTGGGCCGCCTGCCCGTCGCGGCCTGGTGCGGTGCCGAGATGGAGGCCGCGTTGAAGGAACGCATCGCGGTTACAGCCTGCTGCGACTTCTGCGTTCTGGGCGAGGAAGCGGCGCGGATGTTGCTGGAACGCCTGGACGGCCCGCGTTCGGAAGGTGTCCGCTGCGTGCGCGTACCGCCACGCATCGGACCGTAACACCAACGCAACGGCAACGGCGTGAACCGCCATGACGTCAAGCGCGCCAACGAAAACGGCGAAGAAACCGTTGTGACGCCATTCTACTCTCCGCTTTTGGTGTCATGGCGGTTCAGATCCCTGCCGCTCCTGGCGATCATGGCGTCATGGCGGTCTCATTTCCGTTTCTCGTCTTCCCCCTGCGCCGTCCGGTCCAGCAGGCCCAGATCGCCCAGCGATTTCTCAAGCGCGCGTTTGACGTACTCGTCCGCCTTGCCGCGGCAGGCGTCCAGCATGAGCTGGCGGACCGGTTGCGGCACCTGCTGGCCGAGTCGGTCGAGCGCATTGGCTGCATGAAGCTGGCTGCCGCGATTGCCGGCGGTCAGCTCGGCGCCCAATGCCGCTGCACCCAGGGGGAGGTGACCCATCCGGCAGAGCGCCTCCGCGGCCGCGACGCGCACGTCGGGCGCCTCGTCCTGTAGTGAGGCCTGCAGGGCCGGAACGGCCGCTGCGGCCCGCTCGCCCAGCGCGACCAAACCGATGGCGGCCCAGTAGCGCACTCCGCTGTCGCCATCCTTCAGGCCTTCCGCCAGTTTCGCGACGTTCTCCGGCTTGCGTTCGTTGGCTCGATCGGCCGCGCTCATCAGCCGCGGCAGGTCGAATCGCTTGGGATCGCGCACCAGGTCGTGGATCGTGCCCTCGCCGGCGCGGCGCAGCAGTTCGCCTTCGGGAAGGAAGTCCGAATCGCGGATCTGCAAGGACCAGTCGCGACAGGCCTGGCGCATTTTCTGCAGCACGTCCCGATGCTTCGGGTCGTCCGCCAGGTTGCGGATGTTGTGGGGGTCGGCCTGCACATCGTACAGCTCTTCCGTCGGCTTGGCCTCGAAAAACCGTTTTTGGACTTCGTCGAGTCGGCCTTCCTCGTACCGTTTGCGCCACGCCCGCATCATGGGGATGTGGTACATGTAGCTGACGTGCTGGTCGTAGGGCAGGTGGGGCAGGTAGTTGCGGATGTACAGGAACTGCCGGTCGCGCACCGCGCGGCAGAAGTCGATGCGCTCGTCCATCCGCCCGCGGAACGAATAGGCATACTCGCGTGGCGGCCCGTCCTGGCGCCCCAGGAACGGGACGCCCTGCATGCGTTCGGGGACCTGGACGCCGGCCAGGCTCAACACGGTCGGACCGAAGTCCACGTAGCTGACGACGCGGTCGAGTTTCGTTCCCGGCGCGGCCGGCGCGAGGTGCCGCCACTTCTTCGGGAAACGAACGATCAGCGGGACGCGGATGCCCGAGTCGTAAAGAAACCGTTTGCTCCTGGGAAGGACGCCCCCGTTGTCGGCGAAGTAGAAGACGATGGTGTCCTCCGCCAAGCCGTCCTTTTCCAGTTCCGCGAGCGCCTGTCCGATCTGGCGGTCCATCTGGCTGACGCGGTCGTAGTAAAGCGCCCAGTCGTGGCGCGCTTCCGGGCAGTCGGGGTGGTATGGCGGCAGCGGCGCCCGGGCCGGATCGTGTTGCTGCGGATCGCCGCTGAAGATGGAGCTTTCGTGACTGGTCCCGAAATTGAAGACGCTGAAAAAGGGCTGGCCAGCCCTGCGATTCCGGTAGTGGGCCATCTTGCTGGATTCGTCCCAACAACCGTCCGGGTTTTTTTCGACGTTGTAGTCTTCCTTGGCGCAATTCGAGCAGTAGTAACCGGCGTCGCGCAGTTCGTTGGTGAAGAAGCGCACCGAGGCGGGTATCGGGTTCCGGCTGCGCATGTGCTGCGTGCCGAGCGTGGGGGGGTACATGCCCGTGATCACCGTGCAGCGTGCCGGCGCGCAGACCGGCGCCGAGGCGATGGCGTTCAGGTAGAGCAGCCCTTCCGAAGCGAATCGGTCCAGGTGGGGCGTGGTGGCGCAGGCATCGCCGTAGCAGCCGAGGAAGGGAGCGTTGTCCTCGCTGACCAGCCAGAGGATGTTGGGGCGTTCGGCCGGGTCGTCGGCGCGACCGGTGCGGGCGAGCGCCAGGGCGGTGGCCGTGGCGCCCAAGGTTTTCAGAAACTGGCGTCGCTGGACGGTGGACATGCGCGGCTCCTCTCGTTCCGGACCGGACCGCGTCTCCGGCGCTTGTCCGGAGTGTCGCGCACTCCGGCGGCCGCGGAGAAGCTTCCTTTTCCTTGATTACACCGGTTTAATGCCGCGCGGAACGCCTCTCTCGGCGCCGCGGATAAACGTCCCTCATCGGGGATTGTGGCTCAGCCGCCGCTCGCCGCGCACGGGGCCGAGGATGCCGGACCGATACTCGATGGCCAGTTGCAGCTCGTCGTTGCGGCGATATTCGAAGACCAGCGGTTTCAGCTCGCCGTTGGCGTCGTACGGAAACTTGTCGGTCGCCTTGTTTTCCGTGCGATCCGACAGGTTGCCGCGCCGGTCCTTCTGATAGACGTTCAGGTAGCCGTAGAAGGGGATCTTGCGATAGTCGGAGGGGAAGTACGATTCGCCCGCCACGCCCACGAAGGAAGGCGGCGAAAGGGAGATCTCCGGACCCGCCGCGGTGGCCGTGAAGTTCGCCCGGATCGGCCCGCCCCATTTCACCGTCACCTCCTTGTTGGCGTCCACCGAGAAGGAGGTCTTGTCGCCTTTCAGCATATACACGCGCTCGGTGGCCCGCTCGAAGAGCGCGAAGACCAGGTCGTAGGCGCCGACGGGCAGGTCGCGGGTGGGCTGCTGGGGAGAAAACCCGAACGAGGCGTCCGTCCCCTGCGCGATGACCGTGTGGATGCGCAGGTTTTCGGCCTTCTGCGGGTACGTGTACTCCTTGAAGAGATTCACCCTGCCGGCCTGGTAATGGGCCATGGGCCGCAACTCGATCGTCGTGCCGCTCGGGTGGACCACCAGCTCGAAGAGCTGTTCGCCAAGGTACATTTGCCGGCCCAGATACGAGACGGGCTGCGTGTCCACCAGGATCGCGTCGCGCCCGACGTCGTTATAGAGGCCGTTCCCGTCGTCGTCGATCAGGACGACGGCGTTCTTCTTGGTGGGCCGGGCCACACGGGCGCACAAACGCACGATCAGGAACTCGCCGGCCACCCTGGTCGCCTGCAATTTGAACGTGTAGATTCCCGAGGCGCCATCGGCGTAGGAAGCCGCATACGCGAACGGACCGGCATCCCCGTCGGGTCCGATGGCCGAGATCTCCTTCGCGCCAGGCTTTTTGTCGCCATCCAGGTCCAGCCAGATGGCGCGTTGCCGGAGCGCTCCCTGCAGCGGCGGGCGCGGTTTTCCGTCCGCGCCGACGCCTTCGTGCGGCAGCTTGATCTCGACCGGCGTGCCATCGACGGGAAACGCCACCTTGGTCACGGCACCGCGGTCGAAGAGCCCCGGGGTCATGATCTGGTGGGTATCTTTCAGCAGCTGCTCTTCCGTGTCGACCTTCTGCCACGCCGCCTCGCCTTCCCCGGCCGGCAACGGCCCGGCCATAAACGGCAGGGCCAGGCACCAGAACCCCAACGTTCCCCCGATCCAGCGGGCGCGGCACGCGATGCGCATCCCCGACCTCCTTTCGCCTTCCTTCACCGGACAGGACGTTCCCCGGGACGCGTTATTGCGCGAATTCCCGCGCCCCTCCGGCAAGCGCGGCACGCCGGTATTCGCCGATCACGCGGCTCAATTCGGCTTCCACGCCGGGCGGCTGCACGAGCTGCTCGAACCAGGCGTCGTGCAGGACCGCATCGACCCGCTTGGGTTTCAGTTGCAGGTCCAGCTCGTCCTTCGACAATCGTTCCGGCGCCGGGCGAAGACCGGCCTGCGCCAGGAGCGTCGCGACCCGGAACGGCGAGGTGACTCCCCGATCGTACACGTTCAGCACGCGTCCCGACCCGAAGAGCGCAGGCCGCTCCATGACCGCCTCGATCGTCCGGGCGACCGTCTCGGCGCTGGTCATGCTGTTGGGCGTGTCGATCAACCGGGGATAGGCGCGCAATTTGGCGAGCGTGTTGCGCGGCGACGGGAGCGGGGAATAGAGCTGTCGCGGCCGCAGGATGCACAACGGCCGGTCGCCGGTCTCGCGCATCAGCAGCGCGTCGCCACAGGCCTTGGTCCAGGAATAGAAGCACGCGGGCTGCGGCGGCGAGTCCGGTTCGAAGGGCTTGCCGTCCTCGTCGTACGGCCCGTCCCAGATGCAGCCGCTGGAAAGCTGGACGAGCAGCGTGGCGCGCAGCCCGGCGCGCGCCAGCGCGCGCCAGACGCCCAGCGGCGCCGCGACGTTGCAGCGAAAAGCCTCCCGCGCGTGGTCTTCGCACCAGCGGAGATCGGTCTTGCCGGCAGTGTTGACGACCACCTCCGGTTTCAAACCGGAAAGGATCCGCGCGTCCAAACGTTCGAGTTCGGCCGTGTAGTGAAGTTCGTCCGGGATGCCCAACCGCGTTCTGAGGAAGGTTCCGAGGTGTCCCCGGCCGACGAGCAGGAGCCGACGCCTCGCCATGCGTTTTCTCCGAAGACGGTTCCCAACCGTCAGCCTAGAAGACCCAACGGGGGAAGTCAATTCGCCGAACGAACGGGGAAACCGTGACGTCCGGCACCAAGATAAGGTTGCCCCGCAGGCCGACTGCCGGTAAAAGGATGCGCGGTTGCTCCGATATCCGTGCGCCGGGCGTTCACACCCAGCGGTCGTACCCGCCTCACGGGATTGGCGCTGTTTCAAGGGATGGGGCCTCGCTAGAGCTTCCGCCTTCACCTTTTCTCCCGCTCACAGGACTGATGCCGCGATGCTAGACGCCGTGCAGGTCATCTCATCGGAACTCAACCTGCCTCCCGAAAAGGTGGCCGGAGCCGTGGAACTCCTCCGCGAGGGGGCCACCGTCCCCTTCTTGGCGCGCTACCGCAAGGAACGCGTCGGGAGCCTGAACGAAGAGCAGCTCTACGACATCAAGGAGCGGCTCGGCGCCCTGGTCTCGCTGGAAGCACGGCGCTCCATCGTCTTGAGCTCCATCAAGGCGCAGGACAAGCTGACCGACGAACTGAAGGCGAAGATCGACGTGGCCGCCACCCGCACGGCGCTGGAAGACCTTTACCTGCCCTACTGCCCCAAGCGGAAATCGCCGGGCGCCACCGCCAGGGCGCAGGGCCTGGAGCCGCTGGCCGAACAGATCCTGAAACAGGAAGCCACCGGCAGCGCGGAAGATCTGGCCGCGCCGTTCCTTTCCTCGGAAAAGGGCGTCAAGGAGACCGCGGCGGCGCTGAAAGGCGCACGCGCCATCGTTGCCGAACGCCTCGCCGAAGACCCCGCGATCCGCGCCGCCGTGCGCGAGCTGATCGCCAAGGAAGGCAAACTGACCGCCCAGGCCGCCGCCCACGTGGCCTTGGAACGCACCAAGTACTCGTCTTACGCCAACTTCGCCGAACCGCTCGCCAAGCTGCCCTCCCACCGCATCCTGGCCGTGCTGCGCGGCGAGTCCGAAAAGAAGCTCAAGGTGACCCTGGAGGTCCCTCGCGAGAAGATCCTGGAGCTGCTGCGCTCCAGGGCGCCCGTCAAGCCCGAGTCGGCCTTCGCGGCCGAGCTGAACGCGGCACTGGACGAATGTCTGAATGCGTTCCTCCTGCCGGCCATGGAAGAGGAGACGCGCAGCGAACTGAAGACGCGGGCCGATCTGGCCGCCGCCGAACTCTTCGCGCGCAACCTGAAGGCGTTGCTGCTTCAGCCGCCCTACGGCGCCAAGCGCGTGCTGGCCGGCTCGTTCGAAAAACGCACCGGACTGCATGTCGCCGCGCTGGACGAGGCCGGCAAGGTCCTGGCGCACGCCAGCCTCCCGCTGAACGACGACGAGCAACGGAAGACCGCCCGCGAGAAACTGCAGGAACTGATCCGCGAGCACCGGCCGGTCGCCGTGTGCTGCGGCAACGACGTGGAGGGCCGCGAGGCGGATGCCTTCTTCCGCGACACGCTCGCCGAATGCAGGATCGAGGGCGTCGAACGGCTGCTGGTCAACGAAGCCGGCGCCGCCGCCTACAGCGCCTCGCGCACCGCGCGGGACGAATTCCCCGACGCGCCCCCGGCGCTGCGCGCCGCCATCTCGATCGGTCGCCGTCTGCAGAACCCGATCGCCGAGCTGGTGAAGATCCACCCCAAGTCGATCGGCGTCGGCCAGTACCAGCACGACGTCGACCAGCGCGTCCTGCTGCGCAAGCTCGAGGAAGCCGTCGAATCCTGCGTCAATGCCGTCGGCGTGAACATCAACACCGCCGAGGTGGACCTGTTGACGCATGTCTCCGGCCTGGGCCAGCGTCTGGCCACCTCGATCGTCGAAACGCGCGCCCGGCACAACACGTTCAAGCGGCGCGAGGATCTGCGGCAGGTGCCCGGTTTCGGCCCCAAGTCCTACGAACTGGCCGCGCCCTTCCTGCGCATCGTCGACGGCGAGAACCCGCTCGACAACACCGCCATCCACCCGGAACGCTACCCCATCGTCCAGGAGATGGCCGAGAACCTGGGCGTCAAGCCCAAGGACCTCCTGGGCAACGCCGAATTGCTGGCCAAGCTCGACCTGCAGCGTTACCGCACCGCGGAAGTCGGCGAGGAGACCCTCAACGACATCGTGGCCGAGCTGAGGGAACCCGGCAAGGATCCGCGCGGCCAGTTCGTGCGTCCGCAGTTCAACGAGGGCGTGCAGGACATCGGCGATCTCAAGGACGGCCAGGTGCTGAACGGCATCGTCACCAACCTGACGGCCTTCGGCGCCTTCGTGGACATCGGGGTCCACCAGGACGGCCTGGTCCACGTGTCGGAGCTGTCGCACAAGTTCGTCAAGGATCCCGCGCTGCTGCTCTCGGTCGGACAGGCCGTGAAGGTCAAGGTGCTGGG
>Ga0101944_10004444_pt1 | contig 17379 bp, 16 predicted proteins | sample DewCreD2012metaG_FD_75245 | JGI IMG/M metagenome (GOLD analysis project Ga0101944, IMG submission 75245) | Hot spring sediment bacterial and archeal communities from British Columbia, Canada, to study Microbial Dark Matter (Phase II) - Dewar... ...
GTCCCAATCCAGCAACCAGGTCTGTGGTCATCTGGTGACCCGCTACCGGTATGACCGAAGTATGGTAAATACTACCATCTTTAATGATAGCGATATCAGTAGTGCCTCCACCGATATCGGCGATCAAGACGCCAGCCTGTTTCTCTTCTTCGGTCAGGATAGCCTCGGCACTCGCGAGTGGCTCAAGAATTAGGTCCTCGATGTTGATTCCTAATCCTCGAATGCATTTAATGAGGTTCTGTACCGGAGCAATTGATGCTGTGATGACATGAACATCAGTTTCCAATTCTGAACCATTCATGCCAACCGGACTTTTAACTTCATGCCCATCAAGCTTATAAGATCGCGGGATGACATGCAGTATCTTTTGCTCGGGAGGAACTTTGATATTCAGTGCTACATCCAGAGACCTTTTCAAATCATCTGGCCTGACCAGCATATCGGATCTTGTGATAGCGATCGTACCCCGGGTGTTCAGGGAGTTGATATGTCTTCCAGTTACTCCGATGTATGCTGATTCAAGTTTATACCCCGCCATCACTTCTGCCTGGCGAATTGACTCACGGATCGAATCACGCGCTCTACTGGCATCTGCTACCAGCGCTTTTTCAATTCCATGGGAAGGAGCAATGCCAACACCCAGAACCCTTAATCCCGACTGATTATCCAGAATACCCATGATGGTACAAACTTTTGTTGTACCAACATCGATAGCCGCTATTCTTTTTTTCATAGCTTTATCCACTTGTAAAGGCTATATACTAGCCTCTTTCATACCTGTAATGGACATTCCATTTCATACAGAGTTCTTCAAACCATTTTTTCATCTCTGGATTTTCCATCTTGGTAAGATCTGCCAGAAATCCATGCAATAACTCGCCACCACTCATTCCAGGCGTGGGCTCTGCTGGTCCGGGAAGATTTATGTACACCGTTTCTGTCATTTGCTTTTTGAAATCTATTGCTGTACCCATGATTTCTCCTTTAATAAATATTTTGCAGGTCATACCAGACCCGAAACATTATAAATGCCTTTAAAAATTTCCGTATCACCCCATTAGCCATGCTGGTTGTTCCGATAGTCAAGCCTAAGCTAAGCCTGGCCAGCTAGCTTTTCATTATTATAAACCATTTTAACCGACTTGGTAATACCCTTTTTCACCTTTTTCTCAGCTAAAAGCAAACCATATTTTATTTTTTACAGCTTGCCAGACAATGACACTCAGGCTAAGCGATATGATACTACGTAAACAATTTACAGACATTTTCCCGGCATTTATCCTGCAGTTTGATATGCTTAATAATCGTAATTTGCAGTTGTCAAAATGCTGGTGTTAGAATGGACTAGATATGGATTACATGGCTTTAGCTTTGTCTCTAGCAAAGTTAGCACAGGGGCAGGTAAGCCCTAACCCTGCAGTGGGTGCGGTTATTGTAAAAGACGGAGTGATACTCGGTCAGGGTTACACTCAACCTCCTGGCTTTGATCATGCCGAAATTGTGGCATTAAAGCAGGCTGGGGAAGATGCAAGGGGTGCCACCATGTATGTAACTCTGGAACCCTGCTGCCATTACGGCAGGACACCCCCATGTACCCGGGCTATTATTGATGCTGGAATCACCGAAGTCCATTTTTCGCTGATAGACCCCAATCCCATTGTTTCAGGAAAGGGTAAAGCCGAACTGGAAAGGGCCGGGATAAAAACGTTCGTGGGTGAGCATGCTGAGGAAGCCGCAGAAGTTAATGAAGCTTTTATCAAATATATCACCACAGGACTACCATTTGTCACCGTGAAATTCGCTTCAAGTCTGGATGGGAAAATTGCTACCCGCTCGGGAGATTCCAAGTGGGTAACTGGCGAGGCTGCACGGCGCCAAGTTCAAAGATTACGTTATGTCTCAGATGCAATTATGACCGGGGCTAATACTGTGATTATAGATGATCCCCACTTAACTGTGCGTCTATCCGACAGGGGTGGCACAACCCGGCGTCAGCCATTAAGAATTGTAGTTGATGGTCGTGGACGCACCCCTTTAACAGCACGAATTTTCAGTGAACAGGGTAAAACTCTGATGGTGCTTGGTGAAACCCTGCCGGAAGAAATCAAGCAGAGCTATAAAAAAGTCGGTGCGGACGTGCTGGAGCTTCCTACAAAAGAGGGAGAAATTGATTTAAAAGCCCTTTTCAGTGTGCTGGGCAAGATGCAGATCACCAGCGTCCTGGTTGAAGCCGGTGGCATTCTGCTGGGCTCTCTCTTCGACTATAATCTGGTAGATAAAGTCGTAGCTTTTCTGGCTCCTATCATCATCGGTGGGGAAGAAGCCAGACCTTCAGTCGCTGGTAGAGGAGTTGAGAAACTGGCAGATTGTATCCGACTACATCGGATTCGAGTTGACCAGGTCGGCGAAGATATCATGGTCAGTGGATACGTGAAGAGGTAAATATGTTCACCGGGATTATAGCTGAAGTCGGACGGGTAATCTCCCTTGAACCTGATAAGCTGACTGTCAAAGCCGTCCAGATACTCAAAGGCATCGTACCCGGGGCAAGTATAGCTGTTAATGGAGCCTGTCTGACAGTCACCCAATATACATACGAAAGATTTACCGTCGGCTTGAGCACTGAAACTCTGACCCGAACAAATCTTGGATATTTGAAAACCGGAGATCCGGTTAACCTGGAAAGACCGCTTGGGCTGGGAGGAGAACTCGGCGGACATCTGGTCCAGGGTCATGTTGACGGTACCGGCAGGATTACCGCTATCATGCCCGCAGGTGGCTCGGAAGTTTTTCGGTTTGAAGCCCCCTGGGATATCATGCGTTATATCGTCGAGAAGGGCTTTATCGCGATAGATGGTATCAGCCTGACCGTTACCAGCAGGACAGATAATTTTTTCGAAGTAGCTGTAATTGATTACACCAGGGCTCAAACTAATTTAAAATTTAGAAAGATTGGTGATATAGTTAATCTGGAAATAGATATTCTGGCAAAATATGTTGAGCGTTTTATGCAGGCTCGCAGTGGACATCTGACTGAAGAATATCTGAAAGAACATGGATTCTGAGTAGTCTGACTGTACGGGGTTATCTGGAGGGATTTATGGCATTGGCAACCATACCTGAAGCAATTCAGGATATCAAAGAAGGAAAATTTGTCATCATAGTGGATGATGAGGACCGCGAAAATGAAGGCGATCTGGCGATCGCAGCTTCGAAAGTTACTCCTGAAGCAATTAACTTTATGGCAAAATACGGTCGGGGTTTAATCTGTATGCCCATTATTGGCCAGCGACTGGACGAGCTGGGCATCCCGATGATGGTGGGCAATAATACCTCCCGTTTTACCACCGCTTTTACAGTATCGGTAGAAGCAAAACACAAGGTGAGCACCGGCATTTCTGCCGCAGATCGGGCTCAGACCGTGCTTACGATTATTGACCCCAATACTAAACCCAGTGATCTGGTCTGTCCCGGACACATGTTTCCCCTTAGAGCTAAAGACGGTGGCGTGCTGGTACGTGCCGGGCATACCGAGGCAATTGTTGACCTTGCCAAGCTGGCAGGGCTTTATCCAGCCGGTGTCATTTGCGAAATATTGAATGAAGACGGAACCATGGCAAGGCTACCCCAGTTGACCGTGTTTGCCGAGAAATTCGGTATCAAGATTATTTCAGTCGCAGATCTGATTGCCTATCGATTACGCCACGAAAAACTGGTACACCGCGTTGCTGAAGCCAGGTTGCCGACAAAACATGGGGAATTTAAGGCAATCGCCTATAGAAGTGATGTTGATCCGGCTGAGCATCTGGCTCTGGTAATGGGAGACATAACAACTCCGGAACCGGTACTGGTCAGGGTACACAGTGAATGCGCTACTGGCGATATTTTCGGCAGTTTACGCTGTGATTGCGGTGAACAACTGGCTCTTGCCATGCAGGCAATTGCCAGAGAAGGCAGGGGGGTTTTGATCTACATGAGACAGGAAGGTCGTGGCATAGGCTTTCATAACAAAATTAAGGCATATGCCCTCCAGGATAAAGGTCTGGATACTGTTGAAGCCAACCTGAAATTGGGCTTCGCTCCCGATTTGCGTGATTATGGAGTCGGCGCTCAGATCATGACAGACCTTGGAATTCATGAAATTAGATTACTCACCAATAATCCGAGAAAGGTCATTAGCCTTGAGGGATATGGCTTGAAAGTAGTCCAGACCGTACCAATCATCGTTCAGCCTAACCCTCATAATCGCTTTTATCTGGAAACCAAACAGAAAAAAATGGGACATATGCTGGACCTTCCCGAGGTCGAGGATGGTACAGACAACTACTCAGACGAAGAAGAACCGATTCCTGAGAAATAATAATTTCTCAAAAAGGGGGTAAATTGAAAAATAATAAGAATTTCGAAGGTATGCTTCTTGGAGAAGGATTAAAGTTTGGTATTATCGTCTCCCGGTTTAATGATTTTATCACCTCTAAGTTGCTGGAAGGTGCAGAAGACGCACTGCTTCGCCACGGGGTAAATGAAGACGATATTGAAGTTACCTGGGTACCAGGATCTTTTGAGATTCCCCTTGTTGCTCAGAAACTGGCTGGTACTAAAAGATATGACGCGATTATCTGTCTGGGAGCGGTAATACGCGGGGGAACACCTCATTTTGAATATGTTGCAGCTGAGGTGACCAAAGGGATTGCCCAGGTTGCCCTGAATGCAGGATTGCCCGTAGTTTATGGTGTACTGACCTGCGACACTATTGAGCAGGCTATCGAAAGAGCCGGCACGAAGCAGGGTAACGAAGGAGCCCGAGCCGCTTTAACAGCTATTGAAATGGCTAACCTGCTCAACACTATTGAATAAAGATTAGTTTTTTGCCGTTCTTGAAATACCTCCAGTTTTCTGGAGGTATTTTTTAAAAAAGGACGTAAAAGAGTTAATTAACTTACCAGAGAATTTCTGATTTAATAACCAATCAATTAATACCATTAACCAGTTATTTTATATACCGCATCTCCTTTTCTTACTCTATCCGGTACTTTAATCCCCACAGAATCTCCCGCCCCGGCTTCCTGAACAGGCTGATTATTAATCTGCATTGAACTTATCACAAATTCCAGATCAGTAGTATGTCCCTTGATTTTAATTTTGTCTCCAACCTTGAGACTTCCATGTAGCTCAATTCCCGCTACTACGGGACGTGAAAAGAAATCACTGACTGTTCCAACTAATTCCTCTGGCATGGTAGCCCTCCTGTTGTCATTGATAAGTAAAAGTATATCCGCTAATTTTATGTTAATCAACCCCCTTTCAAGTCTAATTCGTCAATAGATATTTCTTCTGTAACAACCGTATTGATCCGAATTGAGAACATCCTCTACTTGTAGAGTAGATTCTTTGTTTCATTCTTTGTTATAATACGTCAGATAACCGGATCAGCTCCTATGGTAGAGGTGTAAGTTTGGCGAACGATGGTAAATCGGCAGGTTCTGAGCTGGATCGCCTGAAAGAGCGACTTGATCTATTAGACGAGCGCATGGATAACATGGATTCTGTCCTGACCGCAGTTGCAGAGCGGATCATGAAACAGCCAGTTTCCATTACCTTGTCCTGCCCTCATTGTGGTAAAAACATTGAGATCGCCCTGGTAGGTCAACAAAAACCCACTTGAAACAGATCTAGAAAAGAAATCATGCTTGAACTTTTTATTATTATTTTTTATTTTCTGGCAGTTATTTTAATCGGCATTCTGAGCCGCAGAAAACACTGGGGACTGGATGATTTCTTCGTTTCCAGAAGAAGACAATCTACTGTTTTCGTTACAGGGTCGTTACTGGCGACGATTATCGGGGGCTCGGCCACTCTCGGTATGGCAGGATTGGGATTCAGTCGTGGATTGACTGGTATCTGGTGGCTACTTGCAGGTAGCATCGGATTAATGATCCTCGGAACATTTTTGGCGAAAAAAGTTCGTGATGCCGGGCTTTATACCCTGCCAGAATTAATCGAAAAGCAATATGATAAATGGGCTGCGCTTGCTGCTTCGATATTGATCGTGCTCGCCTGGACAGCAGTTATCGCAGGGCAGATCATAGCCGCAGGGAAAATTTTCTCAATTTTGGGGGTCGGAAATTCCTCAACCTGGATGATCATCTTCACCCTGACCTTCGTTGCTTACGTAATTATCGGCGGACAATATGCTGTGATCCGAACAGACTTGCTTCAATCGATTCTGATTTTTGGTGGTATTTTTGCCGCTGGTATATTCCTGCTGGTGAAAATCGGTGGTCCAGGCAGTCTGTACTCTTCCCTGCCATCTGACAGCTTTTCTTTCCCTTTAAGTTCAAAATTTGGGATCAGAGACCTCCTGACCTATCTCCTGATTACAGGTTCAACCTATGTCGTAGGACCGGACATATACTCACGGCTATTTTGTGCAAAAGATAGCCGTACAGCCAGAAAATCTGTCTTCTTTGCGGCGGGGATGCTGATTCCAGTGGCTTTTATTATAGTATTGATCGGCATGGGGGCTCTGGTTTTATTTCCACAGACGGCTCCTGAACAGGCATTTCCTGTTGTGATCATAAATCTTTTCCCACCATTTCTGGGAGGACTGGTACTGGCAGCCCTGATTTCGGCTGTAATGTCCTCAGCGGATACAACCGTTCTTAGCGCCAGTATAATTTTGACCAGGGACATCTTTGGCTTCTTTAAACCAGCAGCAAGCGAGAAATCTATCATCAACCTCTCGAGATTAAGCATCCTGATTCTCGGACTGATTGCTCTGGCACTGGCTCTGGTTCTACAGGGCGTCATCAGTGCCCTGCTTTTTGCCTACACAATTTATACCTGCGGTGTGATCGTTCCGGTGATCATGGGGTTTTATAAAGATAAACTCAAACTGACTCCTTTGAGTGCGGTGATAGGCATCATAGCCGGTGGGCTGGCAGGTCTTACCAGCAAATTATGGCAGATACCTTACCTTGATTTGATCGCCTTACCTTTAAGCGGGGTATTGCTCTACATGGTAAGTTTGCTTGATCGTAAATTAAAAAACCGCACAAAGATCTCTGCAACGTTTGGAAATACAGATGCCTAGCTGTTTTCAGATGATATTCGATCGTAAGTTGCCAGCTAAAACAATGAATCCAGCTTGGTTTTTAATTGCGAATCTGTGATAGCACCTATACTGCGATCTAATACCTGACCATTCTTGAAGAAAACCAGTAGTGGAATACTCATTGCCTGGTAACGAGCAGCTACCCCCGGATTTTCATCAACGTTGATTTTACAGAATTTGATACGCCCGGCGTATTTTTCTGCCATGCGCTCCATTACCGGTGCCATCATACGGCAGGGTCCGCACCAGGGAGCCCAGAAATCAACCACCACGGGTAAATGCGATTGTAGGACCTCTGATGCAAAATTGTCTTCGGTTATTTCAATTACTCTACCTTTTACAGATGTTTCAGTCTTAGTCGGTTTCGCTTGAATTTTGATCCTGATCATTATATCACCAGGTCTGCCGTCAGTGACCTGAAGAGCATTGGTCAATTTCACCACATTTCCTTCAATCACACCAGCAGGAATATTTACCTGTAATTTTTTATTGTTCCTGGTTAATAATTTGGAAACTCCTGATCTGGCTTCCTCTTCTGTCAGAGTTAATTCATATGTGACGCTATTTTCATTGCTCATTTAAAAGTACCCCTGCCTGTATTCTTTTTATATTATACCCTGTACCCACTTTCTTTAGCAGGTCAACATACAAGTCTTGTATGACTAAAGTAACCCTTCCAAACTCACCATGTATCCAGATATAATTCATTTTATGCTTTACAGCATTTCATTTGCGAAATCAAATCAGGCAGCATTAAGACTGCTCAAGGCTTTCCTCACTAAAGCCAGCGCAATCGCTGGTTATTCACTCATTTTGCAGAACCATAATTCCGATTTTTACCCCTTCAACCCCACGTAGATTACCGGATATCCAAGAATTTTCCTGTACAGCATTTTTCCGGAATACAAAAAAGGAGATTTACTACACAAACATGAATTATGAATCTAAAACTATTGAAACCCATTATCAATACAGCCTGAGACGATTTTTTAAAGTACAACCTCTGGGTTTTCTGGTTGTGTCTTCCTGGATAGCATTATCCAGTCTCGGCACCATTGGGTGGTTATCCGCACTTATTAATACGGTAGGCTATCTCTCCAGCATATTCTTTATCCTGCTTGTTTCAAGACACAGTGCAAGACCATTTTTCCCACCCATTCTGGCCTGGATATTGGGTATCTGTGCCTGGTCTTTCTGGATTCTACTTTTCAAACCTTTTATGTGGTTTATAATTGGATTAGCAGGAAATTAGTTCGATTAAGCCTTATCACGAAAGTGTCCCCAATCGAAAAAATAAATGTTAAGAAATTACTCTATTTTTTGAACTTTGAGCATATTCGTGGTGCCAGTCATCCCCATAGGGATTCCACCAGTAATCACAATTAAATCACCCGGCCTGGCGACCCCCAGCTTCCTGGCTGTTTCTGCGCCCGTTCTAAAAAGATCATCCACCGTTGAAGGATTGGGTACCTGAAAGGCTCTTACTCCCCAGTACAGGCTCATTCTACCGGCAACCCGTTCGAAGGGGGTAATGGCAATGATCGGTACATTGGGCCGGTATTTAGAGACCCTGCGTGCTGTACTGCCTGAGTGGGTAAAAGCTACAATTGCAACTGCTTTTATCCAATAAGCAGTGTAACAGGCATTATAAGCTATTAATTCATCGGTCTGGTGTTCCAGCCATTGACCCCTCTCTGTTAACATGAGATGGTACGGCAAATGATTCTCTGTTTCCCGAGCAATTTCATACATCATGTTGACTGACTGGATAGGATATTTACCTATTGAAGTTTCAGCAGACAGCATAATCGCATCACTGCCATCGAGTATCGCATTGGCAACATCAGTCACCTCCGCCCGGGTTGGAGAAGCTGAGTTAACCATTGATTCCAGCATCTGAGTCGCAGTGATTACGGCTTTACCTGCTCTATTACACCTTTTGATAATATCTTTCTGTATTAAAGGGATTTCTTTTAATGGTAACTCTACGCCCAGATCCCCTCTTGCTACCATGATACCATCGCTGACAGCTAAGATTTCTTTAAAATTTTTAACTGCTTCTGATCGCTCAATTTTAGCAATTACAGGGATCTCAGTTCCGCTCTGAAGCAAAATATCCTTCACCTGCTGAATATCCTCAGCATTGCTAACGAAAGAAAGCGCCAGATAATCGGGCTGCTGATCGATGGCAAATGCCAGGTTCTGTCGTAACACATCTGACAAAAAAGGAGATGAAATATGCATTCCAGGAACGACTACTCCTCTACCCTGGGTTAATGTTCCTCCTACAATTACCCTGCAGAGAATTTCTGTATCCCTTTTTTCAATCACCCTTAATTTCATCGCACCGTCATCAATCAAAACCCTGCTTCCGGGTTTAACATCCATGGGCAGAGTAGGCAAGTTGATCGGAATGATATTTTCGTCTCCTTCAATATCGCGGGTAGTAAGAGTTATCTGGCTGCCTTTTTTAAGAACAACAGATCCTGTTTTCAGTTTCCCTGTCCGGTATTTGGGGCCCGGAAGATCCAGCAAGATGGCAACTCGGGAATTTAAATGCAAACTGGCATTCCTTACTTCTTCAATCAGTCTGACATGATCAGGCAAACTTCCATGAGAAAGATTTAACCTGGCTACATCCATCCCAGCTTTGATCAACTGTTCAATAATACTTCTGGTGCCGGTAGCTGGTCCAAGTGTACAGACAATTTTGGTATGTTGTCCCCATTGGCGAAGGTGAGACATAAATTTACCTCGACTTCAAATATAATCTTAACGCGTAAATATTATAGATCAGGCAAGCTTTAAAGCTCCTTCCCTGAGGTGCTATATCTCTTCATAAATAAGCCCCGGAACAGAGAATCCGTACCGGGGCAAAATAGATATATCTGATTATCTGTCTAGAAGTACAGCTACTCCCGGTAACTCTCTTCCTTCAAGAAATTCGAGTGATGCTCCACCACCGGTGGAAACATGCGTCATTTTATCAGCCAGACCCATTCCCTCCACCGCTTCTGCAGTGGAACCTCCTCCAATTATGGTAGTAGCTTTACTCTCGCTGATCGCACGGGCAATTTCACGCGTTCCTCTTGAATAAGCTTCAATCTCGAAAACACCCTGCGGGCCATTCCAGAAGATGGTTCCTGCACGCTGGACTTCGTTGACAAACAGCCTGATAGTTTCCGGACCTATATCGGCAATCACCCATCCTGCTGGTATCTGATCAACCATCACTGTTTCAAACCGTGCATTTGCTTCCAGCTTCTCCGCGGCGATTACATCTACAGGTAAAACAATGTTGACACCTCTGGACTGAGCCTTCTGCAACACCTGTTGAGCATATTCAAGCTTGTCGCTCTCTATGGCTGAAGCACCGGGTGAAATGCCGCGGGCTTTCAAAAAAGTTGCAGCCATCCCACCCCCAATGAGCAAAGAATCCACCTTTCCAAGGATATTTTCAATTACTCCCATTTTATCACTGACTTTGGCTCCACCCATCAATGCAACAAAAGGTCGAGCGGGATTCTCCAGAAGTTTGCCCAGGAAATTCAATTCTTTCTCCATCAGGAATCCGGCAACTGCCGGCAAATATCGAGCAATGCCGGCGATAGAGGCATGAGCGCGATGAGCTGCACCAAAAGCATCATCCACATATATATCCGCCAATTTTGCGAGCGATCTCGCAAATTGGTCATCGTTGGCCTCTTCTTCAGGATGAAATCGCAAATTCTCCAGCATGATGATATCACCTTCTTTCATCCGGGTAACCGCTGCCTCGACTTCAGGGCCGACGCATTCTCTTAATGCCAGTACCGGTTTACCCAGCAAAGCAGATAAACGCTCCGCCATTGGAGCCAGACGCATGGACTCATTAACCTTTCCCTTTGGCCTTCCGAAATGAGAAGCCAGAATAATCTTTGCCCGGTGCTCCAGCAGGTATTTGATTGTCGGTAAGCTGGCACGAATACGGCTGTCATCGGTGATTTTTCCATCTTTATCGGTTGGAACATTGTAATCTACCCGTACCAGTACCCTTTTACCGGTTACATCAATGTCTCTGATGGTCTTCTTATTGAACCTGCTGACATTAGACGTAGCCTGAGTAGCCATGTTTTTCCTCCATTCTTTGAGATACTAAAGGATTAAAGCCCTTTGCTGATGATATACGCAGTTAAATCAACCAGCCGGCAACTATAACCCCATTCATTATCATACCATGCTAACACTTTTACCATGGTACCATCAATAACCATGGTACTCTCGGCATCAAAGATGGCGCTGGCTGAATTTCCCTTGAAATCCGTGCTTACGAGAGGTTCCTCACAGTATTCAAGAATTCCTCTTAATGCGCCTTCAGCAGCAGACTTAAAAGCCCGATTAACCTCTTCAACAGTAACTTTTCTGCTTACATCCCCAACAAAATCACAGATAGAAACCGTTGGTGTGGGCACTCTTAAAGCAATCCCGTTAAGTTTACCTTTTAACTCGGGAATTACCTCACCAACTACTCTCGCCGCTCCTGTGCTGGTAGGCACAATGTTCAGGGCTGCAGCTCGGGCACGCCTCAGGTCTTTATGCTGCATATCCAGCAGGCGTTGATCATTGGTATAAGAATGAGCTGTAGTCATCAAACCGCGTTGCACACCGAAAGTATCATGCAAAACTTTTATCACCGGAGCAATACAATTGGTGGTACATGATGCATTCGAAATAATATGATGTTGCCGTGGATTATAATTTCCCTCATTAACACCCATAACTACCGTCAGTACATCACCCTTAGCCGGAGCAGAGATAATTACTTTCTTCGCTCCCCCCTGAAAATGAGCTTGAGCTTTAGTGGGGTCGGTAAACAACCCCGTTGATTCAATCACAACCTCAACTCCAAAATCTTTCCACGGAATTTTGCCAGGATCTCGCTCTGCAATTACCCTGACCTTATGTCCATTAATTGAGATCGAATCTTCAGACGATATTACCTCACCAGAAAATTTCCCATAATTACTATCGTATTTGAAAAGATGCGCATTAGTTCGAGTATCTGTCAGATCATTTACCACAGCTACTTCCAGATCGTTCCTTTTCTGCTCCTCAATAACGCGTAAAACCTGTCTTCCAATACGCCCAAATCCATTTATCCCCACCTTCACCGCCATTGTTTTTCCTCCTTTATAGTTTTAATCTTATTTGAAATCACTTATGCATTTAAAGATATTCTTCCAGCAGTTGCTGAATCCTTTCCGGTCTGATCGGCCTTCTTACCAGCGGATCTCCTGGATATACCGATAAATAATCTTCAAAGATTGGTCTTTCGGCTTTATAAAACAGACCTATTGGTATTTTATCTCCCCATTCAAGAGACTTCCGAAATGCTCCAATTCTGTCTGTGGGATCATATTCCTGATCCTCATCCAGTTTATAAACTCGACTCTGGTAAAACTGGTATGTATTTACATGATTGTATGTAACGCAGGGCTGTAAGATATCGACCAGAGCAAAACCCCGGTGCTGGATAGCCATTTTGATCATTTTTGTAAGATGCTCGGTATCAGCAGAATAACTCCGGGCAACAAAACTTGCATTGGCCGCTATTGCCAGTGCCAGAGGATTAAGCGATTCCCAGGCACCCTGAGGAGTTGTTTTGGTAACGAAACCTTTCTGGCTGGTTGGCGAAGCCTGCCCCTTGGTTAGACCGTACACCTGATTGTTATGTACCAGATAAGTAATTTTTACATTGCGTACCATAGCACTGATAAAATGATTTCCACCCTCGCCGTAGCCATCCCCATCTCCTCCTTCAGCGATCACCGTCAGTTCCGGGTTTACGATCCTCGCAGCAGTCGCCGCTGGCAACGTCCTGCCATGGAGCTCATTTAATAAATTGCATTTCAAGTAATGGGGAGTCTTACCAGCCTGCCCAATTCCAGAGACAAAGAGCACCTGATATGGTGTAATTTTCAACTCAACCAGTGCTCTTTTAATTGCTCTTAAAATACCGAAATTACCACAGCCTGGACACCAGGCTATTTCCACAGAAGAAGCAAAATCCTGAAAAGCTATATCCGTCCTCGATTCGATACCCGCCATATTAAATACCCCCCCTCTTCAACGCATTAAGAATATATTGTGGAGAAATTGGGCGTCCATCCCATTTGTTGATCTGGTAGTCAATTTTCTGTCCCGTCTCAGCTCGAATCAGGTAAGCCAATTGACCGGTAGCATTGCTTTCAACTACCACTTTTTTACCTTTTTGATTTAAAACCGGGATGACCTCTGCAACCGGAAAAGGCCAGACCTGATTAAAATGTAAAATATTGCAGGCAATGCCTTCTTGTTCGAGCTCTTTGGATGCTTCCTGGATCGCCCCGAACGTACTCCCCCACCCGATCAATGTCAGTTCAGCGTTTGGTTTGATTTGAACCCTGGGTTTTTCTATCTCTGATTTTAACCCTTCGTATTTCCTCAGTCTCTTTTTTACCTGTTCCGTGCGAATTACAGCACTTTCGGTCAGATGTCCGTATTCATTATGCTCATCTGAGTCCGTCACCACGAGCGCTGTACTCATCCCCGGCAAGGCACGTGGAGAAATGCCTGATTCAGTGATCAAATGCCGCCTGTAATCGGTAACTATCTCAGATACTTCGCCAGAGATGATCTCACCCCGATCAATCATAATTGAGCCTGTATCGAATTTTTCAACATCGTTATAGCTATTAGCCAGATGCGTATCGGTTAAGATTATGACCGGTATCTGATATTTTTCAGCCAGGTTAAAAGCTTTTGGGGTCAGGAAGAAAGCATCTTCAACAGTTGCTGGCGTCAGAATTGCCCGCGGAAACTCACCGGTACCGACTCTAACAGCCATCAGCAACTCCCCCTGTTCGGTTCGGGTTGGCAACCCAACCGCCGGACCGGGTCTCTGTCCCAGCACTATCACTGCCGGCGTCTCGGTAATACCGGCAAGTCCAATACCTTCCACCATCAAAGCAAATCCACTGCCGGAAGTCGCCGTCATAGCTCGCACACCGGTAAAAGATGCACCTACTACCATGTTGATCGCCGATATTTCATCTTCAGCCTGTATCACCGCAATATCATAATCTCGCCCCTTTCCTGCCAGTAATTCCAGGATAGGGGTGGTAGGAGTCATTGGATATGCCGCCAGAAACTGGCAACCAGCAGCAATCGCTCCCAAACTCACTGCCTCATGACCTGTCAGAAACATCCTCTCGCCGGTTCCAGATGGAGAACACTTTAGATTAAAATGGGGGGGTCTATGCATTTTTGTATAGTCAAAACCGGCTCTGGCAGCATTTACATTATCATCCTGTATTTTTTGAGGGCTTTTCGAAAAATGCCAGCGTAAAACTGCATCCAGGATTTGAAAATCATAATCCAGCAGACCACATATCGCCCCCACCGCAACGGAATTGCTCATGATCTTATTCCCGGCAGTCTGCAGGGCAAGATTTTCCAGAGGTAATCCCATAAATCTGGAATCAGCGGACTCCAGCTTTAAAACAGATTCATCACCGATAATCAATCCAGTTCCCTTTACTTCATTCCTGTGCAATTCAACGGTTTCTTTATTCAGGGCAATCAGGATATCCAGTTGCTCTCTTTGCGCAAGTAACGGTTCATCACTTATCCTGACACGGAAGAAATTATGACCACCCCTTATCCTTGATTCGTAATCCTGATCGGCGAAAACATGTAATCCGCCACGTACCATGGTTTTCCCCAAAATAAAACCTATGGTCTGTATACCCTGTCCAGCTTCGCCACCAACCATGAAATTCAGGTCTAAAGGCATGTGATTTACTCCTTTTGGAAAACAACTTAACGATTCCCATTTATCTACGGGTCTGCCTTTCCATATTTATATTGTAGTATATTGATGCCACAATTCAGGGTGAAATTAACGGATTGCGGCATAAACACATCTGTTTCGGATTGAAAAATGAGGAATTTCTGTTTAATTTATCGATAAGAAATACAATACTGACCGCTACTTAAAATTACCCGCGCAGGACCGAGCCGCATTTCAAACGCGGCAACCTGACAATATAACGTAAATGATTAAACCTGGTCTTCTGTAGAAGTTTTAGCTTTTGAGCGTCTCAATCCAATCAAATAGCGTATGCCAAGAGTTATCAGATAAATTGCAGTTAAACCTCCTACAGAATATAGAAGCATATGGAAGGGGCTCGGGACAACTGTAGCACCTAAAGTACGCCCGATTATGAGATAAGCACCATCCCAGATAATACTGGATAGCAACACACCTGCACAAAGATAATGCCATCTGCGCCTTGCGCTCATGGTCAAAGCGGCCGGGACCCGAAGTCCCACCAGCCTTCCGAAGGCGATCGAAAATGGAGAAGGATTGGTCAGGTGGTTGATAATTCTTTGAGGGATAAATTGCCTTTTAGGCATTCTTGCTTCCACAAACCGCTTATAAAATTTTTTCAGAGGAATCATTCCCAGCACACTTGAATAGTAGAGAGTTAGCGAACCAGTTTGCCTGCCAGCTTGCGCAATCAACCAGATATATAAAATTTCAATTGTTGTGATCCTTCCTTGAGCCAGTTGATAACCAGCCATCAACCAGATAGTTTCCAGAACATATGGTAAAGTAAACCCGATCTCACCAATAGCACAAAGTAGAAAAAGAAGGATTGAAATTTTAAAATTAAAGGTTGCCGTTATTTCCAGTACTTGAGAAAGAAAATTCTCCAGATTCATTCAATTGTCCGATTATAGGCTGGAATGTTGAGAAGCTGAGGAACCGTGACAAACTGATAACCCTGGTCTTTTAGTTCACTGATGACGATCTTGACTACTTCAACTGTAACTTCCTTATTTGCTCTCGGCACATCATGTTGTGTACCGTAGCCATCATGCAAGAGGATAATAGCGCCTGGTCTTGCTCGCTCGATAATTTGTGCTGCCAGCGTGTCTGCCGGCTTTCCACTCAACTCACGGACAGCAATGCTCCATAAAATCGGCATGTAGCCCTCTTTTTTAATTGCCTCCAGCTCCCAGGGTGATTTTTTGCCGTGTGGAGGACGATAAAGATCCGGAATTACTCCGGTCGTCTGGTAAATTACCTCTTCTGCCCGCCGGATATCCCTGTAGTAATTAGGATAAACAGCGTGGTTAGCATTATGACTATAAGTATGATTGCCAATCACATGTCCTTCAGCAACAATTCGCCTGGCGATATCTGGATAAAGCTCTACATTTTTTCCGATGAGAAAGAAGGTTGCCTGTATATTCTCTGCCTTCAGAACATCGAGAATCTGGGAAGTGTAAGGTTCGTTCGGTCCATCATCAAATGTAAGTGCTATCTCCTTTGTGGATGCGGAGGCTCTGGTATAAACATTCCCAAAAACCGGCGAATCAGGGATGAAGTAGCCGTAAGCAAGCACCCCGATTAAAATCAGCGGCAGTAGCAATTTGATATATGTACCTGTCGTAATTCGGGATTTTGAGCGCACTTTTCTGGCTGGTTGTTTGTTCATCTGCCTGATTGTATTTTCCCCGAATCTGGTTAAGTGATGTACAAAATCTCTAAAAACAATTATGGTTGGCTTGGAAACAGAACGATTGGATGTAGCACCATATGATCTACCATCAAAAAAAATCTTTCCAATCTTGCGTAGACGCGCTGAAATATCCAGTTGATCAGATGAATATGACTGTGGACGATAGCCGCCAATAATGCGAAATGCCTCCCTTGAAAAAGCAAAGTTAGCTCCGGAAATAATCAAAGGTCTGCCGAAGACCAGGTTTGATAAAAACCCAAAAACCGTTCTGAGGAAATACTCGAAGCATGCCCACCAGGGTGGATCTGAATAAATAAAAGTCCCGGCAACGGCCACAATATCCGGGTGCGAATCAAACCGCTTTTTGATCCGCGATAACCACCACTCAGGATAAACCGTATCGGCATCTGCCTGGACAATTATTTCTCCACTGGCAACTTCAGCACCTGCCTGTCTGGCATAACTAACACCTTTTTTTGCACAGGTGATTACTTTGGCTCCCATGGCGCGGGCAATTTTCGCTGTGTTGTCCTGGCTGCCGTTATCAACCACGATAATTTCATACTCATCCTGGTAATCCTGGTTTTTTAAGGATTCAAGGCACCTGCCAATCAGTTTTTCTTCATTCAATGCCGGTATTACAATACTGATCATCTACCACTCATTCCCTGATATCATTATACTAGGGTATTATTGATTAGCTGATATTGCCACTTT
>Ga0101944_10004445_pt1 | contig 17368 bp, 13 predicted proteins | sample DewCreD2012metaG_FD_75245 | JGI IMG/M metagenome (GOLD analysis project Ga0101944, IMG submission 75245) | Hot spring sediment bacterial and archeal communities from British Columbia, Canada, to study Microbial Dark Matter (Phase II) - Dewar... ...
GGGAACCGCTCGACAGGCACTGGACCGTCTGGCCGCACGCCATCGTCTGGCCGCACGCCCAGGGACCTGGCGACTCCTGGCAGCCGAGGAAGTTCGACCTGGCGCAACGAGGTGCGTCGCCATGAGATGGATCGTTCGTGCGAGGCAGGTCCTGTGGGTCGTAGCGATTTTCAGCTTTCTGCCGACAGTGCAGGCTGGCGGATGGCACGGCCTGGGACGCTATTTGGGGGTGGGCTGGGGAGATGGCTATCATGCTCCGGTTTGTCCGCCGCACCGGGCCTATCGGACACCCGCCCCGGCGGCGGTCCCCTGGTGGATGCTGCCAGCCACCGCGGAACCGCTGCCCGCCACGTTGCCGCTTCCAGAGCCAGCGACGGCGGGCGAACGGTCCGGATCGGCCGCACCGCCCGGTGGAGCGTCGCCCCAAGCCCCGCCGGCCGGCGGCGTGCCACAAGGGAGCTTCTTGACGCGCTGACCCCCCGACCAGGCAGAGTCTTTCAAATGCCCAGCGAGATGCGCCAGGCCCGCGGAAGCGGCGCCATGCCCGCGTTCGTGCTCGACCGTCTGAGCGGTCTTTTCGTCGCGCTGGGGACCCGCGGCAAGTTGTGCGTGGCAGACAGATTTGCCTGCCCGAATTTGCCTGCCGGAAGGAGTTGACCTAGGCTTGGCATAGCGGCTGGAACGCCGGCCGAGAGGAGACCAGGCCCCACACAAACGTCCCTGTGCGTCCCGCATCGTCCGGCGGCGCAGGTCCGATGGGATGGCTCGGGGAGGGAGGTTGGCCATGTACCAAGCGCTGCGACTGTGGCGGGACGAAGGCGGGGCGACCGCCGTGGAATATGCCGTGATGCTGGCGCTGATCATTGGGGTGTGCATCACGGCGATCGGCTTTTTCGGCAGCTCGGCCGGTGGTTCGTGGAACGACACGTCAGACAAGCTGAGGACGGCCATGAGCGGCAGTTAGCTGCATTACGGTCGTACGCCCTGCCGCTTGCGTGCTTTCGGGGCGGTTTGGCCGGGACGCGCGAGCTGCCGGACGCCTGGCCGGATCGGCATCCGCGCACGATGGGCGGCCGAGGACGCCGCCTGAGTGGTCTATGGCGTCCAAGGGCGCACTAGGATTGGGCAGGGAGCCTACTGCATGAGCGCCGTGGCCGTGGAGCATTCGGTCGGGTTGATTCAGCAATTCGTCGAGCGGACCAGCCAGCTCTATTCGCTGCCGGCGGTGGCGGCGGAGCTGTTGCGTCTGACGGCGGAAGAGCAGGTCAGCCCGCGACAGTTGCAAGCCTGCCTGGAACGCGACCCGGCGCTGGCAGCTCGGGTGCTGCGGGCGGTCAACAGCTCGCTGATGGGGCTGGGGCAACCGATTGCCGACTTGGGACAGGCACTGGTCGTGTTGGGCATCCGTCCGCTGCGGATGCTGGTGCTGGGGTTCAGTCTGCCGCGTGCCTGCTTCACCGGCCTGGAAGCCCAGGTTCTGTCGGACTATTGGCGCGGCAGCTTGCGGAAGGCGATCGCCGCCCGCGAACTGGCCCAGCAGTTCTGGCATCAGTCGGGGGACGAGCCGTTTTTCGCCGCCTTGGTGCAGGACCTGGGAATGCTGGTGCTCATCCAGCAACTCGGCGCGCCGTTCCTGACCCTGGTCCAGCGCACCCGCACTTTCGGCGGCTCGCTGCTGGATGCTGAGCTGGAGGTGCTCGGCTTCGATCATCTGGTGCTTTCGTCGCGGCTTTTGGCCCACTGGGGGCTGCCCCCCTGGATCTGCCAGGCCGTGGCCGTCGGACCCGATGAAGCGCGGATCGCGTCCCTCGAGCCGCACGAGCGTCCGCTGCCGCAGATGCTCCATCTGGCCCACCTCTTGCACCAGGTGCTCGAGCAGCCGCATGGAGGCAGTTTCGCTGCGCTCTGCCGGCTCGGCGCAGCCTACTGCGGACTGACCCAGGATCAGCTTCTGCCGCTGGTCGAGCGTCTGCAGGCCAAGGTCGCCGAACTGGCCGACGTGTTGCGGCTGGATCTGGCCGAGGGGCAGAGCTATGTGGCGCTGCTGCTGGAAGCCCAGCAGCGGCTGGCCGACGCCACACTGGAAGTGGCGGCCCAGGTCAACCAGCCTGTCGATGAGGAACTCCTGACACTGGCCCAGCGGCTGCAAAGCGAACTGGCCGCCGTCTGCCAGCGGACCGAACCCCCGACCCAAGCCCCCGCCGCACCCCGCAACGCGACCGTGCGTCTGCCTCCCGCCGACCCACCCCCGACCAGCGCCGGCCGGGCCAGCCCGGCGGTACCGCGCCATGCGGCAAGCCGCACTGCGCCCGCCACCCTCGGCGAAGCGAGTCTCATCGGGCGCGTCGCCGCGGCCATCGGACACTGCCGGCAGCAGCGCATCCCGCTGAGCCTGGCGCTGCTGGAGATCGATCATTTCGCCCAGCGGCTCTTGGAGTTGGGCCCGACCCGTCTGGCGGCCCTGCTGCACGCCCTGGCCCAGGAGCTGCCCGAGTGGAGCGGCCTGGGGGGCACGGTCTTGCGCGTCAGTGACAGCCGGCTGGCACTGCTGTGGGACGACACCTCGCGCAGCGACGCGGTGGCGGTGGTGCGCACGCTCCTTAGCCGCGTCAAGCCATGGGCCGCCAGCCACTTTCCCCTCGAGGGACCGCTCACCCTCAGCGCGGGCGTGGCGGCGGTCGAACTGGTGACCAAGAACTTCCCGGCGGAACAGCTCGTCGAGGCGGCCGAACGCTGCCTGGCAGGGGCTCGACTTTCCGGTGGCGATACAGTCAAAAGCATTGCCCTTTAAAAGATTTTCTATTGAATTGAGGCAGGATGCCAGCGCCAGGCCGGGGAGAGATTCTTTCTTCCAACGACCTTGCAACGACCACGCGGCCCCACGAGCCGATTGCGCGGGGCACGGCGCGCTGAGGTGGAAATCGAGCGGCCAGAAATCTTGACAGCGCGGAGCGCTTCGCTATCTTAACTTACTGGAACAGGGGGGAGGTGTCGCGCACAATCCTTCTCTTCTTTGTTTCTGCGAGGCCGTGCCATGCCGGGTGCATCGATTCGCAAGCGGTTGCAGGGGGCGTTCACGCTGGTCGAGCTACTGGTGGTGATCGCCATCATCGGCGTGCTGGTGGCGCTCCTGTTGCCTGCGGTGCAGGCGGCACGGGATGCTGCCCGACGCACGCAAAGTGCCAACAACCTGCGGCAGATCGGCCTAGCGATGCACAGCGCCCACGACCACCGCAAGGAGTTCCCGCCGCTGTGCATCAACCAGTGGGCGTCGTACTACGAGACGCGCCCCGGCGACGAGGCGGTGCATTACACCGGGCCGTACCTGCCCGACCAGCAAAGCACGGCCGGCTCGGATAAGACCACGTTTTTCTACTGCCTGCTGCCGTATCTGGAACAGCAGGTGCTGCACCAGTCGATTTCCGGCTACCCGTTCTATCTGATGGCCAACCGGTCGGACGACCGGACCAAGATGGTTGGCACGGATGTGCCCAGCGTGTACGTGGCCCCGGCCGACCAGGCTCCCTACAAGCAGATCGACTGGTCGTGGCCCTACACGACGCATCCGCAGGGCATTCCGTTCAAGCACGGCCTGATCAGCTATGCGGCCAACTTGCGGGCATTCGGCCGCGGCGACGCTTACGGCCGCTGGACCTCCTGGCGGGTGGCCTGGCGGAACATCGGCAACGGCTCGCGGATCGCCCAGATCACCGACGGCACGTCCAACACGCTGGCGGTGATCGAAAAGCCGCGGGTGACGGGGGATGCCAACCTTTCGTATCGCGACTGGGCCCTGATCGGCAACGTGCCGCCGCAGCAGGACGGCTGCAACACGTGGGCCACCACCGACATTCCCGAAACGGGGCTGGCTGTCTTCGGCTACACCTGCAACAACCCCAACACCACGTCGGATGACATCTACGGCCAGTGGTGGCTCAACGACTGCCGCTTCGGCAACGGCCCCGAGTCGTTCCATCCGCCGCAGCGGCGGCTGCACCCCACCCAGCAGAACTTCTACACGATCTATTCGTTCAATGGGTCGCAGTCCGTGCAGGCGGTGATGTGCGACGGCAGCGTCCGGAGCATCAGCACCAGCATCTCGATCCCCGCCTGGAGCGCGGCCGTGACGGCCGACGGGGGCGAAGGCAACCTTTCGCTCGATTAACCGCCGCCCGCGGCCATCTGAAGCCCGCCGCGGTGGCCGGCCGCTGCTAGCAGGCTGCCGCGCATGTCGGTACGCTGCATCCCGAGGTTCCCCCGTACCTGAGGAGGTTTCATGCTCCGTCTCATCGCCGTGGTGGTGTTGGCCGGCCTAGTCACCGGGCAGACCGGCTGCGATCCCTATGAAGTCCGGCTGCCCGAAACCGGCGCAACGCTGGAAGGCACCGTCCGCTATGGCAATGAGCCGGTGCCGCTGGCGCTCATCGTGGTCGTGGGGGAAAATGGCTCGGCGACCGGGCAGGTCGAACAGGGGCGCTACAAAGTGGAAAATGTGCCCCTGGGCCCGGTGCGGATCGGCGTGAACACCGAGGCGGCCCGTGGTCAGCTCATCAGCCAGCAGATGGCCCAGAGCTACAAAGGTCCCAGCGGCAAAGGGGGCGCAAGCCCGCCCCTCCGCTTCGTGAGCATCCCCTCGAAATACGCCGAACCCGAGAATTCCGGCCTGACCACGACCGTCCAGAAAGGCGCCAACACCTACGATATTGTGCTGCCCCGCTGATCGGGCGATGATGGGGAAAGGGCCGGTCCCAGGCAGCCGGCGCAGTCGGCCAGCGAGCCGCGTGGCGGACTGCGAAACGAGTGTCGCGTACACCTTCGCGGCCATCCCACAGACCAGCGCGGGATGCGCGGCGGCCGCGGGTTCGGATCCGGCTGCGGTCCGGTCGGTTCCGCGGGAGGCGCCTGGTCGCCCTGTCGTGGGTCCGCCGGCCCCGGCGGGATCGGACCCTTCACACCCGTGGCGGGAGATCGCCCGATGCATGCCGCTGCCTGGAGCATCGTGCTAGCTTGCGTGGCGTCCGGACCGGTCGATTTCGATACCGAGGTGATCCCCCTGCTCACCCGGGCCGGCTGCAACAGCGGCGCTTGTCATGGGGCGGCGGTGGGCCGCGGCGGATTCAAGCTATCGCTTTTGGGAAGCGACCCCGCAGCCGACTACCGCCAGATCGTAGCGGAGCAGCGGGGCCGGCGGGTGAATCTGGCCCACCCGGAGAAAAGTCTGCTGCTCCTCAAGCCGACCTGGCAGGTGGATCACGAAGGAGGCGAGCGGTTTCCGGCCGACAGCCCGCAAGCGCGCCGGCTGATTCGCTGGGTGGCCGAGGGAGCCCAGCGCTTGGCGGTGCGGCGCCTCGTGGCGATGGAAGTGGTGCCAGAGGCAGCCACGGTGGATCGCGTGCCGGCCAGCCTGGCACTACGCGTCGTGGCCCAGTTCGACGACGGAACGCGTCGCGAGGTGGCGGACGAGGCGGTGTTCACCCCCGGCGATCCGGGCAGCACGGTGGTGAGCGGGGAGGGATGCGTGCAGGTCGTGCGTCCGGGGCGGCACGTGGTCCTGGTCCGGTTTTTGAGCGAGGTGCGCGCGGTGACCATCCTCGCACCGCTCGGGCCGCTGCTACCCCGTCCGTACGCGTCCTCGCCGCACCGCACCTGGATCGACGAGGAGATCGACCGTGTCCTTGCGGCCGTCCAGCTCCAGCCGCTACCGGCGGCCGATGCGGCGACGCTGCTGAGGCGTCTGACGCTGGACCTGACCGGGCGTCTGCCGCATCCGCGGCAGGTCGAGGCCTTTCTGGCCGACCCGCGCCCCCTGGCGGCCAGGTATGAGGCCGAGGTCGAGCGTCTGTTGCACTGCGACCAGTTCGACCGCTACTGGAGCTACAAGCTGGCAAGCTGGCTGCGCTTGGGCCAGGGCAGCGGCGATGCCCCGGGTGATGCCCGCTGGCAGGCTTGGCTGCGGCAGCAGATCGCCGCCCAGCGCCCGCTGGACGAGATGGTGCGGACGATGCTGCGGGCCACGGGTGACAGCCACGCCGTCGGGCCGGCCAATTTCCACCGCCAGGCGGCCGACCCGCGCTCCGCGGCCGAGTACCTCACCGAGGTGCTGCTGGGCATCCGCCTGCGGTGCGCCAATTGCCACGACCATCCGCTAGACCGCTGGCGGCAGGACGATTATCACGGCCTGGCCGCGCTTCTGGCGGGCGTGGATCGCGGGCGCGTGGTGGCCGTACGCCCGCTGGGGGAAGTGATCCACCCGGCCACTGGGTTGCCGGCGGTCCCGCGTGTGCCTGGCGGCCAGCCTCTGGCAGAAGGACAAGCTCCGCTGGACGTGCTGGCCCAGTGGGTCACGGCCCGTGAGAACCCGTACTTTGCCACCTTCTGGGTCAATCGCTTGTGGCAGGCGCTGCTCGGACGCGGCCTGGTCGAGCCGGTGGATGACCTGCGGGCGACCAATCCAGCCAGCCATCCCCGCTTGTTGGCACGTCTAGCCGACGATTTCGTCGCCAGTGGCTATGACCTGCGGCACACCCTGGGGCTGATCGTCCGCTCGGAGGTGTACCAGCGGCAGGCCTCCCTCGGTGCGTCTTCCGCCGGGGACGAGGTGTTCTTCCCGCGTGCGCTCGTCCGTCCGCTCCCCGCACCGGTCGTGCTGGACATGCTCCAAGACGTTCTGGAGATCGACCTCTTGGGGGACGTGCCTGCGGAGGCGGACTTGTCCGCCGGGAGGGCAGCATCGAAGTCGGACGGAGGAACAGGACACGGCAACCACGCGGCCCCGCCGCGGCGTCGAGCGGTGGAACTGGTCCGGCTCCAGGAGGCGGCGGCCCAGCTCGGCCCGCTCGTCGGCTGCCGGGAGCTGCGCGGCTGTGCCGTCCCACGCGACCAGCCGGTCTCGCTCGACGACCTGGCCGTGCAACTCCACTGGCTCAACGGGAGACTGCTCAATGAACCGCTGGCCAGGCGGCAGCACGCACTGGCACGCCTGGCGGACACGGCAAGCGACTTGGACGCCTTCCTTCGCGAAACCTACCTGAGGACGCTGAGCCGCATTCCCTCGCCGGAGGAACTGGCATTTTGGCGGCGAGAGCTGTCCTCGGACGACCGCGACGCACGGATCGACGATTTCCTCTGGAGTCTCTTGTCCTGCCCCGAGTTTTTGACCAACCATTAGTGACCAGCGGCCCTCCGTCACGTGCAGAGGCCTGGCGGGCACGCCGGACAAGCGAACCCTTATCGGCATGCCCGGTCGGGGGCGGGTCCCCGCCGGCCGTCGCGTAGCGCCTGCCCCCATCCCCGTCTGCAAAGGAGCCAACGATGTCCACAGCAGCCCGTATCTCGCGACGCTTGTTGCTCCGTGCCAGTACCACGTTGGCTCTGGGAGGTCTGGCTCTGGATGGCCTGGTGGGGGGCCAGCGCACGGCGTTCTCGGCGGACGATTCGCCGTCCGCGACTAGCGTACGCCCCGCCCGGCGTGCCACGCAGGCGATCCTTGTCTGGCTCGACGGCGGCCCGAGCCACTTGGAAACGTTCGACCCCAAACCCGAGGCGCCCGCGGAAGTCCGCGGCCCGCTGGCCCCCCTCCGCACCTGTGTGCCGGGTGTGTGGATCAGCGAGCTTTTGCCGCAGATGGCCCAGCGGATGGACCGCGTTACGCTGCTGCGGTCGGTGACTTCGCCGCTGGGGGAACACAACCTGGCCACGCATTACGTGCTGACCGGCTACCTGCCCACCCCGACCCTCGAGTACCCGGTGCTGGGCAGCATCGTGGCCCACCAGCGGGCCGGTGCCAGTGCCTTGCCGGGACACGTAGCCGTGCCCGATTTTCGCGTGGGCGGCAAGCGCCCCAGCGGCAATGGATTCCTGCCCGCTCATACACGGCCGTTCGAGGTAGGCGGCGATCCGGCAAAACCGCAGTTCCAGGTCCGCGACGTGACGATCTACCCGGGGCTGGACCGGCAGCGGCTCGACCGCCGGCGGCAATACCTCCAGGCGCTGGACCAGCTTCGCCGCTCGGCCCATCAGGCCACCGCAGAGCAAGCACCTCAGGCCGCCCCGCTGGAGCAAGCCTACCGCCTGCTCAGCGAGCCAGCCGTGCATGCGGCATTCGACCTGACGCAGGAGTCGCCCGCGACGCGCGCCCGCTACGGACCGCGCACGATCGGGCAGTGCCTGCTACTGGCCCGCCGGCTGATCGAGGCACAAGTCCCGTTCGTGACGGTGAACTATCCCGGTTGGGATACCCACCAGAACCTCGTCACGTCGCTGCGGGATGGGTTCACAGGTGCGACCGTGCCGGTGGGACTGGTTCCGTCGCTGGACCTGGCCCTGGCCGCCCTGCTGGATGACCTCGCAGCACGGGGCCTGTTGGACCAGACGCTCGTCATGGTCATGGGAGAATTCGGGCGGACGCCGAAAATCAACACGCAGCAGGGACGCGACCATTGGCCGCGAGTCTTCAGCGTCTTGTGGGCCGGCGGCGGCGTGCCTGGCGGCCAGGTCGTCGGCGCGAGCGACGCCACCGGGGAAAGCCCGGCCGAGCGGCCCATCACGCCGGCCGACCTGGTGGCCAGTGCCGCGACGCTTCTGGGCATCGACCCGCGCACGACGCTCACCACGCCCGACGGCCGGCCGGTCCCCATCAACCGCGATGGCCGAGTGATTCCGGAACTGGTCGGCTAGTTCGCGGCAGGTGCGGATGGGTGGGCCGTGCGATCAGGGGCGAGGGGTGTCCAAAGTCGCGGACGTGGAGCAGCCGATGCGGTGGAGAATGCTCGCAAGCTGGCTGTTGGCAGGAGTTTACGCTGCCGGCGTCGGCGTGGCTACGACGATGCACGCCGCGGACCCGCCCATCGTCACATTGGCGGTGGCTTTTGCGGGCGATGTGCTACTGGCCGGCAGCCAGGCGGGCGTGACGATCCATCGCCTACCGTCCCTGGAGGTAGTCGCCACGCTGCCGGTGGCGATAGAGCTGCCTTTGGCGCTGGCATTTTCGCCCGACGGGACGCTTCTAGCCGTCGCGGGCGGTGCTCCGGCCCAAAAGGGGCAGATCGAAGTGTGGCGGTGGGCCGACCGCCAGTGCCTCTGGCGCGGCCAGGCCGGCGACGACACGCTGCAGACAGCCTGCTGGTCGCCCAACGGGCAGCAGCTTTGCGTCGCGGGCGATGACAAGTCGGTGCAGCTCTGGCGCTGGACCTCGGACGGCGCAGCGGCACGCCTCAAGCGCGTCGCCCGGTGGCGTCCGCATTCGGCCGGCGTGACGAGCGTGGTGTGGCTGGCCGCAGAATCGCCGGCGGAAGGCGGCTGGCTGACGGCGGGGTTGGACCACACCTTGCGGCTGATCGCGCCGGCGCGCGGTCAGGTCGTGCGAACGCTCGACCAGCATACCGCCGCGGTACGTGATCTGGCAGTCGAGCCGGCGGCCGCTTCGACCGCCAAGACGATTCGGCCCGATGCGCCAGCCGCCTGGTCAGCCGCTGGGCCGCTGGTCGCTTCTGCCTCGGCTGACCGGACGGTGCGCTTCTGGCAGCCGCAGATCGGGCGGCTGGTGCGCTTTGCGCGCCTGCCGGTCGCCCCCACAGCGATCGCCTGGACGCCCGACGGCCGGCAGGTGCTGGCGGCGTGCGAAGACGGCCATGTGCGGAGCGTGGACCGCGAGTCGGTGCAGGTGACCGACCTGGGGCAGGCCGTCGAAGGCTGGGCCTTTGCGCTCGTCGTGACTCCCGATGGCCGGTTTGCGGTTGTCGGCGGAGCCCACGGCCGGTTGAACCGCCTGGCGTTGCCGGGCATGATGGGCAGCGGGCCGTAAGCGGCGACCATCACGACGCGTGAAGGCCTGGCAAGGGCAGGCGGTCAAGAGGTCGGCTCGGCCTGCCCGCGGCCAGACGTCCAACACCCGCGCATGCCGCCCGCGGGAGCAGGGAGATTGCCGGATGGAAATGCGCTTGCACGCCTTCGAGCTGCCGCTGCGGCACACGTTCACCATCAGCCGCGAGTCGATCCAGACGCAGCCGACGCTGATCGTCGAGCTATCCGCCGGCGGCCACAGCGGCTATGGCGAGGCGACCGCCAACCGCTACTACGGTTTTACGGTCCCGCGGATGGCCCGCGATCTGGAGAAGGTCCGCGGGGTGGTGGCGGAAGCGTCGGCCGACGATCCACCGGCGCTGTGGGCCCGGTGCCAGCCGCTTCTGGCCGACGACCCGTTTGCCTTGTGTGCTCTGGACCAAGCTGCGTATGACCTGTGGGGCAAGCGGCAAGGGCAGCCGGTGTGGAAGCTGTGGGGGCTGTCGACCGACCGGATCCCCCTGTCGAACTACACGCTGGGCATCGACACGATCGAGCGGATGATCGCCAAGCTCCGCGAGTTTCCCGACTGGCCGATCTACAAAATCAAACTGGGCACCGATCACGATCTAGAGATCGTCCGTGCCCTGCGGACCTGCACCAGCGCCACCTTCCGTGTGGATGCCAATTGCGGCTGGACCGCCGAGCAGACGATCGACTACGCCCCGCATCTGAAGGAACTGGGGGTGGAGTTCATCGAACAGCCGCTGCCGCCCGACCGCTGGGACGACATGCGACGCGTGCGGGCCGAGTCGGTCCTGCCGGTCATCGCCGACGAAAGCTGCATCACCGAGGCCGACGTGCCCCGCTGCGCCGGTTTCTTCCATGGGGTCAACATCAAACTGGTCAAGTGCGGCGGCCTGACACCGGCGCGGCGGATGATCGACACCGCCCGCCGGCTCGGTCTGTCGGTGATGGTAGGCTGCATGACCGAATCGACCGTGGGCATCTCCGCCATCGCCCAGCTTCTGCCGCTGTTGGATTACGTCGATATGGACGGAGCCGTCTTGCTCGCAGAAGACATCGCCGAGGGCGTCCGCCTCGATCGCGGCCGCTGCATCTACCCGGACCGGCCAGGCCACGGCGTCCGCCTGCTTCGGGCCGGCAACCCTGCCTAGCAGGTCGCCCAACGCTGCCTAGCGGGCCAGACTACCCTGCGCAGCCGGCCGGGCCACGCTCTTCAGCCGGCCAGGTCGGTCATCCTGTATAGGCACAGCCAGGCACAGCTCAAACGTCCGGCACGTCACCCGGCGGCAGCTCCTCATCGGCCAGCGGCGGCGCATGGGTCGTGCGAAGTCGCCGCTCGATCGCGTCGAGCTGCCGCTGCTGCCGGAGCACGACCTCGTTCAGGTCGGCGTACTGCCGCTCCAGGTGCATGAACATCAGCTCGAGCCTGGTCAGGCGTTCCGACAGGCCTTGGGGATCGTTCGGAGTCGACATGTTTTTATTTTCGGATTTTTCTGTTGCTTTTTCTTTGTCCCAAAACGCTGCGAACATCGCCCCTGCTCATGCTCGGTCACCCTTCTGCCGACATGCTATCAACGGATGCTAGCGAGCGATTCACAATCCGTTAATGGACACAAGTCATTGTCGAAAAACAAGTTGTGTCAACACTTATCGGCGAGGGGGCTTGTGGTGTCTCTCGGCTGGGGTACAATCGCCGTCATCCAAGGCTTGGTTTGGCGAAGGAGAGGGTCATGGAAGCGAACACAACGCAACCCTTGCGTCGGCTTCGCAGCGAAGCGTCGCACCTTGCCGACCGCATGGTCAGCGCTGACGAGTTCCGCCGGCTGCTCATTTCGCATCGCAAGATGGAACGCATCGACCGCCGGGCGCAGAAACTTCTTGGGCTAAAGGATTTAACAACCGGGGAAGTCTTCTGGACCGACTCTCGGTGGCTGCTCGAACCCGGCCGGTAGCTCTTCTCGGCACCTCCTGCCCGATCGGTTGGTTCTTCTATTCGGACTGACTCCGTCGCTCCGTTCTGCTTTTCCAGTCTGCCAATCTGCGGGAACGGATCTCGTCCTGCACGTGCTAGCTCGGCGACGCCGGTGATGCACCTGCGGTGGCCAAACACTCACGGATGGCGGCCAACAGCGTTTCGGGCGGCTGCAGCGGTACCGTGACGCTCGTCCCGCTGGTTAGATTTTTCACTTGACACTGACCGGCCGAAAGCTCGCGTTCCCCGGCAATCAGGCACACGCGGAAGCCACGGCGGTCGGCGTAAGCCAGTTGCTGGCCCAGCTTTTTCGGCTCGGGATACAATTCGACGCCGATCCCGGCCCGGCGGACGACGGCGGCCAGTCGCACATAGTCCTCCAGCCGGGTGGGGTTGAAATACGCCACGAGCACCGGCGCGGGGGTCCGTACTTTGGCGATCAATCCCAGCTCTTCCAGGGCGGCCAGGAGCCGGTCCAATCCCAGCGACGCACCGATGCCAGGCAATTCCTGTTTGGTGAACACGCCGGCCAGGTTGTCATAGCGTCCGCCGGAGCAGATGCTGCCGATGCCCGGCAAATCGTTCAGGAAGGTTTCGTAGATCGCCCCGGTGTAGTAGTCCAACCCGCGGGCGATGGCCACATCGAGCTGCAAGACCTCGGCTGGGACGCCGCCGGCCTGCGCCCCGCGAACGATTTGCCGCAATCGCTCGACACCTTCCAGAGTCGCCGCGTCGCCGGCGGCCAGGCTTTCAAGCTGAACGAGCATCTCGTCGTTGGTGCCGCGGATCTGGACCAGGCGCAAGACCTGTTCGCTCTGGCTGGACGTCAGCCCGACGTGCGAGATCAATTCTTCCCCCACTTTTTCGGGACCGATCTTGGCCAGTTTGTCGAGGACGCGGAGGATGGGAGCCGCCTTGGACGACAGATCGAGCTGGGCCAACAGTCCGTTGAGCACCGCCCGGTTGTTCAGGCGGATGGTGAACGGCAGGTCGCGGCCGAACGCCCGGCCGATAGCCCGGATCAGATCGTGGATGACCAAGGCCGTTTCGATATCCGCGGCGACCGAGCGGGTGCCGATCGTGTCGAAGTCGCATTGGAGGAATTCGCGGTAGCGCCCCCGCTGCGTGTTTTCCCCTCGCCAGACCGTGCCGATATGGTAGCGTTTGAACGGCAGCCCCAGTTCCGTGACGTGCTGAGCGGCGAAGCGGGCCAGCGGCACGGTCAGGTCGAACCGCAGGCCGACGTGGCGGCCGCCATGGTCCGCGAACTGGTACATCTGCCGATCGGTCTCTTCGCTCCCCTTTCCGGCCAGGATCTCGAAGTATTCCAGGGCCGGGGTGTCGATCGGGCTGTAGCCGTACGAGCGGTAGACCTCCTGGGCGGTGGCGATCAGCCGCTCGCGCGGGATCATCGCCTCCGGCAGGTAGTCGCGGAAACCTTTCAGCGTGCGGGGTTGGATCAGATTCATAGAGGCTGATTGTAACCGGGGACCGGCCTGGCGCGCCAGGCAGCCCTCGGCCTTGTGCCTCCGTGGGGCCACTTGGGGGATGCGGAAAAGGGGACACAGGCGGGGCGGGAAGCGATCCCGTGAGCCGGTTGCATTGTTGCGGCGAGGCGGTGGCGATTCCCCGTTTTTTTTTGGTTGCCAGAGGGGTGGCACTGTGGCACAATACGAGCGGCGGGGACCATCCCCCTGCCGACCTGCCGGCGGCCTTGTGTGCGGCGCCTCCCGCGCGGCGTGGCTGCCTTGTTGTCCCGCCTTTGCCCTCACGCTGGCCCACTGTCCCATGGATGCGAAGTTCTGTTCCGCCGGGTCGCGCCGCCACTTCCTCGCCAGCCAGGCGATGGGGATCGGGTCCCTGGCCCTGGCCTGGCTGCTGCACGAAGAGAGCCGCGCTGCCCCGGCCGGCAAGCCGAGCCTGGCACGGCCGAGCTACGACCTGGTGGCGAAAAAGCCGCCCCAGCCGGCTCGCGCCACGGCGATGATCTCGATCTTCATGCAGGGCGGCCCGAGCCACCTGGACCTGTTCGACCCCAAGCCGGAGCTGACGCGGCAGCATCTGAAGACCTACCAGGGAGAAATCAAATACGACAACGCCGCCGAGGCCAGCGCCAAGCTGTTCGCCAGCCCCTGGAAATTCGCCCCGCAGGGGCAGTGCGGGATGGAATTGTCCGAACTGCTCCCCTGCCTGGGCCAGATCGCCGACCAGATCACGCTCATCCGCTCGATGCACACAGGCGTCAATAACCACGGCCAGTCGATCAACGCGCTCAACACCGGCCGGCCCACCGGCGGACGCCCCGTGCTCGGCTCCTGGATCACCTACGCCTTGGGCACCTGCTCGCAGAATCTGCCGGCCTACGTGGTGCTGGCCGATCCTACGGGCTTGCCGGTGCTGGGCGTGGACAACTGGAGCTGCGGCTGGCTCCCCTCGCTGTACCAAGGCACCGTGGTGCGGGCCCAGCAGCCGAGGATTTTGAACCTGGACCCGCCGCCAGACGTATCCCCCGCCGCCCAGCAGCAGTACCTGCGGTACCTGGAGCGTCTCAACCGCGACCACCTGGCGCAGCATCCGGGCGAGGACGACCTGGCCGCCCGGATCGCCAGTTACGAACTGGCCGCCCGGATGCAGACCGCGGCCAAGGAGGCGCTGGACCTGTCCCAGGAAACGGCCGCCACGCACCGCATGTACGGCCTGGACCAGCCGCACACGCGGGCCTGGGGCGAACGTTGCCTGATCGCCCGCCGGCTGATCGAACGCGGCGTAAGGTTCGTGCAGATCCCGTCGGGCAATCAGCACTGGGATCACCACAACGGGATCGTCAAGTCGCTGCCGCAGCGCACCAGCCAGTGCGACCAGCCCACCGCCGCTTTGGTGCAAGACCTCAAAGCCCGCGGCCTAATCGACACCACGATCGTGATGTGGGGAGGCGAAATGGGGCGGCTGCCGGTGATCCAGAACGAAAAGAACATCGGCCGCGATCACAACACCTACGGTTTTTCCATCTGGGTCGCCGGAGGGGGCTTCAAGGCGGGCTACGTCCACGGGGCGACGGACGAAATCGGCCACAAAGCGGTCGAAAACGTCGTGCACCACTACGACTTGCACGCTACGCTCCTTCACCTGTTTGGACTGACGCCGCAGGAGGTGCAGTTCGAGCGTCCGGCGGGCGTCGGCTCGTTGCTCGACGGCCAGCCGGCACGGGTGGTCACCGAACTTCTGGCCTAGCACCTGGCGGACGCGACAAGGCGCGTCCCTGCCGACAGCACGGACGCGGCACGTCCCTCCAACTCCCGCGGACGCTGGCCCTGCCTTGTTTCGAGTCTTGCCGAAACGGCCAGGTGCGCGTCCCGCCAGGGAGCCAGCAGGACGGCGCTGGCACCCCGCGCTTGGTCGTGGCCGTGTCGTGCGAGCGTCAATATTCACCCACGAGCTGGCCATCGTTCATGAGGATCAGCCGGCGGAACACATCGGGTTGGATCGCCGCCGACAATACCCGCACACTTCCATCGGCGAAGGCGGCTAGCGCGATGCGCTGCTGCTGCGGCTGCGGATCCTCGGGAAACAGACCTTGGAGCGGCTTTTCGGGGTCGTAGATCCAGTCGTCCGGCTTGGTCCAGGGCACGGCCGCCTGGGGAGCGACCTTGAGGACCAGGATCGTGTTCGACGTTCCATCTATGATCCACGCCAGGGGTGTGCCATCCGGCGGATCGAAAATGGCCAGCAGCTCCTTCGGAGGCCGTGCCTGATCCCGCGACCGGCCGGGAGGCGACGGCAGGTGGACCTCCGGCGGCCTGCGCGTCAGCGGGACGACAAAGGGAGTCAGCCCCGCTTCCTTCCGCACGGTCTGGACGAGCGGGTCTGCGTACACAGCGGGCATCCGATCTAGCAGGCGGCGGTTGTGCTCGCTGTCCCACGGCTCGTCGAGGCGGAACTGGTCGTACAGGGCCTTGTTTTCCAGGTAAGGCAGCAGCGCCACCCGCCAGGAGAGCAGCGGCTTGCCCTCCTTGCTGCGAATCGCCTGCGGGGGCATGCGACCATGCGCATCGTGATACACGTGCATGGCCAGGCCGATTTGTTTAAGCTGGTTCATGCGGGCGGCGCGGCGAGCGCTTTCATGACTGGCCACGATGGCAGACCGCAGCACGTTGAGCAGCAGCGTCGATTTGGGATCCGTGGACCAGTCCCACGTGAGCATGTCCGCTTGCGTCTGCGGTTCCAGCAGCGGTCGGAGCACAGGCCAGGAAACCTGCTTGGTGACTTCCTCTTGCTGCCCCATCCAGTCCAGGCCGCGCACGACGATCGTCTTCAGCTCGGACGCCGTCTGCGCGTCGCGTGCTTTGAGCATCGCCCGTGCGCCGAGCTGCGGGGGAAGATCGACCGTGGCCGTCAGAGACAGTGCGCCATCGACCACGGCGCCTGCCGGACCGCCGCCCAGCACCTCGGGCAGCCGCGGCAGCATTTCCCGCACGGCCCGGCGCTGGTCGCCGCCAGGTGCCAGCACGATCTGGATCGCCGCGGGAGGAGCTGCCTGGAGCGCTTCGAGCAAGTCCGGCCGGGCCGCGGGCGTCTGGCTCTTCCGCTGGGCGATCGCCGCCGGAGGCCCGATCCACAGCCGTGGCCCGACCGCTTCGACCTGAAAGGCCGTCTGGTCGAGCAGTGGACGGATTCGCTGTGCCGCTCGCTGAGCATCCTCCTCGCTAGGCAGCTTGGCAACGGCCAGGCCCCACGCCTCGTACACGCCCTTGATCGAGACGACCGCGAACAGCTCGCGGATGCCGGCCTCCTGCAGCGTTTGCAGGGTCGTCCGCAGGCCGCCTTCCACACCCTGCAACCGTTCATCGGTCGCATCCAGAGCGGGCCCGAGGATGGCGCGCAGTTCTTGAACCAGCGCCTTGGCATCGACTTTCGTCAGGTCGAGCCGGGCCACCGCAAGCGTCTGGGCATCCAGGATCGGGCCGAGCGCCTCATCCGGCGTGGACGCCGTCTGGGCCGCCAGCGGCGCAGCCGCAAGCAAAGCGGTCACCCCAAAAGCCCAACGCGACAAGTACCACGGAAAGACAAAACGCGGTTGGATAAGCATGGCACAAGCTCCTGCCATTGATCCGAGAACATCGATCCGAGAAGCGGTGAATGAATCCAGCCAGCGGTCTGGGAGATTCCTCCTGGTGGTCGGTGCAGCGCATCACCTCGACGCGTCGCGCTTCAGCCGCAGGACATACCTCCGCATGAACCCTCGCAGCTCTCCGCCTTCCGACGGCTCCAGGATGGCTGTGTCTTGTTCGCGGCGGTAACGGAACGGCGCCTCGGTGGCTGGATCCGAGGGCACCGGCACGATCGTGACGTCGGCCAGGCGGTCCGGCCATTGCCCGGTCTGAGCCGCGTGCATCCGCAGCGCCTCGATCGTCTGGAGCATGGCCAGTTGCTGGTCGATCCGAACCCGAGATGTGGCGACGGCGGACAGGGCGGGAGACAGCAGGTTGGCCATCGCGACGCCGATTCCTGTCATTCCCCCCATCGCCATTGCAGAGCTTGCTTGCTCCCGCAGCCGCTGCTCGAGCGCTTCCAGCCGCGGACGCGCTTGCG
>Ga0101944_10004447_pt1 | contig 17356 bp, 15 predicted proteins | sample DewCreD2012metaG_FD_75245 | JGI IMG/M metagenome (GOLD analysis project Ga0101944, IMG submission 75245) | Hot spring sediment bacterial and archeal communities from British Columbia, Canada, to study Microbial Dark Matter (Phase II) - Dewar... ...
CGACATCCCACTGCAATTCAACGGCCATTTTCAACCGTAAATTCCCTCGCAAAACCCTTCACATGACCTCGACAGCCCGCTACGATGAATAATCCGGGCTAAGTACCGCGACCCCGAGCTTCCGGAACTCCGGGAGGACGAAGAGGTCCCCTACTTCTTCTTTTCGACCTTCCAGTGCCGGTCGGCGAAGTCCATGAAACACTTCCAGTCGTATTCGGTCAGGTCGTGTTTGCCCGTGCGCAGGTGATAGCCGATCGATCCGTTCTGGAGCGGCGTGTCGGGACTGGGCATCCGCTCGGACTCGATGCCGGTCAGGCCGAAGAGCTTGAAAACCGGCGAAGCGAGCACGCACGACTTGAATTCGTTGTTCGGATCGGCCCACGCGTCCTCCGTGGCGCTGGCGACGTAGACCCGTCGGGGCGCCATCAGCGCGATCAGTTCATGCTGGTCCACGGGCAGATCCGCCTCGCGGTCGTTGAACTTCCTGTAGTTTTCGCAGAACCAGTGCGGGAAGCTCTTGTTGATCCTCGCTATGGACTCGCCCTTCTTTTCACGTGCGATCGCAGCGCCGGTGCAGCCCGAGTTGTTGCCGATGGTGAGCGCGAAGCGTTCGTCCTGCGCGCCGGCCCACAGGGCGGTCTTGCCGCCGCGCGAATGCCCGATGACGGCGACCCGCGTCTGGTCGATGTCCTGGTCCTCGCACAGGCAGTCCATGGCGCGGCTGGCGCCCCAGGCCCACGCGGCGATGGTGCCCCACGAATCGCCCTGGCGCCCGCCCGGCGGATCGAAGATCCCATGCACGCCGTCCTTGAATCCGTCGTGCTTGTCCGGGTCGATATCGGCCACCAGGAAGGCCGCGGTTGCGTAGCCTCGCGCGACGATCTGCTCCGCCGGCCAGAACGGGCTTTTCACCCTGCGCGTCGGATCGATGTTTTCGGCTGGACGATTGCATACGAGCAGGAAGCAGGGCACCGGCTTGGCGGCCTTTTCGGGGACGAAGAGATTCAGCCGCAGCGTTGCCTTCCCGCCGGGGCCTGAGATGTTCACGTTGATGCGCTTCAGTGTCGCCGCGCCGTCCATCGCGCCCCGGACCGTCTCCACGACCTCAAAGCTCAAACCTTCGGGCCTGCCCACCGGTGCCCGGCCGTAGACGTGCGTGCGGAAGAGTTCCAGCAGCTCGGGCCGGCGCTTGGCGATCCAGTCCTCTTTCGAGGTCACCCGGCTGCCATCCCGCAGGACCAACGGATCGGGAACGGCAAGATCGCCGGCACAGGCGATGCCGCCGAGAAGCGCGACGAAGAGCATGCTCGAGGTCAGGGTCTGCATTCCGGAATCCCTTCCCGTTCGGCCCCGCCCGACCGGCGACGCTCGTCGCAACGTCACGCGGGGTTTGCCAGGCCGTGTATACCGCGCGCCGGCGGCGCGCGCATTACTGGTCGGTCCAGTTGCCCGAGGCGATGACCTTTCGCGCGGATCCGAGCGAAAGGACCGCGCCGAGCCGAACGATCTCCCGGTGTTTCCTGAAGGTCTTGGGATCGTCGTTTCGGGTGGGCGCAACGTGCCACAGGCAGATGTCGGCTTCGAACTGCCTGCGGGCCGGCACCCAGACCCATCCGCGTTGGAACTCGACCTGGAATTTGCCTGCGCAGCCCGCCTTGGCATCCTGTTCCGCCTGATACTTGATGTAGATTGCGTTCAACTGTGCGCCCATGGCCGCGTAATCCGGCTCGGTCCGACCGGTCGCGGCAGGCGGATCCTTTGCAGCCGGTGTCGTGTTGGCGGTTCCGGTCTTCGCGTCGGGCGGAAGGCGTCCGGCGGTGGCGGTGTTCGTGGGCGGATGGCCATCGCCATCGGGCGCAATGCCCGGCGGTCGGGCTGTCGCGATGGGCGCGAGATACACGGTCTCGGTCACACAGCGCATGCGTCCCGGCGAAAGCATGCGGCCGCCGGACTCGTCCTTGAAGCCGGCCTTCCGCACCGCAAACGTGGCCGTGCCTTCGGGGAGGTTCCGGAACAGGACCGTGCCGTCCGCTCCGGTCCGGCCCTGCAGTTGCCCCAGCAGCTTGCCTTCCCTCTCCATGCGCAGCGACACCTCGGCTCCGGCGATCGGATCGCCCATGGCCTGATTCACCACGACTTCGAGCGCGACCAGCGGTTCCAGATAGCCTTTCCGTTCCTGCCGGGTCTTTTCCACCGTGAGAAAGGTGATCGTGCCTTGGCGCGGGACGAAGCCTTCGACTTCAGCCGTTGCGGCGAACTGGCCTCCGGGGATGTTCCTGAATTGCGCGACGCCGCCTGCCAGTTCGGCCACATGAGGTTCCGGGGGACCCAGGAGCGGCAGAAGACGCACGCACCCTTTGCCCTGGACCGGTTCCTGCGAAAGCCGGTCGCTGAGGAAGATGGTCAGGTCGCCGGGCTTTGTCGTGGATGCGGCGATCTTCAGCGCGAGGATCGGCTTCTCGTACTGCGCTCGAAGCATGTCGTGGAAAAGGTCGGGGTTTGCCGCCAGCACCGCCTTCTGCTCGATGAACCGTTTCTCCGCCAGGTACTCCTGTTCGAGGGACTTCTTCCAGAAATCGTCGATTTTAGCGCGGAGGGCCCTGGCGAGCCGGGTTTCGTCCATCTCGCCGACCAGTTTCTTCGAGTAGCCCCGGTCGGCGATCAGGTTGTCGAAGACATCCTGCTTGACGCAGGCCTGTCCGCTCCAGGCGCCGGTGGCGATGGTGTAGGCCTGTTCCGGGTCCGCCCCGCCGTCGCGATGCGTTCTGTAGGTTTGGTAAATGCCGCGGTGGATTCCGGGTTTGATCCAGAGGTCGTTGAGCAGTTCCAGCGCCGCCTGGTAAATCTCGATGGTGCTGACGACTCCGCTGAACGTCTGGCCGAGATACTTGAGCGCGCGGTCCTTCAGGTGCTCCTTCAATTCGTCCCAGATCGCGTTGCCCGCCACCGCGGCCAGCCTTTCGCCCTTGTAGAAGTCGTTCAGGGCGCGAAGATAGCGGAGCGACGTGTTGAAGTCGTCCATCTGCTCCGCGACGAAGTCGAAGCCGGGGTGCGGTTCGCGGAGAAGCTGCTGCGCCTTCTCGATCAGCTTGCTTTCGAGTCCGGTCATCCTTTCGAGTTCATCCATGAATTCCTGCGCTTGCGCGTTGCGGCTTGCGCAGAAAAGCGCGACGGACGAAAGCAGTCCGCCGGCCAGCACACGGGAAGGCCAGGAAGAGCGTTGCAGCGTGCGCATCAGAACACCTTCCCTGCGGATGCGGGTCGGGCGGGTCCGGGTTCGCCGAAGCTGTCGTCGGGCAGGCGCGGCAACGGCGTGCACGGAGGCGCGGATCCCTGCCGAGAAAGGTCCAGCGATCCCAGCATCGCGTCGATTTCGTCGTGGATCGCCGGAGCGACGTCGACCGGCAGGACCGAACACCAAGCGCAGACCCTCGGCCGGATCGGGTCGAGAAGCAGCACGAAGTGCCGGTGCAACGGCGCGGCCGGCGGGCCTTCGCAGGCGAACTGCCGGCCGGTCCTGCCCGGGAGGCGCACGTCATCCACGGTCGAGAACCTGGAATCGGGGAACTGGCCCTGTGCGGTCCTGCGCAGTTCGGCGGTCATGGAATCCAGTGCGGCGGCCGGACTCGCTCCGGGCGCGACCGGAAACGACTGGAGCGCAACGGCCACCTGTTCGGGCGGACAGTCGCGCCTGTGAAAGTACGTTCCGCGCGGCGGTTCCCGACGAAAGGACCAGCCCGCCGGATAGCCCATCGATCCGAGGGCGGGGTCGGAAAAGAGATTTTCGAGGACGACCGGCCGCCGGCTCCGCACCGGTGGGCAGACGGCCACCGGCGGCGCCGGAGCGGTTTGAGAAGGAGCCTGTTCAGCCGCCGGCGTCGCAGCCGGCGGTGACGGCCGCAACAGCACCGGAACGAAAATGCAGGCGGCAAAAAGCACGAAGAGGAAACCGACACCCAGGCAGCCGACCAGCAGGCCGATTTTCCAGGCCGTTCCCGAAGCCTCGGAGGCCGAGTACCGCGCCGCAGAAGTTCCAGACCCATGGCGCAGCGCCTGCGGCCCGGCTCTTCGTTGCTCGCTCGTCACCGATCTCCTCCGGATAGGCTCCTCGCTCGCGCCTCGATCCGGACCCGCATCCGCAGCGCACGGGGTCGGGAACTTCTGCGGCACGGCACCGAGGTTGCCATGATCCGATTATACACCATGAAGGCCACGGCAGGCAGGCGAAGACGGCGATCTGACGGTTCTCCCCAATCCCCGGCCCGATGAAGCGGGAACGGATGCTCGATGCCATTTTCCCAGGCGCGACCCCGCGCCTGCCGCCGATTTCCCGTGTTCTTGGCAGGTGAGTCGTTTCGGTTAGCCTGTGTCCGGGAGAAATGACGAACGCGACATGCTGGTTCTGACCGAGGAGGCCGAGCACCGCCTGGTGCTGCGCACCCCGCACACCGGAGAGCGTGTGGGGCTGGTGTTCTGCGTCATGGGCCTATTCCTGGTCGGCGCGGGTCTGGCCATCCTGTCCGAGACGAATCTGGGCAAGGTCGCATGGACGGTTTCCGGCAGCGGCGGCGTCTTTCTGGCCATCGGCCTGACGCGGCTCTTTTCGCGCGAAGTCTGGGTCTTCGACCGGCTGGCCTGGTCGCTGACGCACGGCTTCGTCTGGAGCCGGCAGCGCTACAACCTGCGGAACGTCGAAGCGGTCGAGCTGTGGAGGGCGTATCTCGGGTACCGTCGCCTGGCCCTGCGTTTGGAGAACGGGCACCGCGTCGTGCTGACGGCCGTTCCCTATAACCGCGACGAACACGAGCTGCGTCACGTGGGTCGCCGCATCGCCGTCTTCCTGGCCGTGCGGATGGAAGAGCGGAAGATCGTTTGAGAGGAGGCATCAGGCCAGCCTTTCAGCCGGAACGAGTCGCATGTCCGAAGAGAAGAAGAACCTCCCCTTCCTGAGACGCCTCCGTCACGCCGCGATGCGCTCGTGGCTCTTCTACGCGCCGATCGGCTTGGGCGTCTGGTTGATGGGCCGGCTGCCGCTGTCCTGGGCCCGTGCCATCGGCCGGTTCGGCGGACGGATCGCCCATCTGCTGGACCTGCGCAACCGGGCGGTCGCGAGGGCGAATCTGCAGCTGGCCTTTCCCGAGAAATCCCCGGAGGAACGCGAGGCGATCCTGCGCGACAGCTACGTCCACCTGGGGATCTGCCTGGCCGAGTTCTGCCGCTACACGCGGTTGACGGCCGAGGAGGTTCGCGAGCGCTGGGTGGCGGACGAGGACGGTTCGTTCGAGCGCATTCGACAGGTCTTGGCGGCGGGCAAGGGCGCGATTTTCAACGCGGGGCATCTGGGGGCGTGGGAACTGAGCGCGCTGGCCCTTCCGGCCCACGGCCTGATCCTGAACACGGTCGCACGGCGCGTCGAAGCCGAGCACATCGACGCGCTCCTGATGCGCACCCGCCAGCACCTGGGCACGGTCATTCATTACCAGGAGAACGGGCTCTTCCACATGTATCGGGCGTTGCGCAAGGGCAAGCTGGTGGGATTGCACGTGGACCAGTATGCCGGGCGGAAGGGGGTGTATGTGCCGTTCTTCGGCCGCGAAGCCTCCAGCGTGGATACCTGCGCCCGTCTGCACGCGATGACCGGCGCGCCGCTTTTCTGCGGCGCGATGCACCGGCGGGCGGACGGGCGGTACGTCCTGCGCATCCGGACGGTGGAGGTCCCTCCGGCGCGCGAAGGGCAAGGCGAAGAGGAGCGCATCCGCGAAATCCTGTGCCTCTGCCATCGCGGCATCGAGGAGCTGATCCGCCTGGCGCCCGAGCAGTGGCTGTGGTTCCATCCCCGCTGGCGCGATCACCGGCGAACCCGCTGATCGACCGGGCGTTTCGCCACGGCGTGGCGGAGGAAATCGGCCGTGGCGGGAGGCGCGGCGGCACCGTGGCGGATGGCGCGGGTTCTCCGCACCTTACCGGCCCGCTTTCTGTTTCGACGCCCAACCGGCCTGCGACTCGGGGCAGAGCTGCTTGAAAAGCCTTTCCGCGCGGTCGGCCAGGATGCCCGGGGTGAAGCGTTCCAGCACGCGTGCGCGTCCGGCGGCGCCCATCCGGGAGCGCAGCCCGGGATCCCACAGCACCTTGACGAGCGCCTTGGCCAGCGCGTCCTCGTCGTTGGGCGGGACCAGGAAGCCGGTCTCGTCGTCAATGACCAGGTCCCTGACGCCGCCCACGTCGGTGGCGACGCAGCAGCGTCCGGTGGCGAAGGCTTCCAGCAGCGCGATCCCGAAGGATTCCCCCGCGATGGGGCTCAGCACCGCGAGGTCGCTCGAGGCGTAGAGTCGCGGGACATCGTCGCGGAAGCCGAGGAAGTGGATGTGCCGGTCGAGCCCCAGCTCCGCGCGCAGGGCTTTCAAGGCGGATTCCTGCGAGCCGTGACCGACGAGGGCCAGCTTGGCGTCCGGGAGCGACTCGACCACGCGGCGCCAGGCGCGGAAGAGCACCGCGTGGCCCTTCTCGGGCGCCAGGCGTCCCACGCAGAGCGTCAGGGTCCCGTTGCCGACCCCCAGCTCGTCGCGCAGGCGGCTTTTGGGCGTCGCGTTCAGGCAGGCGTCCAGCGGCGTCGACGGCGGAAAGACGGTCACGCGCTCGGGCGGCAGCAGGCCAGTGTTCACCAGCAGCGGCGTGATCTCCGAGGAACTCACCGCCACATGGTCGATCAGCCGGTTGTAGAGCCAGCGGTTGAAGAGGTGCGGCTTGACCGGGAAGCTGTTGTGCCGCCAGCGAACCAGCCTGGCCGGCGAACGGAAGAGCTTGCGCGCGATCCCGCAGGTCCAGGTGTCCTGCGCGCCGTTGGTCAGGACGATCTGCGGGTTGAACCCGGCCCAGATCCGTTTGAGACGCCAGAGGTCGCGGACGAAGGGCTTGACCCGGAAGCCGCGTTCCAGCCTGAGGGTATCGTCGACCGGCAGCCCGGCGGCCTGGGCCCGCTTGACCAGTTCGGAACCTTCCACGCCGGCCACGAGCAGCTCGTGGCCGCGCCTGGCCAATTCGTGGGCCAGCAGGACCACCACCGCCGATTGCCCGCCCCACAGGCGATGCATGTTGACGAAGAAGAGCCTCATGCGGGGCGCAGTTTATCCGCGCCGAGGCCCGCGCAACAGCAGAACGACGGGGAATTCGAAAAGCCGGCTGCGCTTCGTCCGGGTCGGGCCTTGCGCCGCGGGCCCGGTGATGCGAAGCTGCGCGGCCGTCCGGAGGGCCTGACATGACCGAACCTCGTCGCCTGGCGGTCCCGTTCGACCAGGACGTGGCGCTCAGCCTGAAGGCGGGCGATCCCGTGCTTCTTTCCGGCACGATCTATACGGCGCGCGACGCCGCGCACCAGCGTCTGACGGAGACGTTGACGCAGGGGCGGCCCAGCCCGGTTCCGCTGGAAGGGCAGCTCATCTACTATGTCGGTCCGACGCCGCCCAAGCCGGGCGAACCCATCGGCTCCGCCGGACCGACCACGGCCGTGCGGATGGACAGCTACCTGGAGCTGCTCTTTCGGCACGGATTGATGGCCAGCATGGGCAAGGGGCAGCGGAGCGCGGCCTGCGCCGAGCTGCACGGGAAGTTCCGGCGGGTCTATTTCCTGACGATCGGCGGCGCGGGCGCGATACTCGGCAAGCGCATCAAGTCCGCGCGGGTGCTGGCCTACGAGGACCTGGGCACGGAGGCCATCCGGGAACTGGCGATCGAGGAGTTCCCCGCCATCTGCTGCATCGACGCGCGGGGGCAGGACGCCTGCGCGCTGGGCCGCGCGAAGTACGCGCGGTACTGAGCACCGCGCCGCGATACCGGGCGCCTCGAACGGATTACAGTCCCGCCAGCACCTGCTTGAGTTTCGGCGCCGTGTCGCGGGCGAGGTCCATGTCGGGGAGGACCAGGTTCGGCAGGCGCGAGAAGGGGATCATTTCGGCGGAGACGGGGCCGGAGAAGCGGATCTTCTTCAGCGCCTTCACCGCCGCGGGCCAGTTCAGGTCGCCCTTCAACAGGTCGTCGCCGAAGCCGTGCAGCACGCCGCCGCAGTCCTGCCGCGAGAAGTTCTTGGCGTGGACCGCCTTGATCCGCCGGCCCAGGATCTCGATCCAGTGTTCCGCATGGCCGTTGATCAGGCCGTTGCCCAGGTCGAAGTAGGCGCCAAGGAACGGCGAGCGGAACTGGTCGATGAACGTGCGCATCGCGATCGGATCGGCCAGGAACCAGTTCCAGACGTTTTCCAGGCCCATCGCCACCTTCAGCCTCTTCGCGGTCGGCAGGCAGGCGCGCAGCGACTGCGTGGCCAGCTTCCAGGCCTGCGCGTAGGGGATCGTCGGCTGCGCCGGATCCCAGGGCACTGCCGTGTGGCCGGGGATGACCAGCACCACCTTCGCGCCCAGCCAGTTGGCCACCTGCAGGTATTCCCTGGTGAAGGCGATGGCCTTCCGACGCACCTCCGCCCGCGGATCGGCCAGGGACTGGGTCCAATACGTGCCGGTGCAGAGCGAGGCGGTCTTCATCTTCAGGCGCTCCGCTTCGGCGCGGATCTCCCTGCATTTCGCCTCGGTCACGCCGGGCGACAGCTCGCCCGCGCCGAAGCAGAGTTCGACGCCCTCGTAGCCCAGCTCTTGGGCCTCGCGCAACGCCTGTGCGATCGGTTTGGCCCCCTCGAACCCGCCGAGGGTCCAGTAGTTGATCTGCCGTACGATGGACATGCGCAATCTCCTTTTACAGCTTGACCCGGATCGTCCGGCCCTGGGTCACCGAGACGTTCTCCAGTTCGACCATCCGGACGCTGTCGCGCGCCTCTTCCGGAGTAACGACCTTGGACGGTTTGCCGGTGGCGATGCAGCGGACGAAATCCTGGAGTTCGTGTTCGTAGCCGTCGCCCGGCGGCACGCTCACCTCGGCGGGCTTGCCCTTCAGCGGGAAGTGCATCAGCTTCAGATCGGGGCCGCACATCAGCGTGCCCTTGGTGCCCGCGACGGCGAAGGTCATGCTGAAGGGGTAACCGGCGGCGTATTCCCAGGCGCCTTCGGCCAGGATGAGCTGGTTCGGCCGGTAGTGGTAGGCCGTGACGATGTGATCCACGCGGCCCTTGGCGAAACCGGAACCCTGGCTGCTGATCGTCCTGGGCTTGCCGAACGTGTAGAGCACGAAATCGACGTCGTGGATGTGCAGGTCCATGGCGCAGACGCCGCTCTGTTCGGGGTGCTGCAGCCAGTTCCGGTAGCTCCACAGGGGGGTGCTGGCCAGGCGGCGGAAGGAGGCCGTCAGCACCTGGCCGATCTTGCCCGTCCGGATCATCTGGCGCGCCACGGCGTAGACCGGCCAGTAGCGGATGCAGTGGGCGATGTGGAGTTGCCGGCCCGCGCTTCGGGCGGCCGCGATCATCCGGTCGCAGTCCCTGGAGGTCAGGGCCATGGGCTTTTCGCAGATGACATGCTTGCCGGCCTTCAAGGCCGCGATGGCGTTCGGCGCGTGCAGGAAGGTGGGCAGGGTGATGTCGACCACGTCCACGCCGCGGTCGGCGAAGAGCTTGGCCGGATCCGCATAGACCCTCAGCGCGGACAGGTCCACGTTCCCCTTGCCGCCGCCGATGTTGCCGCCGATCTTGGACCAGTCGCCGGCGCGTTTGGCCGGATCGACGTCGCAGATCGCCACCACCTCGGCCCCCTGGACCTTCGCATAGGTCTGAAAGTGGCAGCGGCCCATGAAACCCAACCCCAGAATCCCGATGCGCAGCGGCATGTCGTTCTCCTTTCGGTCAATGTTCTTTGTCATCGTCGTTTCCGTTCCCGCTTCAACCGGTCGCTCAGCGCGGCGAAGAGGGTTTCCGGAAGCCAGAGGCGCGAGGCGGCGTAGCGCCGGAGCCAGAGGGGATCGGCCAGACCGCGGTGCACGCGCTGCCATTTCTCCGCCAGCTCGCGGCCCTGCGCCAGGTAGTCGCACCACCACTTCATTCCGCGCGTGTGCTGCAGCGGATCGTAGCGTTCGCGTTCGCCGGCCAGGAACGCGGAACAGCGGGTTTCGTCGAGCAGGTTGCGCAGCCGGTTCCACCACCGGTCCAGCGCCTCGGAGGCGGCGCGGCAGGCCGCAAAGCGCGGCGCCAGTCTGCGGCGCGGGCCCGACAGCAGGAAGGCGCGTGCCTGTTCGGCGGCGTCGTCGGGCAGGGCGCCGTCCCACAGCGCGGCGCCGGCCAGGACCAGCGCGTCGAGCGAAGCCTCCATCCCTTCGCAGGGGATGCGGAAGGTCGAGTAGCGGCTCCAGCCCGTCGCCACGACGCCCGCCAGGCCGAAACGCTTCGCGCCCGCGGCCCATTCGAGCAGGTTGGCGGTGCGGTTTCCCAGACGGCAGATGTCCACGTGCGGTCCATCAGCGCCTTTGAACGCCCCGGCGCCCCAGAGGACCAGGCCGGCCTTGCGAAACCGCTCGAAGACCCCGGGCTCGATCCGTTCGAACGGCTTGTTTCCGTACGACCAGGGCATCAGGTCGGCGTGCCGGGCGAGCTGGCGCAGCATCGGCGCCGGCCATTCGCGCATCATGTCGTCCCACAGGATGGGGCGCACGCCGCGATGCCGCAGCCGTTCGAGCAGCGGCTCGATGTGCTGGAGGTAGAGCGCGGCCTTGCCCCTCTTCCGGACGAAGGCCTTGCAGCGCGGGCAGGTGCCCAGCGACCAGACCTCGTCGCCGCCCAGATGGAAATGCGAAATGCGCCCGGCATGCGTCCGCAGCACGTCGTCGATCATCGCGGCGATCACCTGCCGCCCCGCCGGCTTGCACGGGCAGAGGTCGCCGACGATGTCCGCCCGCTCGCGCAACCGGCGGAAGCGCGGCCGGCCGAGCACGTTTTCCAGGTGGCCGAACGACTGGACCAGCGGGACGACCCGGATGCCCAGGTCTTCGGCGCGCGACAGGAACCGCCGGACCGTGGCTTCGGAATAGGCCGTGGCGCAGCGCAATTCGGGCCAGCTCTGCCAGGGATAGGTGTCCTCCCACTCGACGAGCACGCAGTTCAGACGCGCGGCGGCGACGAGGTCGAGCCACTCCAGCAGGCGCCGCGGGGTCGGAGGGAGTCCTTTCAGGTCCAGATGGACGCCCCGGACGGGGACCAGCGGTGCGGTGCGGCGGAAGATCTTCATGGTCGGCGCTAGCCTCGCCCGCCCTTGACCCCTTTGCCCTTCCGGCCGTGTCCGCCGCAACCGCAGCCCGCGGCCGGGGCGGCCAGCCCGTCCGGCAACGGCGGGACGTCTTTCGGCGCGCCGCCGTCGCGCAGCGACATCGTGGCCTGGTAGCCGGTCGCCACCGACATGCGCGCCGCTTCCGGGGTCGCCGTGGTGACGCGACCGGTGCGGACGAAATCCAGGAACTCGTTGACGATCAGCGGATCGGCCCCGCCGTGCCCGCCGCCCTTGACGCTCTCGCCGCGATGGACCTCGTCGCCGATCATGCGGTAGGTGTCCGTGCGCCGGTTCCAGACGAAGATCGGCGAATCCGGTCCGTCGCCGATGTTCTCCAGCCGGCCGTGGGTGCCGATGACCGTGTAGTTGCGGCAGGCGTCGGGCGTGAAATGGCACTGGCAGTACGAACCCAGGATCCCGCGCTCCATCGTCATGATCACGACGCTCTGATCCTCGACGTCGATCGTGGGGCTGAAGTCCTTTTGCGCCAGGGGCGGCCAGTGGGAGACGTCGAAGGCGGCCACGCCCGGCTCGTCGGGCTTGCGGCGCGGAAGGCCGCCGTAGACGGCCAGGTTGCCGAAGGCCGAAACCCGCGTCGTGTACGCGCCGGCCAGCCAGTGCATCACGTCGATGTCGTGCGCGGCCTTCTGCAGCAACAGGCCGGTCGCGTACTTCCGCTCGGAATGCCAGTCGCGGAAATAGGCATCGCCGCCGTAGGAGATGAAGTGCCGGCACCAGACGGACTTCACCTCGCCGATCGCGCCGCTCAAGACCAGTTCGCGCATGCGGCGCACGATGTTCATGTAGCGCATGTTGTGGCCGACGAAGAGCCGCGCCTTCTTTTCGGCCGCCTTCTTCAGGATGCGGTCGCACCCGTCGATGGTGATCGCCATGGGCTTTTCGAGGTAGACGGCCAGGCCCTGATCGAGCGCCGCCAGCGCATGTTCCTCGTGCAAAAAGTCCGGCGTGCAGACGAAAACGGCGTCCAGCGGCTGCTGCAGCAGCGCGCCGGCGTCCCGGGTGACGAAGAGTCCCGGGCCATACCACTCCTTGTTCCGTTCCAGCGTCCGGTCGTTGAGGTCGCAGCAGGCCACGACACGGGAACCCTTGTCCGGCTGGTGCGCGTGCCGCGCCAGTCCGCCTCGCCCGCCCGAACCCAGCACGCCGATCCGTAAATCCGGCATCTTGAATCCTCCAGAATCGCCTTGCAAATATCGTATATGATAGTAAAGTTTGAAGTCAAGAGAATTGTGGGGTAAAAACGATAGCATGCCTACGGAACAGATCCGCAAACGAATGCTGAACGGGCGCGCGCTGCTGCTGGCGCTTCATTTCAACGGACCGCTGCAGCGCAAGGAGATCAGCCGTCGTTGCGGTATCCGCCCCAACAGCGTTTCGGGCCTGGTGGCCGAGATGCTGGACACCGGGTTCGTCCGCGAAGAAGAGCCGGGGCGTCCGCGCAGCCGGATCGCCCTCGACGGCTCGCGTCAAAGCGCGCTCGTCGCGTCGCTGCACGCGGAGGAGATCGACGTGGCGCGCGTCTTTCTGGACGGGCGGATCGAGGACCGGAGGGTGGTTGCGCTGAAGGATTCGCGTCCGGCCGCCGTCGTGGAGACACTGGCCCGCGCGCTGAGGGGGCTGGCCAGGGACGAGAAGACCGCGCTGGGCATCGGCATCGCGACGCCGGGACTGGTGAACGCGCGCAAAGGTTCCGTCAATTATGCGGCGAACCTGCGCGAGTGGCGCAACGTGATGCTGGCCGACGATCTGAAGAAGGAGATGCAGGCCGCGGTCTGTGTGCGGAACGACGTGCAGTGCCAGTTGTTGGGCCAGGCGTGGTTCGGGCGGATCAAGCCGGGCGCGCGCGAGATCCTGTATCTGCACGTCGGCGAGGGCGTGGCCTGTTCGGTGATGACGCGCGGTCGTTTGGTCGAAGGACGCCGCTTCAGTGCCGGCGAGATCGGGCACGTGCGTGCCGGCGAGGAAGGCCGGCTCTGCAAATGCGGCAAGGCCGACTGCCTGGAGGCCTACAGCGCCATTCCGGCGCTGGCTTCCGAACTCGAACTCCTGAAGGCCTCGCCTCCCGTCGAACCTTCGGCCCGGCAACTGGCGCAGGCGGCGCTGCAGCATCCGCAGGTGGTGAACGTCATCGACCGCGCCGCGCAACGGATCCTGACGGCCCTGACGCCGCTGGCCGCGGCACTGGACCCCTACATGATCCTGGTCGGCAGCGACGATCAGGAGTTCAGCAAGCTGCTCTGCCGCCTGCTGGAACCGCGCCTGCGCGCCGAGCTTCTGGGGCTGGGCAGCCGCGCGGCGCGCCTGGACGTGGCCGAGCCCTCGCGCGAAGCGGCCTTGAAGGGCGCCGCGGCCGAGGTGATCCAGCGCGCCTTCCGCAACGGCGCTTTCCTGAAGCGCGCCCGCCGGCGCGGGTAACGTCAGCGCTGCTCCAGCGCCTTCCGGGCCTGGTCGCGGTAATCGGTTTCGAGGCAGGCTTCGAAATCGGCCCGGGCTCCCGCGTCATCCTTCAAGGCCGATCGGCAGCGGCCGCGCAGGAAGCGCGCCGCGTGATACTCGGGAAAGAGCGCCAGCGCCCGGTCCAGGTCCCTGAGGGCCGCGGCGTGCTCCCCCGCCGCACTCAGCGCCACCGCGCGAAAATAATAAAGCCGCTCGTAGTGCGGATCCCGCGCGATGGCTTCGTCCAGCAGCGGGCGCGCGGCGAGGGCGTCGCCCTTCTCAAGCGCCTCGCGTGCCCGGCGGTACGGCTCCTCGCCCGGCGTTTCGGACAGCTTGGCGACGAAGTCCAGCCACGCGGTTTCCAGCGCCTCCCATTCGTCGTCCTGGAACGCCGCCTGCGCGCGCCGCAGGTTGTCCACTTCGTCGCCGCGCGGGTTGAGGCGCGCGAGCACCTTCTGAAGCATCCGCGCTTCCCGTGCCGCCGGGTCCTCGACCAGGAACCGCGCAAAACCCCACGACTGCGCGTAGGCCGCCAGTCCCGCGCGGTCCCAGGCTGCGCGGTCGAGTTTGACGAGCTGCGACAGGGGGATCCGCAGCGGCGGCCGGGACGCCAGGACCTTTTCGCGCAGGTCGCGCAGATGCCCGCGGCCGGCGTCCAGGGTCACGTTGCCTTTCTCGTCCCACGTCAGGTCTTCCGCGACCTCGCCGAGACCCTCGACCAGCCAGGGCGGGCCATGCGGGAACCAGGCCTTCAGGAGGATCTCCATGCCGACGCGGCGCAGCCGCCCCAGCATCGGGCGTTCGTCCAGGACGAAGGCGGCGAGGATGGGCGCCGCGGAGTCCTCCACCAGCGTGTAGCTCTCCTCCTGCGGCGCCTTGCGCGCGCGCAGGAACCGCGCGAAATCCTCGCGTTTCGCGAAGAGCGCCACCAGCACCCTGGCCGGCGCCGGCGCGTCGGCCGGAAACCGCATGACCGCGCGCATCCGCGGCAGGGCCTGGTGGAGATGCAGCACACACTTGCCGGCGATCGGGTCGGGCGCATCGGTCGCCAGCTCCACGATGCCGGCCTGGTGCGCGCGAAACTCGCGCCCGAACAGCTTGCCCAGCTCCGCCGCCAGTACCTCGCCCGCACTCCGCCGGGCTTCCGCCGCGCCGAGCGCCGTCGGCAGCAGCAGGAGCGCGCAGAGCCGACCGGTCGATCCGAAACGCTTCCCCCATGCGGCTCTTCCTACGGGAGTTTCATCTCGCCGACCTCGCCGGCATGGCGATGCCCCGGACTTTCGCCGGTGCCGGGAGAACGGCTGGAGCGGCAGGCGGGAAGAAACGCGGCCAGCAGGCAGGCCCAAAGGAACGGCTTGAGCAGACGCTTCCGCATGGTTTCAACCGCCGACGCCGATCGACACGACGCACCGAACGCGGGAGGTAAGAATCGTCGCAACGGTTGCGGCTTTCAAGTGGTTCTCGGGAGGAGCGGGGGGGATCGCGACGGCGCCGGGGCCGGCGCTTTTCCGCTTTCCCCTGCGTCATGGGCGGGGTATTCGATAGCGCGTGCTATTCCCGGGAGGACGCGCGGTGCCGATCACGCTGAAAGAACTCGCCGAACGGACCGGCCTCTCGCGCCAGGCCGTCGGCTTCATCCTGCGCGGGGAAGGCCATTTCAAGGACGAGACGCGCGAGCGGGTGCTGAAGACCGCCGCCGATCTCGGCTACCGCCCCAACGCGGCCGCGCGCGCCATGTCGTCCGGGCGGTTCAACGCGATCGGCCTGGTCCTGAGCACGCTGGGCTGGAAAAGCAACCTGCCGGCAGCGCTGCTGGAGGGTATTCGCAATGCGCTGCTGGAATGCGACCTGCACCTTTCGTTGAGCTGGTTCCGCGACGAACGGCTGGCCGAGGCCGGGCAGATGCCGAAGATCCTGCGCGAACTGGCGGCCGACGGGCTGCTGATCAAGTACGACAGTTCCGTACCGGGACCGATCGTGGAGGCGTTGACGCGCAGCGGCGTGCCGGCCGTCTGGGTGAATTCGAAGCGGCGCCACGATGCGGTCTATCCCGACGATTTTCAAGGCGCGCGGGAGGCGACCGCGCGGCTGATCGCGGCCGGCCGGCGGCGCATCGCCTTCGCGGATTACAACCCGCGTGCGCCCGAGGATCATTACAGCTCCACGGACCGCCAGGGCGGCTACGCGAAGGCGCTGGAAGAGGCCGGTTTGAAGCCGCTCGTGGTCACCCCGGGGCAGGGCCTGCCGTTGGCGCAGCGGCCGGCGCACATCCGTGAATGGCTGGGCCAACGCCCGCCGCCCGAGGCCGTGGTCTGCTACGGCGATGGCGAGGCTTGGCCGATCTTCCATGAAGCGTTGCGGCGCGGGATGAAGGTGCCGGACGATCTGCGGATCGCGTTCTTCGGCGAGGGCGCCTCTCCGGCCACCGCGCCCGAGCTCGAGACGATCCCGCTGCCGAATGTCGAAGTCGGCCGCCGTGCGGTGGAGATGCTGCTCGCCAAGATCCGCAGTCCCCGAACGAAAAGGCCCGCGCTCGCGGTGAAATACGGCCCGTAGTCCCGCGCGGACGTGAAGGAGATCGCCCGCCAGGCCCGCCCGGAGGCTTCGGGGGATCCGCGAAAGACGGGGCCGCGGGCACGGGAACGTGCGGAGTCGGGAACCGTCCGCCTGGCGCTGCCGGGGAACCGCCGCGCTTCACTCCGCGGCGCCGATGGAACCGCCGCTGCGGCGCACGCGCCGGTACTGGCAGAAGCCGCGCCGGGTCGGCGCGCTGTAGAACTCCACCCAATGCGCCACGGCCGGACTGGCAAACTCGGCCTTCAGCCGCGCCAACGCGTCCTTCAGGTCCAGATTGGAGCGGTAGAGGATCCTGTAGGCGGCCTTGATCTGCGCCCGGTCGTCGTCGGTCAGGCCCGGAGCGCGGCGCAGGCCGACGCTGTTGAGGACCGTGATCGTGTTGGCGCCGTCGCCGATCAGGTAGGGCGGCACGTCCATGCCGAAACGCGAGCCGCCCGAAAGCATCGTCAGCCGTCCCACCCGGACGAACTGGTGGATCACCGTGTTGCCGGAGACGATCGAACGGTCGCCCACGTGGACGTGGCCGGCCAGCAGCGCGCCGTTGGCCAGCGTCACGCCGTCGCCGATCACGCAGTTGTGCGCCACGTGGCTGCCGGCCATCAAAAAGCAGCGCTCGCCGATCGTCGTCGGGTTGGGATCCTTGACCGTCGCGCGGTGGATCGTGACGTGCTCGCGGATGGTGCAGCCGTTCTTCACGATCGTCGCGGTGGGTTCGCCCCTGTAGGACAGGTCCTGCGGCTCGTGGCCGATCACGGCGCCGATGTGGACCACGCAGTCCTCGCCCAGCGTCGTCCCCGTGCAGAGGTAGGCGTGCGCCATCAGCCGCGTGCGCGCGCCGATCTCCACCTCCGCGCCGATCACGCAGTACGGCCCGACGTCGGCCGTATCCGCGATGCGCGCCCCCGGGTCGACGATGGCGGACGGGTGGACTGGCACCGGTTTACTCCGCGGGCTTCTCTTCGCGGTTGGCCAGCTTGCAGAGGACCTCGACTTCGGCGACCAGGTCGCCGTCGACCGTGGCGGTGCCGTGCATCTTGGCCACGCTGGCTTTCACCTTGAGGGTCTTCATCTCGATGCGCAACTGGTCGCCGGGCAGAACCGGGCGGCGGAAGCGCGCGTCATCAATGGCC
>Ga0101944_10004448_pt1 | contig 17349 bp, 14 predicted proteins | sample DewCreD2012metaG_FD_75245 | JGI IMG/M metagenome (GOLD analysis project Ga0101944, IMG submission 75245) | Hot spring sediment bacterial and archeal communities from British Columbia, Canada, to study Microbial Dark Matter (Phase II) - Dewar... ...
CAGTCCGCGGTGTTCAGACGCGTGAGCCGCGGGGCCGCGCCTTCGGGACCCACGTAGCGGGTGAGGCGGTCGGCCTGCTCGACGGGCACGTAGAGCCGGTCGCCCTTCGCGTACTCGAGCAGCAGGTAGTCCCGCTCGGCGCCGAGCACCTCCTGGCGCAGCACCTCCTTGAACAGGGCGATGCCGTGCGTGGCATGCACGACGTAGTCGCCGGGAGCGAACGAGAACGTGATGCGCGTCGGGTCGATGCGCCGGCGGTCGCGCCGCGTGATCGCTCGCGGGATGATGTCCTCGAGCGCGACGAGCGCCAGGTGCGCCGCGGGGATCACGAAGCCGGCGGGGACGTCGACGTCGGAGAGCAGGACGGTGTCGTGCCCGGTGCGCGGCGGCTCGACCTGCCCGGCCTCGTCATGGACGGCGTGGTCGCGCTCCTCGGCGACCGGGACCCCTGCCGCGACCAGCGCGTCGCCGATGCGGCGGCGGGTGCGGCGGTCCGGCACGGCGATCATCACGCTCGAGCCCGCGTGCATGAGCGAGCGGATGCTGCCGACGAAGCGCTCCTCGCCGCCGGTCACCTCCGGGCGCCTGGCCGCGAGCTCGGCATCCACCGGGGTGCCGGAGCGCAGGAGCGACAACAGCGTGAGACGCTGGCGCTCGCCGAAGTCCAGCTCGGCAGGCGACAGGTACAGGCCCTCGAGGGCCACCCCCGCCGCTTTCGCCGAGGCCTCCAGCTCCTCGTAGCGCCGCACGGCGCCGTCGAACAGCGAGCGGGGCTCGGCGACGATGACGAGCGTGTCGGTGTGCAGGTAGTCAGTGACCCGGCCCGGCCGCCGGTAGAGCTTGGGCAGGTAGCGGTCCACACCGGCGAAGTAGACGCCCTGGCGCATGAGCTCGATGTCCCGGGCGACGAGCGGATCGCGACCCGCCTCGTCTCGCAGCGCGCGTTCGGCCGCCGCCAGGATCACCGGCCCGTCGGCGACAGGGTCCGAGAAGGGAACACCCAGTTCGACGACGTCCGCGCCTCCGCGCTCCAGGGCCAGGACCAGCTCAACGGTTTCATCGGGCGAGGGGTCCCCCGCGGTAAGGTAAGCCACCAGCCCTTTGGCGCCGCGGGCGCGAAGTTGGCTGAAACGCCGGGAGATTCGAGTTTCCGGCGCGGCGCTAGTCACGGTCGAGTTCCTGCATGTGTTGGCGATAGATATCCATGTCCTTGTCACCGCGGCCGGACATGCAAACGAGAAAGATCCGCCCCTTCGCTCCGGGAGCGCGCCGGATGCATTCCGCAACCGCATGCGCCGACTCCAGAGCCGGGATCAGGCCTTCGGCGCGGGCCAGAGCACGTGCCGCCTCCAGAGCTTCCTCGTCCGTGGCGGTGGTATACTCCGCGCGCCCCCGATCATGCAGCCAGGCATGTTCCGGCCCGACCAGGGCATAGTCGAGCCCCGCGGACACGGAATGGGTGAGGGCGACCTGCCCGTCCTCGTCCTGCAACAGGTAGCTGTAGGCGCCCTGCAAGACACCCGGCGCGCCGCCCTGAAAACGGGCGGCATGATCACCCAGCGCGGTTCCCCTGCCGCCGGCTTCCACGCCGATCAAGCGGACGCCCTCGTCGTTCAAGAAGCTATGGAAGATGCCGATGGCGTTGCTTCCGCCTCCGACGCAGGCCAGCACGGCATCCGGCAGGCGGCCTTCGGTTTCGAGCATCTGCGCGCGAGCCTCCTCGCCGATGACACTTTGGAAATCGCGGACAATCATCGGATAGGGATGCGCCCCGAGCGCAGACCCGAGGAGGTAGTGCGTGTCGGCGACGTTCGTGACCCAATCGCGCATGGCTTCACTGACGGCGTCCTTGAGCGTGCGGCTTCCGGTGCGAACGCAACTCACGGTTGCGCCGAGCAGACGCATCCGGAAGACGTTGAGCCGCTGGCGGCGCATATCTTCTTCGCCCATATAGACCACGCACGTCATGCCGAACAGAGCGCAGACCGTCGCGGCCGCCACCCCGTGCTGGCCAGCGCCGGTTTCGGCGACGATGCGCGTCTTGCCCATGCGCCGCGCCAGGAGAATCTGGCCGAGACAGTTATTGATCTTGTGCGCGCCGGTGTGCAGAAGATCCTCGCGCTTGAAATAGATACGCGCGCCCCCCAGGCTTTCGCTGAGCCGCTTCGCGAAGGTGAGCGCCGTGGGCCGGCCCGCGTAGGTGTTCAGGAGTCCGGCGAGTTCGCGCTGAAATGCCGGGTCCTGACGGGCGTCGAGATATGTGCGCTCCAGTTCCTCGAGCGGCGCCATCAACACCTCGGGCACAAAGCGGCCGCCATACGGCCCGTAGCGCCCCCTGGCGCCGGGAACAGAACTCATGATTCCAACTCCGCGATTGCAGCTTTGACAAAACGCTTCATTCTGGCGTGGTCCTTCCTTCCTGGGCGGGTCTCCAGGCGAGAACAAGCGTCCACGCCCCAGGGCCGGACTGTCCGGACCGCCTCGGCGACGTTGCCGTCATCGAGTCCGCCCGCGAGTATGATTCGCTTGCCGGCGTGCGGGACGGAAGCCCAGGGGACCGGCCTGCCGGTTCCGCCGTAGAGACCGGGCAAGGCAGAGTCCAGCAGGAAAGCCTCGACATCGAAATTCTCCATGATGTCCGGATTGAAGTCCTGTCCGACGCGCAAGGCTTTCCAGACGCGGACACCAACCGGAACCTCCGCAGGCGTCTCATCCCCGTGCAGTTGGACCACATCCAATCCCACGCTTCGGCGAATCCGCGCGATCGCGTCCGGAGATTCGTTCACAAACACGCCCACCCTCCAGACGGCAGCGGGCAGAGCGGCCGCGATCCCGGCCGCGGCGGCCGGCGCGATGTAGCGCGGGCTGCGGTCATAGAAATTGAAACCGATCGCCGCCGCGCCTGCCTCCGCCGCTGCGAGCGCGTCTTCCATGTTCGTGATGCCACAAATCTTGACGATCATGCCAGCAATGCCCTCAGCGCCGCTTCGCGGCCGGGGGCCTTCATCAGCCTCTCCCCAATCAGGAACGCGTCATAGCCGGCGCCGCTCAGGATCCGAATGTCCTCGGCCGACTCGATGCCGCTCTCGCTGACGCGAATCACCCCCTCCGGCATCCGCCTGGCCAGCCTGAGGGAGGTTTCGAGCGTGACCTCGAAGGTTCGCAAGTTGCGATTATTCACCCCGATCAAGACGGCGCCGGAAGCGATGGCCAGTTCCAATTCCTCCTCATCATGGACTTCGACCAGAGCGGCCATGCCGAACCGGCCGGCACAGTGACGCAATTCGCGCAGCCGCCGTTCCGGGAGGGCTGCGACGATGAGGAGGATCGCGTCAGCCCCGTGAGCGGCGGCTTCCACAACCTGGGATTCGTCCAGAATGAAATCCTTGCGCAGCAAAGGCAGACGAACCGCTTCCCTGACGGAAGCCAAGTCCTCCAACGAGCCCTGAAAAAACTTCTCGTCGGTGAGCACGCTGACCGCCGCCGCTCCGCCGCGCTCGTAGTCCCGCGCCACATCCGTGGGACGGACCCCGGCCGCGAGCACGCCCTTGCTCGGCGAGGCTTTCTTGATCTCAGCGATGACCGCCGGCTTGCGGCGAGTCAGAGCGCCGCAAAAGTCACGGCGGCTCCCGGCCTGCTCCAAGGCGCGCTGCTCCCATTCCGGGAGTTTCGCGGCGGCGCGAACAATCTCCTCCCGCTTGGTTTCGACAATTCGAGCAAGAATGTCAGGGATCGCCTCTGGCATACAGGGATTCCTTCATCCTATCAGAGAGTCGGTATAATCGGACTTCAACTCAACTCAAGGGAGGACCAATCATGAAGAAGAACGCTTTGATCGCCGCTCTGGCTGTGCTCGTCATCGCCCTCGGCGGCTTTTCCTTGTGGCTACGGGCGCAGCCGGCCACGGACCCGGTTGTGGACGCATTCAAGCTGGTGGAGGTGGCTTCGATCGCAGACGCCATCGAGCAGCTCTATGGCACGCAAAACTACATGACGCACGATGTGCGGCCGGTTTTCAAGACCAAGTTCGCGGGCCGCGCGGTGACGGTCTCTCTGACCAAGTACGAGAACAAAGAGGGCGGCGCGCCGACCCAGCCCATGGTTGATGCGATTGACTCGGCTCCGGCGGGTTCGGTCTACGTGATGGCGGTGGAAGACGGCCAGAACTACGGCGTGATCGGCGGCCTGATGGGCACAACGCTGAAGTACCGCGGTGTGGTTGGGGCCGTGGTGGATGGCTCGGCCCGCGACCTGCCGCAATTGCAGCGGCTTCAGTTTCCGGTCTATAGCCGGGGAGTCTCGCCGGGAACGACGATCGGCCACTACCGGGCGACCCGCAATGTCGAGGTGACCTGCGGCGGGGTGAAGGTGAAGCCGGGCGATATCATCGCCGCCGACGAGGATGGCGTGGTGGTCATTCCGCGCGAGAAGGAGTCGGACATTCTGAAGCGCGCCCAGCAGCTCGATTTCACGGAGCACTCCACCTACCCGTTCATCGAGCAGACCAAATCGCTGGCGGAGGCGGTGAAGAAGTTCGGGCGATTGTAGAGTCAACTTCGGAAGAGGAAGGGCGCCGGTCTTCGGCCGGCGCCATGAACGTGGCGGCACCCGGCGGCAGAGTCCGCCTCCCATGCGAGGAGCAGCCCGATGACGAAGGAGAATCCAGCGGTTGGCGTGGCCGGCGAATTGGCCGATGAACAACTCTGGCGGTGGATCCTGAGCCGGCGCGCTTTCCTGGCCGCAGGCGGCGGAGCCGCTGCCGCGTTTGCCGCGCAGGGGGCGGCGGCCGGGCCGGTGGCGGGGGAGGACTGGTTTCCGTTCAAGCCCGCCAACGACTACCGCAGCCCGAGCGTTATCGGGCTGGCGGACTGGCTCGACAAGCCGGCGGGCAGGCACGGGTTCCTGCTGATGAAGGGGGAAGGCCTGGTTTTCGAGGACGGCACGGCGGTGAAGTTCTGGGGCTCCAACGTGTGCAACGCGCGGGTCGCCTGCCCGAATGAGCAAGCCGACCGCTGGGCGGACAAGTTCGCCAAGTATGGCGTCAACCTGGTTCGGTTCCACAAGTTCACCTGGCCGGGACCGCGCGAGGGCATCGGGAGCCGGGAAGATTCGATCCGGCTGGATGAGAGCATGGCGCCCCGCTGGGACTACTTCACCGCCGCGCTGGCCGCACGGGGCATTTACACCGGCTGGTCGCATATTTACGGGCACAGGCTGTCGCCGGCAGATAAAGACCGCGTGCTGGCCTACGACGAGATCATGGCCGCGAATTTGCCGTGGGCGCACCTCCGCCACAGCTCCATCGGGCTTGTGAACTTTGCCCGGGACCTTCAGGACCTGAATCTCGCGCTCACCAGGAACATGCTCAACCGCACGAACGCGGTGACGGGCAAGCGTTACGCCGAAGACGCCTCGCTGGCGTACATTGAACTTCAGAATGAGGACGATATCTTTTGGGGCCACACGCAGACCTATATGGACATGTGCCCCACTTACAAGCGGCTCCTCCACCGCCAGTTCTCCGAGTGGCTCCAGGCGCGCTATGGCTCGCAGGAGAAACTGGAGGCGGCGTGGGGGAAGGACGCCTTGAGGTCCGAGGAGACGCTACGGGCGGAGAACATCGAGGCTTTCGCCAGCCCTCGTATTTCCTCGCAGATTTCCGAAGCCGCGAAAGCCGGCCAATCGCCGCCGCGCCGCCTGCTGGACAACTGCCGTTTCCTCTATGAGACGCAGAACGCATTTTACCGGCGTTTTGTCGAGGCGATCCGCGAGACGGGATATCGCGGCGTCGTTGTAGGCTCGTGCTGGAACGCCGGTTCCGGAGTGAGCCATTACTACAATCTGCATTCCGACTACCTGGCGGGCATGATCGACCGGCACAATTACACCGGCGGCCGCCGCGCGATGCTCAGCGCGCCGGGTTCCGGGATTTTCGGGGCGGGCCTGCAACAGGCTGCAAACCGGCCGTTCGGCATGTCCGAGTGGAAGAGCACCTGGAGCAGTCCCTGGGTTGCAGAAGCGCCGGCGATCATCGCTGTGTACGGTCTGGGATTGCAGGGCTGGGACATGTCGTGCGAATTCGCCAGCGACTCAGACACGATGACCATGCCGATGACAGAATTCGGCACGGATTCGCCGGCGGACATGGGCCAATATCCCGCGCTCGCGCGGATGGTCCACCGGGGGGACGTGCGGGAGGGGGCGGTAATCGCCCGGCGCCGTGTCAGCCTGGCGGAACTGGCTGAAGGAAAGCTGCCCTTTGAAGACGAGGTCCGCCAGCAGGGGGACATCCGGGAGTTCACGGGCAGCGTGCCGCGAGAGGCGCTGGCGGCCGGCAAGATTGTGATCGAGTTTGCCGAGAGGCCTTCGAGATCGGAGATCGCCAGGCTGGACCGGTATTTCGACAGGAACGCAAAAGTGATCCGGTCCACTACGGGACAGCTTACGTGGGACTTCTCCGGAGAAGGTTTCTTCACGGTGGACACGCCGGGCACGCAGGCTGTAGCCGGCTTCACGGCGGGGAAACCGCAAGAGTTGAGCCAGGCGAGCATCCGTCTGGAAACGCCGTTTGCGGTGGTCTTTGTCACCAGCCTGGACCGCAGGCTGGGCATCGATCGCGCCCCGCGCCTGCTGGTGCAACTGATGGGGAGGACGGCGAACACCGGGATGGCGCTCGATCCCGCGGGCAAAGTGACCGAGCGCGGGAAGCCTCCGGTCCTCGTTGAGCCGGTCGTGGCCACGATTTCACTCAAGAGGGTGGGGAAGTGCTCTGTATTGCCGTTGGACCACGACGGCCGGATTGGGGAAGAAAGGCAGCCTGTCGCCGTGCGCCAGACCGGAGGGCGCACGGAGTTCACTCTGGACGGAAGGAAGCACCGCACTCCTTACTACCTGGCAGAGTTCGGCTCGTGAATTTTCGTTGCGGCCCAGCCGCGGTTCGCCCGCCGGCTCAGCCCAGGCGCAGGGCGAGGGAGCGCGTGAACCCGGGCAATTCAATCCGGTTGCCGGTCCTTCGCGCGGACCTCCAGGCGCCGGACCAGGGGTCGTAGGCGCGCGCCCGCTGGTGGCGAGAAGTCTCCTCTATGGCGATTCCATTCAACGCTTGCGGCTTTTCGCCACGCTCCAGTTCGGCCCGCCAGTCGTTCCGAGCATCGCGGCACCAAACAAGGGTGGTCTTGCGCCCCTCCAGGCGGTAAACACGGAGGGGGCCTTCTTCTTTCACGGAAGGCTCAAAACCTTCGGCCACGGGGTCTATGCCTTTCACGAATTCCGCGAACCGGCCGAAGTGCCACCACAGATTGTTCCGTTCGACATAAGAGTCCCAGTGCCACGTCTGACCGCAGCCGGCGCTGCCCGCAAAGAACGGGGCGAACAGGATGTCGTGCAGCAGGGCGCCGTCCTTGTCCGCGGCGTAGAGTTTGAAGGGCCCGGAATGGCGAGGCTCGACGGCCCCGGACTCCGCCAGAATCACCGGCTTGCCGGGGTTGTAACTCCGGATCTCCCGAATCGCGTCCGCCGCCAAGACGTCGACGGGACCGTGGCAAACCTCGAGCGCGGCTCCGAGGTCGAGATAACGATGCACCTGCGCGATATCGTTGTCCGGCATGAGGGAGTGGCGCCTGTAGTTTGGCCGCGTCCTGTCGGTATCAAAGCTACCCATGCTCTGCATGCACAAGTTGTTTGGGAAGCGCTTCTGCAACTCCGCCAGCATGATTTCGGTCCAGGCGAGATAATCTCCGCCGCGCACGGCGTTGATCTCGTTCCACAGTTCCCAGCCGAAGACCTCCGGCCGGCCGCCGAAGCGTTTCGCGAACCACTCGATCTTCCTCTTGAACTGCGCACGGCTTTTCTCGCCGTCGAAGAAATCGGCGATCGATTCGGCCGGCCCGCCGTTGGAGACATGGTGGAGGGGCTTATCCGCCCACTTCTGCGGTCCGTCTCCGATGCTCCGGAAATGCTCGAGGGTCATCTTGACGCGGATGCCGCGCTTCCGCGCCATGGCCAGCATTGCGTCGATGCGCCGGGCCTTGACTTCGTCATACTCGCCGCTCCTGGCGTGCTCCACATCCCAGAAATCGTTGCTGAGCCAGGCGCGGACGTAGTTGCCGCTATTCTCGCTGAGGCGATCCAACCAGCCCTCATACTGGCGGAGACCAGCCTCTTCTTCCCGCCGGCCGGGCGCGATCAGGTTCAGGCCAATGGGAATATAGGGCGAGCCGTCGCTGAGTTCCAGATAGCGCGGGTCGCGCCGACTTACCCTCACGAAGTTCTCCGCTGCCGGAGCCGGACTGGCCGCCGCCAAGGCGGCCGCGCCCAGAAAGCCGCGACGTGTGATCATCATGCCAGAGATTCTAACAGCGGCAGCGCGGGTGCGGGTAGTATGCCGGGGGCGGCGGGAACGCGCGGATACGCGCGCCCGCCCGGAAGGGAAGGGCAGACGGCCCAGAACCCGACAGGAGTCATGGAGAATCCAGAAGCAGATCGTTGAGAGGGCGCGGCCGAAGCTTCGCCCGCCGGGCCGAAGCACAACAAACGCTGTCGCTCCGGCCTGCACACCTGGAGCTCGCGGGATTTCACGCCCGCCCGCGCGCAGTCCGCCAGCAAACCCGCCGGCTGGCTTCTCAACCGCACTGGCAGTGCGCCAGCATCTTCTCCACGATCTCCAGCCGTACCCGCAATCCCTGCTTGTAGGCCCGATGATCCGTGTGACGGATCTCCACCAGCAGTTTCGCCCGTTCAGCTTCCAGCAGTTCGGCCAACACCGACCTCTCATCCGCCGTCAATACCAGCGGCTGCGCCGCCTGTGCCGCCGCGCCGGGCTCACTGCCCGCCGGTGCGTAAGGATGTGTTCCGGAGGCGCCCATTTCCCAGTCCTCCCAGTTGGAATATATACCGATTCGCGGTGAGTGGGAAGGACCCCCAAGGGGGAAACGGAGCCGTTTTTCGCCCACATGCTACACTCGAAGCGGTTGCGGCGGAATCCGGCTTGCGCCGCAGTCCGATCAACAGCAGGATGACATTCTCATGACGCTTTCTCTCCGAAATCAAACGTTTCTGTCCGCCCTCGGCATTCTCGCCGCCGGCGGCTGGCTGCTCTTTTCGCAAACCGGCGCGGCCCCGGGCCCAATCAAGACGGAAATCAAGAAAGAAGACGGCCGCTTTCAGCTCTACCGCGGCGGCAAGCCGTATCTCATCAAAGGCGTAGTCTACGTCGGCGATATGGGGGGCAGATTCCCGCTGAAGGATGTTGCCGCCCATGGCGCCAATTCCATCCGCTCCAGCGGCGGCGTGGCCGTGCTCGACGAGGCGCACCGTCTCGGCCTGAGCGTTCTGGTGAACCTTCCGATGCGAATGGAATCGGTCCACAAGTTCGACTACAGCGACGAGAAGTCCGTCCGGGAGCAGTTCGAAAAGATGAAAGAGCGCGTTCTCCAGTTGAAGGACCATCCCGCCGTTCTGGCCTGGTCCATCGGGAACGAGCTCTCCGTGGGGTACACGAACAAGAGCGTTTGGAACGCGGTCAACGACGTTGCCCGCATGATCCACGAAACCGACCCGTTCCACCCCACCATGACCGTGATCGGGGATGGCTCCATCAACTCCGGCGACATCCTGGAAATCAAGAAGCGCGCCCCGGACCTCGATATTCTCGGAATCAACTATTACCGGAATGTCGAGACCGTTCCCGCGAAAATCCGGCAGTACGATTGGGAGAAGCCCTATGTTCTCACGGAGTGGGGACCATCCGGCGACTGGCAGGTCCCGCGCACCGAATGGAAAGCTTCGATCGAAGAGTCCAGCAGCGAGAAGGCGCAGCGCTATCTGGAGCGGTACCAGAACGTGGTGCTGAAGGACAGCGAGCGCTGCCTAGGCTCTTACGCCTTCATCTGGGGCGCGCGGCACGAGCGCACGCAGACGTGGTACGGAATGCACCTTGATACCGGCGAGAGGACCGAAGCGGTCAACGTGATGCAGTATGTCTGGACAGGCCGATGGCCTTCCAATCGCGCCCCTCGCATTGAAAGCCTCCGAATCGACGGACGCGCCGCGGCCGAGAACGTGTATCTGAAGCCCGGCGCCTCGCACAAGGCCCTGGTAAGAGTGGCCGATCCCGAGAACGACCCGATGCGGTTCCGCTGGGAGATATTGGCCGAAGTGGAGCGGGCCGGATACGCCGGGATGGGGGAGAAGCGCTCGGCGCCGATACCGGAGCTGATTGAGAAAGCGGAAGGTCCGGAGTTGTTCTTTAAGGCCCCCGCGCAGGAGGGCGCCTATCGAGTGTTCGTCTTCGTCATGGACGGACAAGGCAACGGCGCCACGGCCAATATTCCCTTCTTCGTGAGGCCTTAGGCGGAGGGAACGGAAGCAAGAAACGGCGAGCCGGCTCCGCCGGGCACAGCCGTACCCGGCGGAGGGGCTCCGGGGAACGCTTTCAGCTCTTCTTGGAAGTCACCGCGGAAAACGACGCTGCCTGCTGCGCCACGTTGGAACTCTTGCAGTGCGGACAAGTGATCCCGCCCTGCTCCAGTTCCTTCATGCGCAGGATCTTCGTGAACTCCTTGCGGCAGTCCCGGCAAAGGAAGATATAGACAGGCATCTGTACCTCCCAATAAAGGATATTCCAATTCGATTTTATCTCCGCGCGCGCCCTTTCGCCTGCTGGAAGCCGCCCTGCCCGTGGCGCGGGCGCTCCGGCGGGCACAGACGAGATTCATCCCGGCATCGAAGGCCAGACGGAGCCCGGCCCGGGAAGCACGACGGGCACACTCACAAACTCCACCCTGAACTGGGAGGCTGGTTCGCCGCTCCTCCTGGCGACGTCACGCCGGGGAAGATCCTGCGGCGCCCGATCTTCCGTTCCGCGGCGCTATTGCCGCTTGGCGGTGACTTCCTGCTGAATAATCTTGATCTTCAATTCGCCGCCCGAAAGAACACCTTCGTACTTCGTTGTTCTTTCGTTGCCCATGATCTCCCGGGTGACGTCGAAGGTAATGTTATTGCCATCGACCTTGCCGTTGGAGATCGGCACTTCCTCCATCTGAGGGGGCGAGCCGGGATCTGGAGGCCCGCCTCCGAACGAAGGGACGGTAATCGTTCCGGTCAGCCGGGCGCCTTCGGCTTTCAGGGTCAGAGTGGTTTTCAGAGCCGTTCCACCACCGCCGCCGAAACCGAAGCCTCGGGTCTCCCAAACCCACTTGCCCGTAACCGAGTCGGCCGCCACGGCGGCAGCCACAAAAGCGAAGAGAATCAGCCCTGCAATGACTGTCTTCCGGGTCATAGGTGTGTTCCTTTCCCTTCCGCCGGGATCTTACTCCGCGACCCCAGGCGACAGTCAGTATATACGGGTTTGCCGCCTCCCGGGCGGAGGCGCCCTCAGAGACGTTCGGAAGCCCCAAGTCGAACGGGCGCTCGCGCGGCCAACGGGCGTCTGCCTGCGTGGCTTCGCGACGGCCCTCCAACTTTCGCCGCTTCGATCGATGGCGTCGCCCAGCCCGGGGAGGATCTGAGCGCCGCGGTTCCGGAAGCGGCGGATCGTAAGGCCGGAGGGTCGGATCGCAGGCTTCCCTCGCAGAAACAGAGACGGCGCAGGGAGTTATAGTCATAGAGTTGAGAGTGTTCCTTCATTCGCCGCCCGCTTCCTCCGCCGATTGGGACCAGGTTGCCAGCAAGCCGCGGCCCTCCTGGTATCTCGACAGGCTGGTTGCCAGGCAGAAGCGGCAGGTTCATCAGGAACTTGTCCGGCGGTGGGCCGGCGCCGGCTTTTCGGGGGCTGTCCTCAAGACCGACCTTTTTGAGGAGGCGCATGGCGAAGATCAAATCCTGTTCGATCTGTATCCCGACGCACTGACGCTCGGGATCGATGTGTCCTGGCAGACGGCGAAGAATGCCCGCCGCCGGAGCAGCCATCCCCGTGCTCACTTTGCGGGGGCGGACGTCCGGCATCTTGCGCTGCGGGAGGCGAGCGTGGATCTGGTCGTTTCGACGTCCACATTGGATCATTTCGATACGAAGGAGGAGCTGCGGCAGGCACTGGCTGAGATTGCGCGGGTGCTGCGTCCGGGCGGCGTCGCGGTCATCACTCTGGACAACGCCCAGAATCCCCTCTACTGGCTGCTGCGGTGGGCCAGCCGGCGGGGCTGGGCCCCATACCGGTTGGGCGAGACGGCGAGGCTGGCGGAGCTGGTTGACTTGCTCCAAGACGCGGGGATGAGAGTCGATGCGACGGACTGGCTGCTGCACAACCCACGTGTCATCTCAACGAGCGTGTTCCTGCTGCTGCGCCGGGTGCTGGGCCGCCACGCGGACGTTCCCATCCGCGGGCTTCTCACCGTATTCTCCTGGCTGGCCAAGCTGCCCACGCGGCGGTACACAGCTTGTTTTGTGGCCGCCAGGGGAGAGAAGGCGGCAGCGGACCCGTCGCTGTCTGCCCGCCGCGGGTGAGGAATCGGGAGGGGTTCGGGGGAAGCCCCTGCCGCAGGCGGGTACGAAGGTGTACGCTCGTGGGCAGGAATCGGATATGAATCCTCACTCACTTGGACGGAGAACTTTCTTAGGAACCGCCGCCGGGGCACTGCTGGCGGGCGCCGGAGATGCGGCGGCGCAGGGCAAGCCACCCAACGTCGTTTTCATTTACTGTGATGACCTGGGGTACGGCGACCTTGGCTGTTATGGTTCCGGCATTCGGACGCCCAACCTGGACCGGATGAGTTCAGAGGGCATGCGTTTTACTCACTTTTACTCCGGCAATCCGGTGTGCTCCCCCTCACGCGCGGCGCTTCTAACCGGACGCTATCCGACGCGGGCCGGCGTACCGCGGGTTCTGAACCCGAAGGACACCACGGGGTTGCCGGACTCGGAAGTGACCATCGCCCAGATGCTCAAGGCGCGAGACTACGCCACGTCCTGCATCGGGAAATGGCATCTGGGCCATCTTCCGCAATTCCTGCCCACCAACCGGGGCTTCGACGAGTATTTCGGCATTCCTTACAGCAACGACATGGACCCCAGGGTGCTGATGCGCAACACCGAAACGATCGAGAATCCTGCCGAACTGGACACCCTGACGCCGCGCTATACGGAACAGGCTCTCCGATTCATAGAGCAGTCAAAGGGACGCCCGTTCTTCCTGTACCTGGCGCACACGTATCCCCACATTCCGCTCGGCGCTTCGGCGCGATTTCGCGGCAAGTCGCCGCTGGGTATTTACGGCGACGTGATCGAAGAACTGGATTGGAGCACCGGCGAGGTTCTCGGGGCGCTCAAGCGACATGGCCTGGACAACAACACTCTGGTCGTCTTCACCTCCGACAACGGCCCGTGGTATCAGGGGAGCCCGGGCCGGCTGCGTGGCCGGAAGGGGATGACGTGGGAGGGAGGGCAGCGCGTGCCTTGCCTGGCGAGGTTTCCGGGGCGCATACCGAAGGGCAGGACGTGCAACGGGGTGGCGTCCGTTCTGGATATACTTCCGACGCTGTCGCGGCTATGCGGCGCGCCCCTGCCGCCCAACGCTCCCGATGGCATCGATATCTGGCCGCTCCTGGCGGGACAACGGCCGGAGCTTGAGCGCGAGCCACTGCTCTATTTCGATAACCTGAATCTCCAATGCGCCCGCTGGAAGCAGTGGAAGATCCACGTGGCCCGCCACAACTCGGCTGCGTACAGCGCCGCGCCGCAGGGCGGGAGGGTGAACCTCCCCCTGGCCCAGCCGGAGTTGTACGACCTGGTTCGCGATCCGGACGAGAGTTACGACGTGGCCGCCGAGCATCCCGAGATTGTCAAGGAAATCCTGTCACGGGTGGAACGGATCCTAAGCGGGTTTCCGGAGAATGTCCGGAAAGCGTGGGAACAGACGAAGGCGAAACAGGTTCCCGTTCGTCCGGCGGGAAGCTATCCGGTCTTGTAAGCGCAGGCGCCTGGGCCGGGGAAGAACGCGCCGCCATGGGGAAGAGGCGCATTCCCGAGGGCCTCGGGGGCTTCTTATGGAAGAGGCAAGGAAGCCGCAAAGGCTCCCTCGCGGAGCAGCCGAGCGGCGGCGTGGCTGAGGCCGTTTCCTTCGCAGGCATCGACCAGGGCGCGGAAGGCGGAGAGGTCCGCGTCCAGTTTCTCGCGGAGCCGTGGCAGAATCTCAGGGTCGATGTGGCCTGCGCCGGCGCTCAGTTGTTCCAAGAGCCGCGCGATCTCCTGCCTCGTGCCGATGCTGAATACGAGGATCCCGTCCGAGACTGGCCGTTCGCGTGGATCGGAGGGGGAGTTACGCACCCGGCCTCCGGCGTACATCGTCGTGGATCCCCCTCCATCCAGGTTTATGGCCTCTCTCGCGCCGAGCGACACCAGTTCAGCCGCCAGTTCGTCCAGCCTCATGCCCACGCTGGCGGCCTGCCGCCCATCGACCGTCACAAACAGGATTTTGCCATCTTCCGCGAGCGCCACTGCGGTGCGGGGATGCCGCACGGCCGCGTGGGCAAAGGATTCGTCGGCGACGGCGACCGCGCCGCCGCGCACAATCCGAGGGCCGGCGCTGAGGATGTCTTCCGCGGGACAGCCTGGCGGCTGCGGGATAAGTTGAACTTCAACTTCCAGGGCTTCCCCGAGCGCCGCATGCTCCCTCAGCCATTCCGCGGCCTCGCCGGAACCGGAGAGCACCAGGCCTCCCGGGGGGATGGACAGATTGCCGGTTTCGGCGACGCGGATGACGCGGCGGCCGGGGTCCAGGGCGGCCTCCACGCCGCCGCCCCCGGTGAGAGTCCCGGCGCCGAATTCCGACAGATAGAGGATCAGCTCACCAGCGGCGCGCTCCCGATTCATTCCGGAGATGCCGAACATTGCGCCCGAGGGCGCCCGCACCTGGCCCTGAAACGCGATCAGGCCGATTTCGACTTGCTCGACGAAGCCGTTTTCCTCGCAAAAGACGAGACCACTGCGGCCGGAACCCGCATAGAGCGGGCGGCGGTGAAACTGCCAGGCCCCGGCGGAAGCGCCCGCATATGGGCCAGTTACTACGAAGTAGCCGCCGTTCACGGCCGCCGCGGCCCCGTAGCGATGCGCCATTGAAGCCACAGTCTCCTTGGAGTTCAGGCGGTCATTTCCTCTCACGAGGAGCAGGTTGATCCGGGGGTCCTCTGGGTCAACGGCGAGGATCTGCATTGTAAACGGGCCTTCCGCACCTCTGTAAAAGCGCCGTTCACGGTAATTGATGCCGCCCGCTATCCGTTCGCTGCGGTCGAATTCGTCCCAGCGGCCCGGCGTGGCGGGAGTTTCGGTTTGTGGAGAAGCGGCGGCGACAGCAAGCAGAAGGACGGAGAGCAGACGCCACGATCCCCATCCTCCCTGCCGGACGCCGCACCGCATTATCGGAACACGACCAGGTCTTCAATCCCGACGTCGGCGCCCTTGGATTCGCCGTACGGCTCTCCCCGGACCACGATTCGCAGTGTGTGCCGGCGGTTGGGCAATTTGAAGGCGTGCCACACCGATTCGTTGCCCTTGTTGCCCCTTTCATCGGAGCAGACGTCCACGGTCTTCTGGAACTTGCCGTCGAGGTAGATATCCGCCTTGCCGCCCGCCCCCAGGTACGGTCCCGCCAGAATCACGCCGGTCCCTTGGAAGGTCACGCTGGCTTCCGCGCCCTTCTGGGAAGTCCATCGCGGGGCCGGCGCCTTGCGGCGTTCCTCCGGGGTGGCGATGTTCCAGCCTTCACTCCAGCGCCAGCGGCTGTCATCGGTTGCGATACGCTCCACGGGCGAGCCGTAATCGTCCCACACCTCAAGTCTCGTGGCTTTCGGCTTCTGCGTCTTCACGAGAACGGTGTCCCCCTGCAAGCGGCCGCCGTGGCGCATGATCACGGCCAGCGCCCGCTTCTGGTTGCTCTCCACGATGCTGTTGAAGGAAAAGTCCGTGTAGGCGAACTTCTTGTCGGCGATGGCCGGGATGCCGGACTTCCAGATGTCCGGAATGCCGCTGTAGCCCAAGACAACGCCCAGGATACCGGCGGCGCTGGAAGGATTGCAGTCGCTGTCCTGGCCGCAGCGGGTGCTGATGTTCAACGTCCTTTCCATGTCGCCGCGGCCGTACAGCAGTCCCAGGGCGATGTAAGCGCCGTTCAGCTTGGCGTCAATGTTGAAAGGCCGCAGGGCGCCGCTGGGGCAAGGGTCGCGCTTGTCCCACTTCTCTTGCAGGCGGTTCCAAACCGCGATCCAATCTTCGGGTTGCTCCTTGTGCCAGGCCAAGACGTCGCTGATGGTCTGGGCGTAAGGGCTCTTGCGGGGCAGGCAGGCCAAGCCGGCCTCAACGATGGTCCGAGGATCCTTTTCGAAGAAGGCGGCGGCGTACATGCAGGAAACGAAGATGCCGCCGTAGATGCCGTCGCCGTAATTCATGACACGGCCCGCCCGCCAGGCGATGTCCGTTGCGGCGGAGGGCAAGCCCGGCGTCATCATGCCGATGAAGTCGGCCTCGATCTGAAAATCGATATCGTTGGCGTGGACGTTGTATTGCGGCGTGCCGGACAGCTTCGCCGGCACGCCACGCCTGAGGTTTCGCCGCGCGGCCAGATTGGCGTGCCAGAGGCCATACTTGGCGTCCCGAAACATGGCGCCGAAGTCCTCGGTGGAAGCGTCCAGACCCTTGTCGTCCAGGACCTTGGCGAAGGTCATGTCCACATAGAGGTCGTCCTGGCTGAGGGCGTTGCTGATCCGGTCCGGCCTCCAGGCGGGAATTTCCTTGTCCTCCAGGATTCTGCCGAGGGCGCGGAACTCGGTGGGCGCGCCGTAACTCACGCCGATCATCTGACCGGCCCAGCCGCCCGCGATCTTGTCGCGCAGTTCCGAAACGGTCAGCTTCTGCTGCTCACTGCCGGCGCCCCAGAGGAGGGACCACGCGGCCAAGCAAACCAACGCTGCGACCAAAAAGAATGAAAGCGTCCTGGTCATGGAGAATCACTCCTGTCAGAAGTTCGGGATTGGAATCCGTCAACCATTCTGAGCGCGCCCGCGTGCGAACGCAACCGAGGGAGGATCACACGTCCTGGGGCCGAGACCGCGATTCCCGTCAAAAGGCCGAAGCCGGTTTCAGATGCCGGCCCGCCGGAACCTGGTTCGGGCGCGTCAGTCTGGCATAAACCAAGCGGCCGCTCTTCACGACCACCACATGCGGGAGGGGACGGATGAATTCTTCATACGTTTCGCGGTCCGTGACGAAATCGGCAAGCACGCCCTCCCGCAGTTGCCGCACCAGGCCGTCGATTGTCAGAAGCAGCTTGGGGACACACTCGCCGTACCATTCCAATTGATTGGCCTCATCCCAGCGGGGCTGCCCTTCGTCGTAAAGCGCCACCCTGGGGTAGCCGGCCGA
>Ga0101944_10004449_pt1 | contig 17347 bp, 17 predicted proteins | sample DewCreD2012metaG_FD_75245 | JGI IMG/M metagenome (GOLD analysis project Ga0101944, IMG submission 75245) | Hot spring sediment bacterial and archeal communities from British Columbia, Canada, to study Microbial Dark Matter (Phase II) - Dewar... ...
GCCACGGGGAAGCCTCCCTTCGTTCGACAATTCCCGCGTCGGCGCTGTCGAGCGCCATGACAACATCCTCAGTAGCAGTGATTGAACCCGACGGTAAGGTCAATTGTACGTCTGGCTCACTGCAGCGGCGCGGATTCCGGCCCGTTACTTCTTGCAGGGAAGAAACTCGGGCGGGCATGCCGGCGGCAGGTTGTAGACCGTGATCGGCGGCTTGCGTAACGGCGATTCTGGCACGGGCGGCTTCTGCTCCATCGAGAAGACCTTGATCGGCTGCGGCGGCTTGACCTCGAAGAGCTTGGGCGGCTGGGGACCGTAGCCGAGGTAGAGGTCGACGGCGTTCCCCCGGTCGAAGAGGGCGTGGTCGATCCACTGGTTCTTGCGGTTGGTGATCTCGAAGGAGACGGCGTCGGCCTCCTCGATGTGGTCCTCGAAGGAGAGGGAGACGACGTCGTCATCGAGGAACTTCCTTATGTCCTGGCCCTCGATCACGATCCGGTGCTTGGGGTTGAACGTCCGCGTCATCGCTTCACCGCCCTCATGAGGGTCTCGGCCTCGGTGACGCGCGTCGTCCCGAATCGGAGCGACTCGCGCACCTCGGGCGGGAAGTTCGTGATGCCTTCCAGGATGCCGAGGGAGTTCTCGATGTCCGGGATGAGGAACCGCTCGCCCGAGCGGATGGCGCGGAGGTTATCCACCATGCTTCGGCCGCGATTGGCGAACTCAATCACGCGCCAGAGCGAGGGGTCGCCGTAGTGCTTCGTGGCGATGCTTTGGTGGGTATCGCCCTCCTCGGTGACGTGCGTGCGCGTCTCGCCCTCTTCGACGAGCGTCTCGGCGGCCGTGAGCGTCCGCTCCTCGGGCGGCGAGAAGATCGAGCCGCTCCCCTTCTGCCAGCCCTCGAAGGCGGGCCGCTGGACCTCGCGCGGGAGCGGAAGCGCGACGTCGCGCCGGGGGAGGCGGAACGAGACGTCCTTCTCGAAGTAGCGCCGGAGCGCGAGCGCGACCGTGGCCTCGATGGGGTCGCCGGCCTCGTCGAACATCGTGTACTTGGTCGAGACGGACCCGACGACGCAGACGAAATCGAACCGGCCCCACTGGAAGACGCAGATCGGCGGCGCGCCGGTCTTCGAGGTGCTCTCGACGAGCGCCTCGAGGGCCTGGACCGACTCGCGCACGTCGTGGGCGCGGGCGTAGAAGTCGCGGTTGAGGTAGACCTCGAGAGAGAGCGTCTGGAGGTTCCCGCGCACGAACTGCTGAAGGGGGAAGTCGAGGCCCGGGATGCCGATCTCGGCCCAGCCGGCCTCCTTGCCGACCTCGAAGCCTGACGGGTTGTATTCGAAGAAGATGGTGGGTCCCTCGGGATCGACGGGCGTGATGGAACCTTTGACGAGGCTCATCGCCGTTCCTGCCTCCTGCGGATGAGCTTCGCCAGCTCGAAGTCGATGCGGCGGACGACCTCCTCGTCCACGCGGACGGCGTGGATCTGGATCGCGCCGGGCTGGATGACGATGGACTGGTCGACAGGACCAGCGGCGGCGGCCGCGAACGCGGGCAGTACCGCCGCATCTCGGGGTACGGTCGGCCTCGGCGTCGCGCGCTCCATGGCGGGGGCCGTGGCCGGAACAACCATCTGGCCCCCAACGGGCAGGCCGGCTTCTTGCGCCTTCCGGGCTCGCTTGATCTCCTCCAGGCTCTCGGGGAGGAAGACGTCCGGGATCTTCGAGATCACCCAGGTGACCCTATCCCACAGCCAGTCGATCACGCCGGTGATGGCGTCGCGCACCGTGCTGAAGACCCCGGTCACGGTTTCCGCGACCGAGGTGAAGATGCCGACCAGCGCGTCCTTGAGCGCCGTCCAGCCGAGCTGGATGGCCGCGATGGGCGCGATGAGGACGTCCTTCACCGCGCCCCAGTTGGAGGCGATCCAGTCGATGACCGAGCCGATGATCCCCTTGATCCAGCCGAAGACGCTCCCGACCGCGGCCTTGATCTTGTCGAAGTGGGCGATGACGAGACCGATGGGACCGAGCAGGGTGAGGAGCACCTTCTTGATCGTGGTCCAGTTGGAGGCGACCCACTCCACCACGGACGAGACCGCGGACTTGAGCGCGCCGAAGACGGCGGTCGCGACTGCCTTCACCTTGTCGAAGTGCTTGATGATGAGGCCGAACGGGAAGATGATCGCCAGGAGCCAGTCGGGAGTCTTGCCGAGCAGGTTCTTGAACCACTCGAAGGCCCCCTTGACGGCCCCCGTCACTGCGTCCCAGTTCTTGACGAGGAGGGCGACGCCGGCGATGAGCGCCGCGACGCCCGCGATGATGAGTCCGATGGGGTTGGCCATCATCGCGGCGTTCCAGAGCCACTGCGCGACGGCGGCCGCCTTAGACGCGGCCGAGCTCGCCCAGGTCGCCACGGTCCCGGAGACGACCGCCGCCGCGTGAGCGGCCTTCACCGCGATGTCCTTCACCGTGGCGGCCGTCCAGGCGACGGCGGCCTTCACGCCGCCCCACGTAACCATGGCGAGGTTCCTCAAGGCCGCGCCGACGTCCATGGTCATGAGGGCGTGGATCTTTCCCGCTTGGCCGCTGGCGATGAGCGCCCGCCCCCAGCCGAGAAGCGTGGGGATGCCGCGCGTGACCACGCTCGAGAGCGCCGACATCCCGGCGCGCGCCATGGGCAGCCACTTGAGCGTGAAGAGCCCGAGCATTCCTGTCACCGTGAGGATGCTTCCGGCCAGGAGCCCGAAGACGCCCACGACCGCGAGGGTCAGCCCGACCACCTTGCCAAGGATCGGGTGCGCCTTGGTGAAGTCGGTCACGCCCTGAAGCACCTTGGCGAGCCACGCGGCCGCGCCGGAGAGAGCGCCGAGAAACGGCTGTCCGATGCTCGTGGCGAGGTTCTTGATCGAGACCCAGAGGACGTTCGACTGCTCGACCAGCGTCTCCATCTTCTGAGCGAAGGCGAGCTCCATCGCGCCGCCCTTCGTGAGTTCCTGCCGCCAGCCCTCGAGGACGTCGAGGTCGGTGTTGAGGAGTCCCGCGAGCTTGGCGAAGGCCTCCTCGCCCGCGATGGCCTTGAGCACCGCCGCCTTCTGGGCCTCGGTCATCCCCCGCATGCCCTTCTGCATGTCCTTGAGGATGCCGATGAGCGGCCGGACCTTGCCCGTGGAGTCGAAGACCGCGACTCCCAGGCGGCGGAGGGCCCTCGCGGCCTCCTCCGGGGGCCTGGCCAGGCGCACGAGGAGGATGCGGAACGCGGTGCCGGCCTTCGCGCCCTTGACGCCCTTCGAGGCGAAGCCCGCGAGCACCGTGGCAACGTCTTCGAGCGGGATACTGAGGCCCCCGGCGGCCGAGCCCGCCTCGCGCATGGACTGCACGAGCTGCGGAACGGTCAAGGTCGAGAGCTTGGAGGCGGTGAAGAAGACGTCGGCGACTCGCGAGGCATCGGTCAAATTGAGCTGGAACTCGTTGACCGTGTCGGAGAGGACCTCCACCGCGTCGGCCGGGGCGAGGCCCACGGTCTTGGCCATCTTGAGCGCGGTCTCGGAGAGCGCCTCGAATTCCGGGGTGAGCGCCTGCGCGCCGGTCGAGAGGACCTGGTAGAAGCCCTCGGCCACGGCGTCGGCGGAGATGCCGAGCCTCGTGGAGAGCCGAAGCGCGGCCTCGGTCATGCCGCGCTCCATGCGCGCGAAGGCCTCGCCGGTCTCGCCCGTGAGGGTCAGGGCGTTTCGGATCTGCTCCTGGAGCGTGGCGGCGGGCTTGACCACGGCGAAGAGCGCGCCGGCGGCGGCCGCGCCCATGCCGGTGAGCGCGACGCCCGCGTCGCGGAGTTGGCGGAAGCCCGATTCGAGCTTCGCCACCTTCTTGTGGGTCTCCTCGGCCTCTTCGCCCAGGCGCTCGATGCCCCCGAGCGCCGCCTTGACGCCCCGCGAGGCCTCGTCCCTGAAGCGGAGGACGATCCCGAGGGCGATGGATTCCGCCATCTATCGGCTCCTTCCCTTCACGCTCCTGGCGATCTCCTTGTTGATCCGCTTGATCTCCTCCAGCCACGCGGCCCGCTCGCGGCGCGAGAGGCCCATGCATTCCTCGCGGCTCCAGTGGAAGTGGTAAGCAATCGCGGCCACCTCCCGCCGCACCGGCTCCAGGCTCCAGTCGAAGCTCGGCAGCGCCGGAAGAAGGCCGCACAGGTTCAAGGCGCTTGCGCGGAGCGCCGCCGTCACTTCCCGAAAAAATCCGAGATGTCCAGCATCGCCTTGAACTTCTTCGAGCAGTCCGGGCACTCGACGTCGATCTCCATCTCCGGGCCGGAGTCGATCTCCTTGAGCTTGAGGATCAGAAAGTCGCGGTCGCTCTTGAGCATGTTGGCCGTGACGCCCGTGTCGACCTGCCGGCCCTCGAGGGTCCCGAGCTTCGTGATGACCCGGGCCAGAAGCGCGGTGAGCATCTTGGCGGGGTTGTTCTTGAGCGACGGGTTGAGCATCGCCTCTTGGTCCGCGCCGGTGATCTCCCGGATCGTGACCTCCTTGTGGAGCTGGCCCTTCTCGTCCACGTAGCCCTTGGGGAGCTCGAAGGTGTACTCGGTCTTGACCGTGTCGCTATTCGCCATGGTTCATGCCCTCCATGGGTCTGTGACCCTTAGCTGAAGGCCGCGGGGCGCACGGTGAGCTGCAGGCCCTCGTGCTGGAGCTCGATGCTCTCCACCGCGTTCTCCGAGGAGCTCGCATCGAACTCGGGCGCGGTGAACTTCGACGGCCAGGCGTCGAGGACGAGCCAGCGCTTCACCTCCTCACGCGCCTCGTTCTGCTGGATGATCGTGATGGCCTTGCGGTTCCCCTGCGCGCCCTCGCGCTTCACGCGCTGCCGCCACTCCCAGATCTCCCCGTCGGCGGTCGAGCCCATCTCCAGCACGATGGGGGCGTAGGAGTTGAGGCCTGCGAGCTTGCGGACCGTCGTGTTGTCCCCGCCCTCGCGGTATTCGCGCACCTCGGTCTCTTCCTCGAGGCCGGAGCAGGTCATGAAGCCCGCCCGCCGGATGCCGTCGATCTCGACGAGGAAGTTGTATCGGGGAAAGGGATCGACTCTCGCGTTCGCCATGGGTCAGGCCTCCTTCCTCACACGAGCTCCGTGATCGACCGCCCGCCGTCCCACTGGCCCACGCGGAAGATCACGAACTCCGCCGTCTCGACGATGTTGACCCCGATGACCGTGACCACCTGTCCGGCCTGCCGGACTTCCGGGGGGTTCGTCTCCTCGTCGCACTTGACGAAGAAGGCCTCCTCCTCGGTCTTGCCGAAGAGCGCGCCCTCGAGCCACTGCCGGCGCAGGAACCCCGTGGCCGAGCGGATGATCTTGGCCCAGAGGCGCTCGTCGTTCGGCTCGAAGACGGCCCACTGGGTCCCCTCGGCGATGGACTCCTCCACGAACATCAGGAACCGGCGCTTGTGGACGTAGCGGAGGTTCGGGCTCGAGGACATCGTCCGAGCGCCCCAGACGCGGATGCCCCGGCCGGGGAAGGCGCGGATGGCGTTGACCCCGGCGGGGTTCAGGACCTCCTGCTCTCCATCGGTGACCGGGTACTCGAGGCCGACCGCGCCGCGCACCACCTCGTTCGCCGGGGCCTTGTGGACGCCGCGCTCGGTGTCGCTCTTCGCGTAGATGCCCGCGACGTAGCCCGAGGGCGGGATGGTCTTCGGGGCGTCCGTGAGCGGGTCGTTGATCGTGAGCCAGGGGTAGTAGAGGAAGCCGTAGGAGCTGTCGAAGCCCTCGCGGAACGCCTTCACCTCCTGCGGGCTCTGGCCCTCGGGCGGGTCCACGACGTAGCCGAGGTCTGCGCGACCGGCGCAGTAGTCCAGGCCCGCCTGCACGATGGCCACGCTCGTCTTGCCGGGGATGACGAGGCTGTTGACGTCGTCCACGGTGTCGAAGGCGTGAAGGCCCGTCCGCGCCGCCGCGTCGCCGATATAGGCCGCGTCCGTGATGTCGCTCGCGCCGTCCGCGCCGCCGGCAAGCGCCGCGCCGGCGACGAGCGCCGGGCGGTTGTCCGGCGGGGCCGTCGCGCTCCCCAGGTTGGAGAGCTGGACGTAGTTCGACCGGCCGTTCACGCGGGTGAGGGCGTAGTTCTTCTTGGCCGGGTCCATCGAGAGATCGTCCCAGGTCTCGACGAGCTCGCCGTTCTCCTTCACGACGAGCTTGAACTCGCCGGCCGGATCGGCCGTGCCGTCGGCCACGTCCACGGTGAGGGCGTTGCCCCACTCGCCCTCGTTCAGGGCCTGGACGAGGAGCGTGTCGGCCGGGGTCGTGCCCTCCCGGTCCTTGAGCGTCACGCTCGCGATGGCCGCCGAGGCGGAGGCCACGCGGGCCACGTAGCAACGCCGCCCGCCGTTCAGGAAGAACCCGTTCACGGCGTAGGCCAGGAACGAGTCCCGGCGGTACGAGCCGAAGTGCTTCTGGAACTGCGTCCAGTTGGTGATGAGCTGGGGCTTGTTGAGCGCGCCGCGCGCGGCGATCCCGAGGAACGCGCCGGTCGTGGTGCCCACGCCCTCGATGGGGAACGCGCCCGCGGGGACCTCCTCCACGAAGACCCCGGGCCGCAAGTACTCTTTCGCCATGTCGCCTGCCTCCTTCCGCTACGCGCCGCCGATGGCCTCGACCTCGAGCCTGTGCTCGCGTGCGAGCGGCACGAGCTTCTCCACGCCGACCGGCATCCGCGCCTTCACCGTGAGGGTGAGCGCCCGCTCGAATTCCCGCTCGGTGCTTCGGTCGCGGAACGCGAGGCTCCGGGCGAGGTAGAACCGCCGCCCGCTCGCCCCCGCGAGCACCGGGTGGGCGTCGGCGAACCGCAGGTACTGCCCGAGCAAGAGCCGGTCGTCGCGGCTCGAGGCGGTGTGCCCCCGCACCGTGTAGAAGAGGTCGTAGGGCTGCTCGGGCCAGGCCACCCGTGCCGTTCCGGCCGCGAGGTCCTTCTCGATTTCGAACTCGTTCTCCACCCGGTCGAAGCCGCGCCGCACGTCGATGAGCTGGAGCGTCGTGACCGGCAGCGTGAGCTCGACCAGGTCCGGGTCGGGCGTCACCACCCGCACGGGGACCGCCTGGCCGTTCAAGGACACGTTGGCCGGGTCCTCGAGGCCCTGTTTCAGGGCCAGCTCGATTTCGGTGATGACGTTCTCGCCCATCGTCTATCCCTTGCCTCGGAGGGTTTCCTCCACCAGCTCGACCGCGAGCCTCTCGGCGCTCTTGCGCTCCCGGAAGTCGTGGTAGGCCGGCTTCACGAACGGCCTCCCCGGGATGAAGAGCTCGGTCGTCTCCGGCTTCAGGTGAAAGCCCCTCGAATGGAGAAAGGCCCTCATCTGGGGGGTGACGGGGACGCGGGTTCCGTCCTCGCGCTCGTGGACGGCGGCGATGTTGGTGCCATCCTCCGCCCGGCGGTTCACCCCCACGAAGACCGCCAGCTCCTCGATGAAGCGCACGCCGACCGAGGCCAGGAGATCGCCGTCGTCGATGAGGGGCTTCGTCGCCCCCTTCTCTCCGATGGTGAAGCCGTGGAGCGGCTTCATGCCCTTGCCGTCGAGGATGCGGGAGCGGATGTCGGAGGCGAGCTCCTCGCCGGCGCGACGCAGGGCCTTCTGGGCATTCCGGTGGAGGCGCTGGTTGAAGTCCTTCATGATCCCCTTGAGCTTGTCCCAGTCGCCCTCTCGGCCCTCGCTCGCCATCACGCCTCCTTCCGCACCGCCACGCGCGTGAGGAGGAATCGCTCCGCAACCTCGGCCCGGGCCTCCCGGTGGACGACGGTGTAGCGTTCGCCCTGGAAGGTCACGCGCGCGCCGAGATCTAGGGCGAGCCCCTTCTCCACCAGCTCGTCCGTCCGCATCGTGACCCGCCCGTCGATCTCCACGGCCTCGCCGCCGGGCAGAACCAGGCGCTCCTTCTCGAGCTTCACGCGCGCCCGCACGGAAACGGGATCGGTGAGAACCTTCGCGGCGACCGGCTCGTCGTAGAGCGAGTCCTTCTCCGTGGACGCGGCGTCGACCGACTGGACCAGGACCTCCGTGGAGAGTTCCTCGAAGAATGGCGAGAGGATGTTGTCCCACGCCTTGTTCACCTCGTCCTTGATGCCCATGTCACACCGCGATGGGGTGGAACCACTGCCGGAACCGATTGAGCAAGGCGTCCGCCTTGGGCAGGCCGGTCGTGAGCATCCGTCCCGAGCCGGCCTTCAGGTCGTTCGGGTACTGGAAGTCGACGGAGATCTCGTCGATGCGCACCCGGCTGATGCCGATGGCGTTGCGGGTGCTCGCGCTCGACCCGGCGGCCACGTCCGCCTCGGCCGGGCCTGTCCGCAGGAACTCGATGGCGAGGAGGATGCACGCCTCCTTGACCTCCGGCGGGACTGCGAGGAACCCGAAGAGCGCCCGGACCTCTACGTTCTGATTGCCCTTGGGGAAGACGCCCGCGACGCCCGCGAAGATCGAGCGCGCGGTCCCGTCGAGCTTGATGTATCCTTCCTCCCCGTAGAGCACATAGGTCCGCGGGTCGAGCCGCAGGCCGTCCACGAGGAGGTCCTTCACCTTCGCCACGGGGCGGTCATCGAGGAAAAGCGTCTCCGCGCCCGAGCCGTCCACGCGCACGATGCGGTCCCGCGCGCGGAAGTCGCGGCCCGCGTAGGAGTCGATCATCCGCGTGGCGCGCTCGAGGGCCGTGAAGACCTGCGCGTTCGTGGCCGCCTCGAACGAGACGCCGCGATCCCGCACATCCTGGATGGTCGCGTAGGGCGCGCTCATTCCAAACCTCCCCACACGGCCACGTCCCATTCGCGCGCGAGCTGCCGCGCCGCCTCGCGCGTCAGCTCCGTCGTGTCGGGGTCGGCCTTGACCTCCTCGTAGTCATCGAGGCTCCCGTCGAACTCCAGGATGGCCTGCGCGCCGTCGGGCGAAAGCCGGAACGAGGCGTTCGGCTTGTAGGCGAACCGGGGGACGCCGTCCTCCACGCGCGTGAGGAAGATCGCCATCACGCCGCCTCCCGGTTCGGATCGAGCTCCTCGGCCGCGCGGGCCACGTTCGAGATCCGCACCTCGTCCAAGACCAGGGTCGCCGCACGGGAAGGCGTCCCGAAGGGGTGCGCCCCGATGAAGACGTCGGAGAGGTTCGCGTCGATGGCTCCGGTGATGGCGCGCTCGGCGTCGAGCCGGCCGTTGAGGTAAAGCTGCATCTTCACACCGTCGTAGACGAACGCGACGTGCTGCCACGCCCCGCGGGTGAGCCGCGACGTCGAGGTCACCTTTCGTGAGGCGCCGCCCCGCCAGAATCCGGCGCGGAACTTGGGATCGGCCCCTTCGAGCGCCTCGAGCAGGTAGGAATCGGGTTTCACGATGAGGGTCCCGACGCCGTCCAACTCGCCCAGCGGGAAGATCCAGGCCTCCAGCGTCAGGGTGCTCGTGATCGCGAGGCTCGGGCTCGCGGGCACCTGGATGTGGTCGTCGATGCCGTCGAGGAGCAGCCCCTTGCCGTACTTGCCGGTGGTCCACTCGGTCCCGTGGGCGAGCCCCAGGTTGCCGAACGAGGACTCGTCGTGGATGACCGTCCCGTCGCCCTCGTTGAGCTTGAAGAGCAGGGCCGTGCCCGGGTCGTTCGCGTAGCCGCCGTCGGAGAGCATGGGCGAGAGCGGTTCGGGGCCGCTTGCGACCGCCGTCATGCCCAGACCCGACATCGAGAAGACGCGGCTCACGACTCACTCCAGCGCGGTGATATAGACGAGGCCCGAGACGCGCCTGGCCAGGAAGTCGAGGCGCGTGATGGGCGAGCGCAGCGAAAGCTCCAGCCGGTCGCCGGAGCGGATGAAGCCCCGCTGGCCGGCCGCGGCGAGCTTGGCCGCCGCGTCGGCGTCCGAGGCCGCCGAGTCCACCCAGTACACGTCCTCCAGCGAGAAGACGCGCAGGTGCTTCTTCCCGGTGGTGAACGCGGCCTTGTTGGCCGCCGCGTTGTAGGTCGTGGAAACCGTGAGCTCGCGATGTTCCCGCGGGCCCCCGCCCAGGAGGCCGATCATCGCGTCCTGCCGGGGGGCCGTGGCCGGGTCCGGGATGAGCTTCGCCAAGACCGCCAGGAGCGTCGCCTCCTTGGCGAAGTCCTTCCCGTTAAGGGTGTCCAGGCGCGCCTGCGTCCCGCCGTCCGGGAAGTCGGCCGGGAAGTTCTGGACGCTCACCGATTCGAGCGCGGCCAGGGTCGGAGCGTCGAGGCCAACGGACGCGAGCTTGGCCAGGACCGCCGTGAGCGTGGCCTGCGTGGCGAAGTCCTTGCCGTTCAAGGCGTCGAGTCGGGCGTGCGCACCGGCGTCGGGGTAGTCCGGCGGCAGGTTGGTGACGGCGACCTGTTTCAGGTTGGCGACGACGTCGGGATCGAGTTCCACGTCGGCGAGCTTCGCCAGGATGGAGAGGAGCGTCGCGTCCTTCGCGGGCCCGAGGTTCAGGATCTGCTGGAGGCGGGCCGCCGTCGTCGCGTCTGGGTAGTCGCCGGGGAAGTTCTTGACCGCCACTTCTTCGAGCGCCGCGAGCGTCGTTGCGTCGAGGCCCACCGACGCGAGCTTGGCGAGGATCTGAAGGAGCGCCGCGTTCGTGGCGAAGTCCTTGGCGAGGAGGGCATCCTGCTTCGCCTCGCTCGCCGCGCCCGCAGGCAGCGGCAGGACGTTGGCCGTCACCACCGCCGCGTTGTCGGTCCCGTCGTGCTTGACGCGGACGCGCCGCTCCGAGTCCGGGTCCTTGATCTGGACCGCGCCCAGGTTGATCTCGCCCTGGAAGACCACGGCGGCGGTCGTCCGGATCGCCTTGTTGACCTCGTCGTAGATGAGCTGGATCAGGTCCTCGGGGGAGACTCTCGCCATCAGCGCGCCTCCTTCCTCCGGAACCACATGCGGAGGAAGCCGTCTTCCTGGCGGACCTCGGGCTCGGCGAACCCCGACGACATGAAGAGGCGGCGCAGGCCGTCCTCGCCGAAGGCGTAGAGCTGAGAATCGCCGAGGGCGCCGTCCGCGACCCGGACGCCGGCGTAGGCCACGCCGCGCGGGGAGAGGACCTCCTTGAGTCGTCCGACCGCCTTGGCGGGATCGGCGATCTCCTCCAGCGCGCCCTCCAGGAGCACGAAGTCGAACGGTCCCGGGGGCAGCGCCTCGAGGTCCGCGCGCACCACATGGAGCGCGACGGCCTGGGTGTAGGCGGCGGCGTTCGCGCTCGGCTCAAGACCCGTAGACGTCCACCCGTACTTCTCGAACTCGCGGAGGCGGAAGCCGAGGCCGCACCCGATGTCGAGCACGCGCTTTCCGAAGGCGTTGAGCGGGGCGTCCTTCCCGGACGTCAGACGGTGGTATCCGCGCATCGCCTCCACGGCCGCGCGGGCCGCCTCGCGGATCGCGGCGGCGTGGTTCCGCGTGAGCGCCCCGGCGAACCGGGCATCGCGCCGGGCGAGGATCTCTCCGATGGAAGGCCTCGGGTTGCGGAAGAGGATCTGGCACTCGCCGCACCGGACGACTTCGCCGTCGGCCTCCAGCGGTTCGCCGTGGCCGGCGCAGACCGGGCAGCGCACCCGACGGCGCGCCTTGGCCTTCGGTTTCTCCTCAGCCGGCTCCGGCCGGACCGCTTCCTTGTCGGCGTCGTCCGTCATGCGTCACGCCCCCCCTTACGAGCCGACCGAGATGTTCGTGGCGATCGAAACCGCGTCGACCTCCTCGTAGGTCGCGTCCACGCGGCTCGTGAAGGCGTACTGGCGCATGCGGGCGAAGATGTTCTTGTCCCGCTCCAGGCTCATCTGCCGGTGGATGCCGACGACGAGGTTCTTGGTGAGGGTCAGGATCACGAACGTGAGGTCCGTGAAGTTCGTCCCGCCGATGGTCGCCGCGAGGTTTGAGGGGATCATCGGCACCCGCGTGAGCGGGATGCCCGCGTAGGTCGCGGGCGTCTCCGTCAGCAGGAACTTGTCGCCCGCCGGCGTCGGCCGCTGGCCCAGGATCTTCTTGTAGGCGTGCTCGAACTTCGGGCTCACGTAGTACCGGAGGTCCGCGTAGTCCCGCAGGTACTTCTCCGGCATGAGGTCGAGGAGCTTGCCCAGGATGTCGACCACGATCCCGCCGCCCTGGTGGTCGTAGACGTGGCCGCCGGTGAGGGCGAGTTTGCGCCAGCCGTCCGTGAGCGCGAGGAACGTGTCGGGCGAGGCGGTGTCGCCCATGATGTAGAGCTCCTCGTGGTCCATGGCGACCTGCGTGGCGAAGAGCTTGATGATCGAGTCCTCGAGGTTGTCGCCCTCGATGTTGTCCTCGAAGACGTCGTAGGTGATCTCGAACGGCGTCATGATCTCGACCGTGTCGAGGACCGTCTTCGAGAAGGTGGGCTTCTGCCGCACTGCGGGGTCGACGCCCTCGGCCGCCGGGACGCTCGCCCGCTGGCCGATGCCGATCTTGTTGATCTCGCGCTTCTTCGCCTTCATCGGGATGAGGCGGGCGTCCTTGGCCATCACGGAGAGGTCGTGGAGATACGTGATGAACTTCTCCGACTGCTCCGGGTTGAGCTCGCCGCCTCCCGCGATCAGGTCCGCCGTCTCGAGCGCCTTCTGCAAGAGTTCGCTCTGGTTCATGGCTTGAGGCCTCCTTTCGGTTTCCATGGGTTAGATGAGTCCCTTCCAGACCGACTTGGAGCTCCGCTCGCCGGCGAGGACCTCCTGTCCGTCCAGGGACGTCCGCGCGCCCGGGGCCTTCTCCAGGGCCTCGAGGCGCTTGGCCAGGCTCTCCACCATCTCGGGGAGGCCCGGCTTCTTGTCCTTGCCCGCGTCCTTCTCGATTCCGAGGGTCCTGGCGATCCGCGCCACGGTGCCCTCGATCTCGGCGAGCTTGTCCGGGGGACTCGCGCCCTCGGCGGCCTTCTTCTCGGGGCCGGGGGGGACTTCCACCTCGTCGATGAAGCCCTTGAGCTCCTCGAGGAGCTTCTTGAGCCGCGCGAGCCGCTCGGTGGAGATCTTCCGGCCGGCCTTCTCCACGTTCGGATCCGCCTGCGCCGTGGCGGAGTCCTCCTTGCGCGCGGGAGCGGGATAGCTCGACCCGGTGACGAGCGCGCGCAGGCGCGTGAGGAGGCGCTTGCGCTCCTCGTCCTTCTCGCCGCCGATCAGCTGGTCGATGAGCTCGAGGATCGCGGCCGTGCTCGATCCGAAGCCCATGCCCGGCCGCGGGTAGGGGTAGGGATACGGATAGGGGTAGTGCTGCTCCTTGCAGAACTCGACCCACGCCGCCGCGACGGCCTCCTCGCCCTTGCCGGCGAGACCGGCCTTCGCGGCGTGAGCGGTCCATTCCTGCTCCAGGATCTCGGGAGGGGGAAATCCCTTCGGCAGCTGGGCGTCCTTGCGGAGTTCGCCCGTGCCTTCCAGGAGCTCCTCCTCGACCACGACGTCGTCTTTCATTTCCGTATCTCCTTTCGTTGATTCGATCCTGCCGCCGGCCGTCTCGAAGGCCTCGAGCGCCTTCTCGACGTACCAGCGGATCGCGCGCGCCTTCGGGTTGGCGGGGACGGCCACGAGGGAGACCTCGACGAGGCGCATCTTGAGGATGAGCCGCGCGTACTTCTTGAGCCGGTCGACCCATTCCTTGCGCGCCTCGAGGATCTTTCCGCGCACGCTGAACTTGTTGAGCACGCCCTCGCGGACCTGCTGCCAGATGTCGGGGCGCGTCTTCGAGATCAGGATCTTGAGGAAGAGGCCGTCCGGCCGCGCGCCGGACGAGAGCACCTTGCCGATGGCCTCGTCCGGGTTGTGGTTGTGGAGGACCGTCGAGTTCTCCAGGAGGTCCCTCGCCGAGGCGCGGATCGCCTCCTCGGTGATGATGTCCTCCTGCATGTCGAAGTCGGAGGTCGCGGCGTAGCCCTCGACGATCCAGCGGCCCTCCTCCTCGTAGGCCTTGGTGATGTCGAACGGGCACTCGAAGTTCACCGGGAGCACGCGAGCACCTCCTGCTTCTCCGCCGGCGGAGCCTCCTGGACCCGGCGGACGTGCCAGTTGGAGTTCTTCTGCTCGAGGAGCCACGTGCCCCGGAGCGTCTCGCCCTCGAACGTGACCTTGAGGAGCCCCGGCTCGTCGACCAGGATGCGGCACTCGCCCTGGTCCACGATCTCGACGAACGAGGGCGTGTCCTTCGTCGGGTTCATGAACGAGCCGGGCGGGAAGAAGCCCTCGGCCTCGAGCGCGCGCTTGTCGGGGTCGCGCTTGAAGTAGCCGACCGTCTCGTCCGCGCGCGTCAGGTCTTGGTCGAGCACCCAGTGGCGGAGCGTCTTCTCGCCGGCGTCGATCCGAAGGTCGTAGTGCCATGTCGTGGGGCCGGACCGGATGGGCTTCTCGCCGCGCTTGCGGAAGTAGTGGTACTGGAGGACGAAGCGCGCCGCGCCTTCGGCCGCTTCGATCCACTCGAGGTCGTCCGATTTCTTCACGTCGAACGAGGCCACGAAGAGGCGGTTGCGCTTGGCCCAGAGGCCGCGGTTGCGGGCCTCGAGGAACTTCATCTTGAAGAGCCGCCCCACGCGCGCGAACGCCCGGCGCGCGCGCGCCGAGTCCGTGTAGGCGATGAGGAACTCGCCCTTGAGCTTGGCGGCCGCCTGGGCGATGTCTTCCGGCGGGATGCCCTCGTCCGTCCCCCACTCGCCCACGTAGGGCGGGTCGAGGAAGAAGAGCGCGCCCGCGCCGTCGCAGTCGCGGATCGTCTCCTTCCAGTCCTTGCAGGCGATCCGCGCGCCCTTGAGCTTCTCGTGGAAGCGCCAGAGCTCCTCGAGGTCGTAGCTCTGCCCCTCGTGGATGGTGGAGTAGCCGCTCATCTGCGGCCGCCCGCCCCAGGCGCAGAGCCGCCCGTAGGCGAGCCGCCAGAACCGCTCGCTGTCGCTCTTGGGCTCGCACTCCTTGGCGCGCTTGTAGCCGGCGCGCGAGACCGTCCACGGCAGGCGCTTCAAGGCCTCGATCCGCTGCGGCGTCAGGCGCTGGATGTACTTGAGCGCGAAGACCACCTCGGGGTCCGCGTCCGAGAGGACCGACTCCTCGGCGGGTTCCTTGGCGAAGAAGAGCGCCGCGCTCCCGCAGAAGGGTTCGACGTACCGCTTGTGCTCGGGCAACTTCTTGGAAAGCGACGCGGCGTACTTCGCCGACCCGCCCCACTGGTTGAAGGGGACGAGCTTGCGCTTCTCGAACTCCTCGGCCTTCTCGAAGCCGGGAAGCGCGACCTCGCCCTCTTCAAGCGCGGCGGCGAGCGCGTCGCGCATCTCGCGCCGCTCCGTGTCGCGCTCCATCTGCCAGTAGCGGTAGGCGGCCGGGACCTTCTCGCGGATCGCCCTGGGCAGCGCGGAGAAACCGGCGGGCGGGACCCAGCCGTCCTCGACCGCTCGGTCGGAGAGCACGTAGGGCGTCTGGTCGATGGGCTTGATGAGGAGCCAGGCCGCCTCCTCGCGGAACTTCGTCTCGGCCGCCGGGATCACGGCCTCGGCCTTGAGGAACTCCCAGTAGCCCGCGTCCCAGTCCTCGCGCGCGAGGTCCGCGTCGCGCTCCAGGTAGCGGGCGACGAGATCCGGCGCGAGGGCCTTCCCGCGGTTCTCCTCTTGGATGTCCGCCACGCGCAGCTGCCGGAAGATGAGCCGGTAGCGGAAGCCGCCCTTGTCGCGGTCGGACCGCGGGAAGTACTCGTGGAACCAGGGCTTCTGCGCGCCGTAGTCGCACGCGCCCTTGTCGACGATGCGGAAGACGCCGGGGAAGTTCGCCGTGGCTCCGACCTCGCCGGGCTTGACCTCGCCCTCGACGGTGAGCCAGGCGTGCGGCTCGACCGCCTTTCGCTCGGCCACGATCTCGACGTCGACGAGCGCCTCCGCGCCCTCCTTGCGACGCTTCTTGAACTCGCCCGTCTCCCAGTCGATCTTCGAGTAGTCGGCGGGCTTGAGGGCCTTCGCCTGCGCGAGCGTCTCGACCGAGTCCTTGATCGCGCCGGCGATGAGGACGTTCAGCGTCCAGCCGATCAGGGCATCGTTCCCGACGCTCTCGATGCGGAAGTCGGCGTGGACCGACTTGCCGCGCCAGTGCTCCTGGACCACGTAGCGGTGCGGCTCGTCCTCCGCGGGCAGGCGCATGAAGGGGTCGGCCTGCTTGGCGAGCGCGGCGCCGTCCGCCTTGGCGACGTAGAGGTGCTCGCGCTGGCGGGCGTCGCGCGAACCGAAGCCGCTCGTCTGGGTGTAGGCCACGCGGTAGCGGTTCATCGCGCGCTTGTGTCGAGCGAGCTCGCGCGCGTAGGGGACGGTCTCGTTGGAGCTCGTCGAGATGAAGATGTGCTTGCAGGCCTTGCAGAGCCGCTCGAGGATCGGCGGGATGTCCTCGGGCCCGAGGTTCTCCTCCTCCCAGGCGCGGCCCAGGAGGATCGAGTTCATGATCTTGTAGGTCTCGAAGTAGTGGACGTAGCCCTTGTCCCGCTTGAAGAAGGGCGGGTCGAAGTAGATGACGTCGGCGCGGGGAAAGCGCATGCGCTTGGCGTTCTCGTTGGTGATCTCCCCCTTGCCCGAGACCTCGGCGGCGTAGCCGTTCACCTCCTTGGCGGCGCGGGCCACGACGCCGCGCACCTTGGCGAGCGACTCGTAGCGGCGGGTCGAGTAGCCGGAGATCGAGTCGGAGTAGAGGGTCTGGAGCACGCGGCTCGCGACCGCCTTGGCCGCCCAGCCCTTGGGGCCGGACCACTCCCGCGCGCGCTTGGCCAGGCCGTCGAGATACCGGCGGATCGGCCGGGGCCGCGGGTAGACCCCCTCCCACTCCCGGGTGAGCCACCCCTCGTGGAGCGGCGCCTCCACCAGCTTCTGGACGTCCTCCTCGGAGAGCGGCTTCCCCTCGAAGACGCCCTTCGAGTACCAGTAGGGCACGATGGAGAGGTCGTTCCCCTTGACGCGGTAGCCGCGCCGCGCGGCCTCGATGAGGACCGCCGAGCAGCCGCACATCGGGTCGAACGCGGTCTTCCCGTCCTCGGGGAACTTGCCGACGATGTACTTGGCCAGGCGGCGCTTGTTGCCGACGTAGTTGGCTTTCTCGAACGGGTCGTCGCCCGCCACATCGGCCGCGAGGTAGAGCGTCTCGCCCTCGGGCGTGATCTCCTTCTCCTGGAAGACCCGTCCCTTCTCGGCCGCCTCGACCGCCGCGTCCACGGTGTCGGGGTCCTTGCGGTCCTCGAGGACTCCCATCACGCGGGGGGCCCAGGCGGAGAGCGAGACCGTGCCGTCCGGGTGGTGGACGAGGTTCAGCGTCTCGAACTCGACCTCGATGACCTGGCCGGGCTCGGCCTTGCGCGCCGTGCTGAAGGTCCTCCCGACCTCGAGG
>Ga0101944_10004450_pt1 | contig 17346 bp, 14 predicted proteins | sample DewCreD2012metaG_FD_75245 | JGI IMG/M metagenome (GOLD analysis project Ga0101944, IMG submission 75245) | Hot spring sediment bacterial and archeal communities from British Columbia, Canada, to study Microbial Dark Matter (Phase II) - Dewar... ...
CTCTTACAGCTGGTTTGCAGAAGGCTGCAGATTCATGATTGGAGGCGAAAAAAGATTCTATGAGAGCTGCTGCGCGAATAATTTTTTTGATTGGCTTATTGCTGATTATCCTGCCGGCAACTGCCTATGCTCAAAACTCAAACTCTATAAATACAGGCGATACTGCATGGGTGCTTGCTTCGGCGGCTCTGGTAATGCTTATGACTCCTGGCTTAGGTCTCTTCTACGCCGGCATGGTTAGGCGCAAGAATGCCCTCGCCACGATGCTGCAGAGTTTCATAATGGTTGCTGTTATTGGTGTGCAGTGGATTGTTTTCGGATATAGTTTGGCGTTTGGGCCGGGTAATTGGTTCGTCGGTGGGTTGTCCTGGATCGGCCTGCGCGGCGTTGGCCAAGATCCTGGCCCATACTCAGATACTGTTCCGCACTTGGCTTTTATGATATATCAAGCTATGTTCGCTATAATCACGCCGGCTCTTATAACAGGCGCATTTGCCGAACGTATGCGGTTTAGGTCTTTCCTGATATTTATGATACTCTGGGCAACAGTTGTGTATGATCCTGTTGCCCATTGGGTGTGGTCTAAAGATGGTTGGCTGTTTAATCTCGGCGCGCTTGATTTTGCTGGTGGAACTGTGGTGCATATTTGTTCCGGAGTTGCGGCGCTCTGCTGCGCGCTGGTTTTGGGGCGCAGGAAAGGGTTCGGTAGAGAAGAAATAATGCCGCATGGAATATGGATGACTGTTCTCGGAGCGGCGCTGCTGTGGTTTGGATGGTTTGGATTTAACGCCGGAAGCGCGCTGGGTTCTAACGGTCTTGCCGCAAGCGCTTTTGTAGTAACAAACACTGCTGCGTCAGCGGGCGCACTCTCGTGGTTGATTGTGGAATGGATGCACAGAGGTAAGCCCACTGCGCTTGGAGCGGCAAGCGGCGCTGTGGCAGGACTTGTTGCAATAACGCCCGCTTCTGGATTTGTGGGACCTATGTCGGCTCTTGTAATAGGGGCGGTTGTGGGTGTATTGTGCTATTTGGCGGTTATGTTCAAGTCAAAACTCGGCTATGATGATTCTTTGGATGTTTTTGGAGTTCATGGAGTAGGAGGCGCTTGGGGTGCCATTGCGACGGGATTTTTTGCCTCAACTGCTATTAATATGGCTGGAGCCGAAGGGCTTTTGTTCGGCGGCGGCGCTCTTATGCTGAAACAGTTGGCGGCTGTTGGCGCGGTATTTGCTTATTCGTTTGTTGTTACAGGGATACTGCTTAAACTGGTCGGCTTTGTCTCTCCACTTCGGGTTGAGCGTGAAGATGAAGAACTTGGATTGGACTTGAGTCAACACGGAGAAGTAGCTTACAATCTATAAGCTTTATATTTGAAATCAGTGTCAGGAGGAACACCAAGTGATAAAGATAGAGGCAGTGATTAGACCCAGCAAGCTTGATGACGTTAAGGCAGCTCTGGATGAGCTTGGCGTTGCTGGCATGACGGTTATTCATGTGATGGGATGCGGCAAGCAGAGAGGACGCACCCAGTATTATCGCGGCCAGGAATATACGGTTAATCTTTTGGATAAAGTGAAGCTGGAAGTTGTTGTGCCTGATTCCGAAGCCGATGCAGTTGTTGATGCCATAGCCGATGCGGCTGCCACCGGCGAGATCGGCGACGGCAAGATATTTTTGATAAATGTTTCAGATGCAGTGCGAATAAGAACAAAAGAAAGAGGAAATACAGCACTTAGATAAAAGGTGTTGGTTAGATAAATAGTTTTGAATCTAGCCGGGACATTGATAAAAATTCGTCTCGGCTTTTTCTTACATCCCAGAGCGAGTAGCAATTGCAAAACCCGTACTTTTACCTGGTAAAAACATCAATAATTGGCACGATTTGTGCAAGTTTTATGAGTAAAGTATATCAAAATTGTCCAATGCACGGGTTTATATTGGTTCAGGAAAGAGAGGGATCGGCATGAAATTCGCAGTTCTGGTTTTGTTTTGTGTTATCGTTGGTTCAGTTGGAGCACAGGCTGGTTACTATATTTTTGTGCCTTCTCCGGCTGATTTGGGAGACCTTGCCCACGCATACTATTACTCTTGGGGTATAAATTGGTCTCTGCCTCCAGGTGAAGAGATTGTAGAGGCTGTTCTTTACATCGATTCTATCAATAATTGGAGGAATGAGCCTAACCATCTGTATATTCATTTGATAGATACGCCGAAAATTGGTGTCCGCCAATGGGTAGATAACGAAGGTGGAGGTGATAATTGGTTGGGGGCAGGTCCGTTATTGGCAGATTATACGGACTTTGACAGCTCCAGACCTGAGTCTCTTCGATATTCATTAAATGATCTGGGATTGCTGGGTACATTCAAGAGCTATGTAGCAAATGATGGTGTTTTCGGCTTCGGTTTCGACCCAGACTGCAGCTATTATAATTGTGGTGTTAAGCTAAAGGTCTGGACAACTGTTATTCCCGAACCTACCAGCATGTTTGCCTTTGTGCCAATGTTTGCAATGTTGGGTTTCGGTATCCGAAGACGACTTATTGGTTAATATAAGCTGTTGTCTTATCCATGTTGCTATAGAGGTTATGCTACAGACTTTTGTTTTGCCTGCCAAACAAGTGTAGAAGTCATTTGTACTGGGGTAGCAGTCAAGCATTTGGTACGCTTTTTGCAATATTATTCGATAAACGTGCATCAGCTTACAAAAACCGACATGAAATTTGAAAAAATGGTTGAGTGGGATGGTTTCTTTTCTATAGGCGGCTGTATTATTTGTCGGATTGATGTAAATGCGAATGACGGGATGGGAGGTTACGAAAAATGTTCAAGAAAGCACACATCTTTATGGCATTGGCGTTATGCCTATTGGCTGTAGGCGCTGTCCAGTCCGATCCCGCGTCGTGGTCTTCTTTTATGGATGCCGCAATTAGCGGGGTCAGTTTGGATAAGCCTCTGGCTACGAACGTACTGGACTACACGCTGAGCATAGGCGCTTCACCTACTATAACATTGGGTATGAACACTTACTCTATTATCTGGGTGCAGGCGTTCTATGTAGTTAGTCTTACCGGCGCAGAGAATTTCACTGCTACACCCGGCACTTATCCAACCGATTGGACTTGGGAAAGCAAAATCACTCCAGGCCGCATAGTTGGTTGGCAGGGGCAGGGCGCAGGAGAGCGCATTTATCCTGGACAGACCAAGCAGTTCCAGTTCGCATCATTTGATATTACTGGTAAGCCTGTTGTCGAGGGATATCACATCGGTTATGTGACTCCTACAGGTACGGTTTACACTGCTTGGTATAAGAACACGGTGCCGGAGCCGGGCAGTATAGCAGCGCTTGCCATCGGGCTTTCCGCACTGATCGGACTTCGCCGCAGAAGGTAGCTGCAATTTCTTTTTAGTGGTGTAAATAGATAATACTTTTCTCTCTGGTGCGGGTCGCCAAACATAGGCGACCCGCTTGAATTTGCCTGCCTGCTAAAAACAGGTATTTTTGCTGGGATTAATCTTTACTTTGCTCTCAAAAAAAGCTGAATTGCGGTGTTTTTGTAGTTGCAATCCAAGCATTGCTAAAAAATAGTCCTTGACAGCGGCTGCATGGTGTGATATTAGTTTAATATAATACAGTATTCTAATTTAGTGCAAGCACGCTAGCTCTCGAACGGATGTGAGCTTGTGATGATATAAACATAAAATGAGATACTGTGCAAGCAAAGGAAGGGGATCGAGATGAGTATTCTTAAAACATTCGTAGTGCTAGTAGTAGTGCTTATTTTGACTGCAGGCGCGGTTTTCCCTGATCCTGCATCGTGGTCGTCTTTCATTGATTCGGCGATAACCGGCATCACCATTTCACCATCGCTTGCCAGCAATGTTTTTGATTACACTGTAAGTGTGGGTTCTGCTCCTACAGTTACTTTCGGCGGCATTACATACAATGTTGTTTGGGTTCAGGCGTGGTATATTGTCGGCTTTACGGGGAGTGAAAACTTTATCGCCACCCCTGGTTACGCGCCGCCGGATTGGAAATGGGAAAGCAAAACCACTCCAGGCCGCATAGTAGGCTGGCAGGGACAGGGCAATGAGCGCGTATATCCCGGACAAAGCAAGTTTTTCACCTTCACTACATTTAATATTACCAATATGCCCGTCGTTGAAGGTTACCATTTGGGATATGTAAATCCAGGAAACAGCACAGTTTACACTGCTTGGTTCAAGAACACTGTGCCGGAGCCTGGCAGTATGGCAGCGCTTGCCATTGGACTTTCGGCTTTGGCTGCTTTCCGCCGCAGAAGGTAGAAGTTATTCGACTCTGAAAATAGCTATTTCTTGGTCGGGCGGATAAACCAACTCAAAGCCTTGCGTTTTGAGCAGTGTCTGGTTTACGTCGTCCGGCAGATTAAGTTGGTTGATTAGAAGATACGAGATTCCGCTGGTTCTAAGCCAGTCAGCTAAGGCGGCGGGATCTTTTTCTATTTCGGATGGCACAAGCGGGTTATTGCTTGGATCTGCCCAAATGTATTCGCGTTCAATATAAAATCCGCGCGTTTCTCCCAACAGCGCAACTTTTGTTCTCGGCGGCGCTTCTTCGTTTATAAATCTGCTTGCTCTGTAGATGTTTGAATACTTAGTCAGATAATCCTGCGGCTTTTCCAGTCCTATGGATACGGGCATTGATGGGATTATGAATATGACGAATATTATCAAGCTAAAGAAAGCCGCTGCCGCCGCAGTCCATGTTATGGCTTTTCGAAGTCCGGCAAGTCTGCAGGTTTCTGCTGTCAGCGGCGCAAGCAATGCAATTACAGGCATCAAGTATCGTGCATTTTGCATCGAGAAAAACCAGACAATCCCCAAAGCTCCCGCGGTAATCATAAGCGGACGATGAAGGCCTTTTTTGACAGCGCCGAAGGCTACTGCAGGAAGTGCTGCGAGAAAAATCGGTCCAGTTGAAGATATATAAGCCAATGTGTTGCCTGTGAATGCCGGCAGCTCAAAAACATCGGTTCCTATTCTCGCGCCGAAATCTACAAATCGTGTAAATCTAAACGCCAAATTCCACGGCAGCATCAAGAGAGCGGCTGAGTCTCTTCCGAGTCCGAATTTTAGTTGATCAGCTCTATAGATAGCAGCCGCTTCCGCTGTCCAATTTCTGCCGCCGAATATTTCGTAGAAAAATGGGTAAAAAGGGTTGCCTGTATATATGATTGATTTGATATACCAAGGCGCGGCTGTGATAACAGCGGCGGCGGCAAATATCGCCGCTTTGCCTAATTCAAAACGGCGTTGTTTTGAGTTTTGCGGAGAGAGTATTATCCAAGCTGCCAAAATTGGGATAATCACAAGCGCAGTCATTTTCACTCCTGCCGCAAATCCCGCCAATATACCAGCGCTGTATATCCATCTTTTATCGAATGTGCTTCTAAAGTTTACTGCGGCATATACTGAAAGCAGAACAAACAGCGCGGCTGCGTTGTCAACATAGGCTGTGGATGCTTCCCATGTACATATTGGCACCGCGGCTAAGATCAATATTGCTGTTACCGCCGTCTTTCTTCCAAAATGCCGGTTCGTAAAATGCCATGATGCACCAATCAGCATAAGCCAAGCCATAAAATGAAAGAGCTTGGCGAGTGATATGCTTCCAAAAGCCAGCCCCAGTGTGTACAGCATCTCCCAAAGGAATGGAAAGTTGGAGTGAGAAGCAAATTGAACGTAATATATCCCGTGATGTTTCAAATATAACTTGGGAATAGCCAGATGATACGCCAAACTGTCCCAGTCATCTCCGATTGGCGGTGCCAGCGCTCTCAAAAGCGCGACTGTGGCTATCGAGCCTACCGCGGCGGCAGCAGTGCTGTTCACCAGTTTTGCACGCTTAATTTTTATCGAACGAATCACTGAAATGCAGTCGCGAATAACGCCGCCTAACTCTCTAAATCCGATTAGCGCGGCTGCTATTATCAGCGCGATGAATGTTGGAAAATAAAATAACTGCAGAACGCCCAGCGCGAATGTGAGAATGGCGATTAACCCAAGCCCTGCCGCCGCTTCGAATATAAGCCGTTCGCCGATGGATGCAAAATCGGGCTGAATTCGCTTTAACGCCCTGCGCGCAAACGCTGTTCCCAGCGCCGTCAAAACGAGGATTTGCAGAACATCTGCCACTTCATATCACCGGTTATTCCAGCTCTTTGGGTGTAGGTTCGACAGGAGGCGGCGGAGGGAGCGAGTAAATATCAGCCATCCTGCGTGCGGTTTCAGCTATAGATTCTCTAAGCTCTGCTGGCTGAAGAACTTCAGCTTCGCTTCCCCAACTTAAAACCCAGAAACCTATCTCTGTTATCCCCGATACTGTTGCGGAGAATATTACGCCGCCATCCGGAGTATCTTCAATCTGCTGTGTAGGATGCCGTTTTGTTTCTCTTATCAAGTTTGCCACTTTTGGCGAGAATTTGATTCTGACAAGCTGTTCAACTTCTCCAACCCACACTTCCCAGCTTTTAGCGTAGAAGCTGTCCACCGAAAAGTCGCGCGGCATCTCAAACGTCTCTCCTGTGGGTTCCGACTCCATTATCCTTGCGACTTTTAGCTGGATTATCTTTCTATGCTGATGCGAGTAGCAGACCAAATACCAGTTGTGTTTTCTAAACACGAGTGCGTATGGATCTATAGTGAGTTTTTTTGTCTCGCCGCTTCTCTGCGATCTGTATATCAGCGCAAGCCTTTTGTTGTGCTCTACAGCATCGGCTAATAAGTTTGTTGTCTCCGGAGGCACTTCAGTTCCCGAAGGGACAGGCGTGTAAACCGCATGCCGCTTTACAGCTTTTTGAACAGCCTTTAGGTCATCGCCGGTTACGGCAGTCTCTATCTTTTTCCAAGCCGATGTGATGTGTTCAGCAAACGCTGCATACCGTGAGACAGGTCCTGAATTGAGCGCTAGTTTTACGGCCAAAAGCTCGTTGAAGGTAAGGTCAAGCTTTCTTGGCACGGAACGTTCAGCTATATAATATCCCCCGTGCCGGCAGTATATAGGCACATGCAGTTCTTGCGAAATAGCGTCTAGGTATCTATATACAGTGCGCGGCGATCTCCCGAGCCGGTCAGCTATCTGATCAATTCTCAGCCCAGGCTCCCCGCGCAAAATATCCATCATCTGCAGCAGCAGTACAGATTTATTCATCAGCCATCCCTTCAATGCTCAATGCTTAATTAGCCTGCGTAAGTGCAAGTATGTACACTATATTATACATATTTCACCATTTTGCCGTAATATCCTTCAAAGTCCCTTGCGCAGCCAAATTTTCTTGCGCTTAAATCAGAGTTGTTTCCTGTCTTGTGATATAATGCTCGCGAGTTCAGATGTCTTATTAAAGATACCACCTATATTCTGTTGACAAGGCTGGTTCCGTCAAAATAAACAGACCAATATAAAGGAGGCTTTTGGCTGATGTACCGCATTGGCAAGGAAGAGATTGATGAAATAGCAAAAGTTATCGAAAGCAGGCAGCTTTTTCGAATCGGCGATCCTTTGTACGGTCACCTGCAAGAGGTTGACCGATTCGAGAAGGAATGGGCAGAAAAGATCGGTACAGATTACGCCCTATGCGTCTCCGGAGGCGGAACCTGTGCACTTTTATGTTGTTTAGTTGGGCTGGGAATCGGACCAGGGGATGAAGTTATCGTTCCTGGCTATACATTTATGGCGTCGGCGGTTGCCGTGCTGGCCGCAGGCGCGATACCTGTTATCGCGGAGGTAGACGACTCCTTAACGCTTGATCCCAACGATCTCGAAAGGAAGATCGGCGCTAAAACTCGCGCAGTTATTCCCGTTCATATGGTTGGCCGACCCTGCGATATGGACAGCATTATGTCAATCGCTCGAAAACACGGACTGAAGGTGATAGAAGATGTCTGCCAGGCGGACGGTGGAAGCTACAAGGGCAGGAGACTCGGAAGTATCGGTGACGCTGGCGGCTTTAGCTTTAATTACTTTAAGATAATAACCTGCGGAGAAGGCGGCGCTGTGGTTACGAACGACCGTATTGCATACGAGCGCGCGCTTATATATCACGATGGCGGCTGCACATTTCGCCCACATGCAAAGGAACTAATGGTTCCAATCTTTGCCGGAATTCAACTCCGCGCGACCGAGTTAATGGGCGCAATCCTACGAATTCAGCTTCAGCGTCTCGATGGAATCCTTGCCGACCTGCGCCGCGTACGCAATATATTTATGGACGAGCTTTCTGGAGTACCTGGGATTCGCTTTGCTCGCTCGAATGACCTTGAGGGGGATTGCGGTGTGGTTGCAGCTTTCCAATTCGATTCCGAAGCGCACGCGCGTAAGTTTGCGGAGTTTCCATGCGTCGGTGGTTGGCTTCCTATAGATACTGGCCGCCACGTGTACACAAATTGGGAACCAATCTTCGCAAAGCGCGCGGGTTCGCATGAAGCTCTTAATCCCTACAATATGCCCCAAAACCAAGGGCTTCGCTTGGACTATTCGCTGGATATGTGCCCGAACACTTTGGATATTTGCAAGAGGACAGTGTTCGTAAGTCTTGATCCAGACTGGACAGATGAGCAAATCATGGAGCGCATTACGGCTTGCCGCAATGCGGCGTCAGTATTATGAACATTGAATTCTTTGACGCTAATGTATTCATCGGAGAGCCGGCAAAAGGGTGTTTCAAACCGGCTGTAACCGCAGCCGAACTGCTGGAGGAAGTCGGCGCATCCGAAATACGGCGGGCATTAGCATGGCATATTGCCCAGCATGACTGCTCACCGCAGGAGGGCAACCGGCTTTTGAGCGAAGCAGTCAGCGGAGTGGATGCGCTCTACGGCTGCTGGACGATACTTCCTCCCCAGACCGGCGAAGTTATCGTTGATGGGTTCTTCGAGCGAATGAAAGAGAATCATATATTCGCCCTGCGAGCCTTCCCAGATTACCATCGCTTTTTGCTCAACCGGGTAACATTCGGCAGATTTTTGGCAGAAGTATCCGAACGCAGAATCCCGCTGATCCTTTCCTTGGAAATGGGGATTGGTTGGGATGCTGTTTATAATGTCCTTCAGGAATTTCCGAATCTTACCTGTATACTCTGCGATATCGGCGTTTGGAACGCAGATAGGTATTTCTGGCCGCTGCTTGACAGCTATTCGAATCTATATGTGGAAACCAGCATGCTCTCCATGGATGCCGGCGCACTGGAGGCAGCCGTCCTTCATTACGGATCTGAGAGGCTGCTTTTCGGAAGCGGTTTCCCCCTTCGTTATCCAGACGCAGCAGTACTTCAACTTTTGCATGCAGACATCTCCGATGACGACAAGCGAAGGATCGCCTATCAGAATCTAGATAATTTGATCTCTGGAGTGAGGCTGTGAGACACCAATCCGAATTAAGAGAGAAATTTTTCGCAAATGGTCGAGCTGATGACTGTCCGGTGCATGATCTGCACGGCCACATGGGGACATTTTACGGCGCGCATTTTCCTATAGCCGATGCTTCAGCGATGATTCGTGCTATGGATCGCGCTGGTGTGAAGCTGTTGGTTTTCTGCAGTCATGCCGCGCTTTTGGCTCCGGATGTCGGCAATTTGGGAAGTATCGAGTCTGTCAGAAGGTTTCCCGACAAACTCCGCGCCTACTGCGCTGTCAACCCGAACTATCCGGATGTGGTCAAGCGGGACGTGGAGACGTTCGATAGCTATGCGGATGTCTATGTTGGTTTCAAATTCCTGGCTGACTACCATGGGCGGCCTATGACTGACAGCGGATACCAACCGGCTTGGGAATTGGCGAATTCGCGAAGACTGCTAGTCTTAATTCATACTTGGGGCGGCAGTTCATACGATGGTGCGGAACAAGTCCGAACTGCTGCCGAGAAATATCCGAATGCCAACATCCTCGTCGGTCATTCCATTCACGGAGACTGGGATTCTGCTATTGGTCTTGCGAATGAGTTTCCAAATGTCTATCTCGACCTTTGTGCTGTGGTGGACGAAAGAGGAATCCTCGAGCGATTTGTGGAAAGAGTTGGCTCAAAAAAGATTGTCTTTGGCACCGACTTACCATGGTTTGATCTGCACTACTATATTGGAGCCGTTCTTGGCGCCGACATAACTGATGATGACCGCCGGAGGATATTCTACAAAAATGCAGAAGAAATTCTGTGCAGCCGCTTGTAGAAATCAATAGGCAGTGGGTTACAATTTGAATCAGGGCTGCACATTGTTAACACTGATTGATAAAGTTTACACAGTGTTCGCATCTGTCGGCAGTAATTAACTATGGAAAGGGATGAGTCCGATAATGTCTGGAACTGGTGCGGAGAAAGCGGGGTTTTGTGTGAGACCTCTTGTTTTATACGCCGGCATAGTTTTTCTGGCGCTTTGGGTTGATGCCGCTACCTATCACTTCAGTATTCTATCCGAAGAGGCGGCGAGTTATACTCCTGTGATATTTGCGCCTCTCGCGGGGATTTATTGTTTAGCTTCCGTCTTTTCGCGTTCGCTCCAGCGATATCTGCTGTTTGTTGGATTTCTGGCGATTTTGGTTGGCGCCGCCGGAACCTTTTTCCATACAGAGCCGCTTTTCACTGAGAAAGTTTCAGGCTCGTTTTTTAGTTCAATACGCAGTTTAGGAAGACCTGTGTTTGCTCCAGCCGGCTTTGCTGGCAATGGGATACTTCTGATGCTGGCGTGGTGGTGCAGCAGGCTGACTGCAAAGCCAGAGCCGCCAGAGGAAGGTATTGAAAACTGAAAATGAGGGCAGCGCATTCAAAATAAGGAGAGGATGCAAAATGGCAGAATCTGATGCGAAGCTTTGGTGTATACGTTCGGGCAGATTTGGTGAGCTCCATAAATTGTTTTTGGAAAAGAAACTTATAGTCATTGGCTGGCCTGATACTGGCGATCTATCGAAAGTTCCGCCCAGCCGAGAAGAATTTAAAAAAGTTATTGCAGAGTCATATCCTGAATACAGTGCGGGAAAGCTAAATACTACTAGTGGACAACTGTTTCGGTTTGTCAACGAGATGAAAGTTGGCGATTATGTTGTTTATCCTACTCCGGCTATAATAGATAGCAGAATCTATATCGGTAGGGTTACTGGAGAGTATACGTATGATCCAAGAGTAAATGAAACCTTCCCACATTTGCGTTCTGTTGAATGGATAAAAGATCTAGATAGGATATCATTTTCCCAAGGTGCGTTGTATGAGATTGGGGCTATGTTGACGCTTTTTCAGATAAGAAACTATGCGGACGAATTTCTATCGGCTTTGCACGGCAAAAGACCATCTGTTCCAGCAGACGTGGATGAGGATGAGACGGTATTAGCAGTATCCGAAAACATTGAACAGAACACAAGGGATTTTATTATCAAAAAGCTGTCCAAAGAGCTGAAAGGGCATCCACTTGCATATTTTGTTGCCCATCTATTGGGAGTAATGGGGTATCACACACGTGTTTCACCGCCAGGTCCAGATGGCGGCGTTGATATAATTGCGCATAGAGATGAGTTAGGCTTTGAACCCCCAATAATAAAAGTGCAGGTTAAAAGCTCGGGAGGCAATGTTGGAGAGCCTGATGTATCGGCTCTATATGGTCAACTGAGCAAAGACGAATATGGGTTATTTATAACGCTTGGCGGATTTACACACCAGGCAGTTAGCTTTGCTAGGTCAAGATGTAATCTGAGATTAGTTGACGGTGATGATTTTGTTGATTTGATTTTGTCGCACTACGATCTCTTAGATGTGCGTTATAGAGGGATTTTACCCTTGAAGCGGGTTTATGTTCCTGAACCTATTGAAGATACGGAGTGATAGGCGCAGTGAAATATCTTCCTGATTGCAGAAGTGTAAGAATATGGCAGGCTGACTGCAAAGCCAGAGCCGACAGAGGAAGATATTGAAAACTAATTTCAACCAATTGGGAGGGTAATGAATTGTCCTGCTTTTATGTGAATCCTGCAGAAGGTGAAGATCTCGGCTGGCGCTGGGGTTCTGACACTGTTATCTATACCGAACGCTTTGTCGGGGGGCGCCTTTTGTGCTGTGGATTTCAGGATAACGGCGTGCCTACTTATGCTTCTGACGAATATAGAGATGTTCCGTCATTCGATCTTATCATAGATGGAGAATCGCTTCAGCACGGCTGGGAAGTCGAGAATTTTGAGTCAAGATGCGAAGATAATGCCGCTGTTGGCGTTCTTACTATGAAGCACTCGCTCAAGCCCGTTAAACTCACGGTTACAACAAGAGCGTTTGGCGGCGGGTTTTTCAATCGCACAATTGAGATTACCAACCTCTCATCCGATAAGAGCATCTCTCTGACCGCTGTAAAACCGCTGTGCGGCTACTTGTGGCGCAGTAAGCCCGAGATGAACTTGGAGTCTCAACCGTTTGCCCATTATTCGGCTGGCCATTTTCGAGATTTTGGCTGGGGACAGGAAGGAAACTTTGGCTGGCAGGAGATTCCTTTGAACACTGAAATTGCCTATTCTTCGTTTTCAGGCAGAAGCGGCCATAGTGTTCCATTCTTTGTGCTCAAGAACGATGTTTACGGTGGCTATATGGTCTGTCATCTTGGCTGGAGCGCCAACTGGAAAACTGCTTTTCGAGCAGAGTTTGCCCCTAAAGACCATAGGCAGCGTTTGAGATTTGAAGTTATGCCGCATGCGATACCACCAATGCGTGTCATAGCACCTGGCGAAACTGTAGCCGCTCCGAGTGTTCATTTTGGATTGTCCCATGACAACTTAGATGATGTTATACAGAAACTGCATACTTATCTGCGCCAGAATGTGCTCAAGAAAACAAGCAGTGGGCTTCAGCCAGTTATCTACAACCACTGGAGCTATATGGAACATGAGATGAGCGAAGAAAAACTCAAACGTGAGATAGATGTAGCGGCTGAAGTAGGCGCAGAAATGTTTGTCGTTGATGCTGGCTGGTTTGGCGATGTGGGAACAAGCTGGTTTGATACTACTGGAGACTGGAAAGCCGGCAGTCGGCTTCCGAACGATCTTTTCCCTGTGTTTGAATATGCCCGCAGTCGCGGTTTTGGATGTGGGCTTTGGGTTGAGGTAGAATCGGCGGGCGTTAAATCGAAGCTTGCCGCAGAACATCCGGACTGGTTCATATCGCGTTACGGCAGCCGTGTTGAACGCGTTCTAGACCTTACGAAACCAGAAGTGCGCGATTATGTTGAGTCCACAGTTATGGGATTGATTGAACGTTATAAACTCGACATGTTCCGACTCGATTACAACATGATGCCGCAGGAAGGCGGCTTCAATTTAGTTGACGGGTTTAATGAGAATACGCTTTGGCGGCATGTTGAGGCAATCTACGAGATATTTGACAAAGTTCGCAAGAGATTTCCTGGTATACAACTCGAAAATTGTGCAGGCGGGGGCGGCCGCACAGACTTAGGGATAGTGAGCCGATTTACTACCACGTGGGTCTCGGATTGGATGGCGCTTCCGCGCACTGTGCGAATACTAAACGGCATGACAATGGCGCTTCCGCCTGAATATGTAAGCAGAATGGTTGGAGCGGGGCTTTCCGGCGATATTGGCAGCATTGATACGCTTATGCATACGGCTGTTTTGGGGCACTTGGGACTCACAGGTCTTACCCCGAGCGTTGAAGGCGCCAATCCAGACCTGATAAATTTGGTCAAGAAGTATGTGGATATCTACAAGAATTTTATTCGGGTGTTCCACCGTGAGGCTTTAGTATATCATCATACGCCAGTTATTCATGGGTATGATGGCGAAGGCTGGTGCGCGCTGGAGTATGTTTCGCCGGATCGCAGGCGTGCTGCTGCCGGCGTGTTTCGATTGGTTAATGCAGAAACAGATTCTTATCGCTTACGATTTAGAGGTCTCGACCCGTCGCTCTCATACAATATTCGAATAGAACCGACTGGAGCTGTGATAGAAGCTGGCGGTTTTGATCTGCTGCAGGATGGGATTGAGTTTAGATTGGATAATCCGCTCTCCTCGCGGCTCTGCTTGATAAGCGCGAATCCATGAGCATTCCAGCGGCAATAGTCTGGTTTAGGAATGACCTTAGGCTGGCTGACAACCCAACGTTTGCTGCGGCATGCGAGCGAGGCAGTGTTGTTCCGGTATTCATCGTTCAAACTGACGAAAACAAACACTGGTCACGCGGCGGCGCGTCTTGTTGGTGGCTTAGTCAATCTCTGCGCAGCCTTGATACTGACCTCCGTTCTCGCGGTGGACGTCTTTTTGTTCTGAAAGGCGGTGCTGGTCGAAAGCTGATCGAAGCCGCCAGCGCGTCCGGCGCCGACACCGTGTGTTGGACTGAGCGGTGGGAGCCGGAGCTTAGTGCTTTCGACAGAATGGTTCAAGACGAACTTGAATCCGTTGGGCTTAGGGTCGAAGTTTTTAACTCACATCTGCTGGCTGATCCTGCGCGGCTTGTTAACTTATCCGGCAGTGCTTACCGAGTGTTTACGCCATTTTATAACGCATGTCTTGAGATTATAAGTCCTGCCCCGCCAAAGCCCGCACCGGAAGTTGTCCGTCTGCCAGACAGTTTGCCTGAATCGTTTTCTGTTGATGAGATTGCTTCATTTTCAGGTTTTATTCCGTCCAATCATACTGACTGCTGGACGCCTGGAGAAAAAGGGGCGCTTGAAAAGATTAGCAAGTTCATTGACAGCGCTGCGCGCTATGCTGATGCTCGCGATAGACCTGACCTTGATCTAACTTCTCGACTGTCGCCTCATCTTCACTTCGGTGAGATATCTGTGTCTCAAGTATGGCATGAAGTATCAATGCTTCGCAGCAGGGATGAATCTGCCGCCGAGGGCTGTAGTGCGTTTCTCAGGCAGCTCTGCTGGCGAGAGTTCGGGTATTATCTACTGCATCATTTCCCAGAGACTACTGAACGTCCATTGCGTCCGGAGTTCGAAAAGTTCCCATGGGCGGATGATTCGGAGTCTTTTAACTTGTGGTGTAATGGGCTGACTGGCTACCCATTAGTAGATGCAGGGATGCGCGAGCTTAAACATACAGGCTGGATGCATAATAGAGTTAGGCTTGCGGCAGCATCTTTTTTGGTAAAAGACCTGCTTATCCCATGGCAGCAGGGCGCACGCTGGTTTTGGGATATGCTTGTTGACGCAGACCTTGCAAACAATACTCTCGGTTGGCAGTGGACTGCAGGCTGTGGAGCAGACGCCGCGCCGTACTTTAGGATTTTCAACCCAGTGCTGCAGGGAATGAAGTTTGATCCAGATGGCGATTATGTCAGACGATGGGTTCCGGAACTTGCTCGCATGCCAGCAGAGTGGATACATCGCCCGTTTGATGCGCCGTTAAGTGTGCTTATGGATTCGGGTTTAGATTTGGGCAAAACATATCCAATGCCGGTGGTTGACCACTCTTTTGCCAGAGAGCGCGCATTGGCAGCTTTTTCCAGAATAAGGCAGCGTTAGCCGCCGATTAGTTTGATCTGCGCCAAAATCTTTTTCGATTTCTCTTTGTATCCTATCTTTTCTAACACCAAAGAGTAATTCTTCAGAGCACGCATATCTGCCGGACGCTTTTTTATAACTTTTTCATATTCATCTACGGCTGCTGAAAGCCTTCCTGTTTCGGCTAACGTATCGGCTAGTTCAAGTCGTATATCGCTCCGACCCGCGCTTATTCTCAGTGCATCTTTGTATAACTTTATTGCTTTTTCTTTATCCTGTCTGCGATAAGCCGCGCCGGCATAAGCGGCTAATACATCTGCGGTTATTCGGTTGGCACGCATGAGAGCTTTTTCGGCTTTATCTATCTGTCCATTAGATATATATGCAGCCGAAAGCAAGACAGCATTCTCTGGATCAAGAGGAGTGTTATTCTGTGCTATGGGCTTCAATGTTTCGAGTGCGTTTTCGGGTTTTCCGTCTATTAGATAAACGCGCGCCAGCAGTGTTCGAAACCATATATTATCTGGTGATTCTGCAATCATCGTTTCAAGTGTCTCAACGGCATCGCCAGCTTCCAGCGCGTATTGTATAGCTTGGCGATTGGGGTAATCGTTCCATGCTTTTGCTCTTGCAGCGTCGTAGAACCGGAATACATCCATACTTTGGTATGAAAGCTGGCTCATCTGCGCGGCAAGTAGATTTTCTACTGGCGGCTCGGCTCTGCGCGTTCTGGAATTAAGCAGCATTGCAAAATTTCTTTCCCAAGTTTTCATTCTATCCATAGCTTTGGGCGCCGAAAGTTCGAGCACTGGTTTGTCGTCTGTGTTTACAATGCCATTTCCGCACATTCTGCGCACATCGTTAGGTGTAAACATAAGAAAGCTCATAATATCACGAGTGCTTTTGATGTCTATTTCTTCTAAGTCTTCTCTGACAGCCTCGTTATTTAGTCCTTTTTCGATTTTCTGCGCATCTATGCCATCGTCTCCATTGAACGCCATCGCTATAGTAAACGGGCTTCTTACTGCGTTTGGGTAGAAAACATACACGTTCGGAAATACCTTTTGGAAAGTTCTCAGAATTATCTTCAGATCTTCTTCCGATAGACTATAAATCGGCAGCCAGAAAGATATTACGCCGTTTGGCTTCATTCTGGATTTGCACAGTTTGAAATAGTCTTCCGAATAAAGCCAAGCGTTGCCGAGTATCTGTGGGTGTATTGAGTCTGAAAGTATGGCATCATAGCTTCGGTTTGTGCCTTCAAGATAACTTCTTGCGTCGTCAACGAAAATATGCAGCCTTGGGTTCGAGAGCACGCCGTGATTAGTGTCTGGAAATCTGTTTGCGGCTTCTAGAACTTCCGGCGAGATCTCGACTGTATCAAGTCTGGGCATGCCGTGAAGCGATGCCGAGTAACATGTTCCGCCAGAACCAAAGCCAATATGCAGCACGCTTTTCACATTGCCATGAAGTAGAATAGGCAGGTGAGCCTGTAGTTTTTGTATTGCTATGAGTTCGCGGTTAGTCCCTGCTACGTTTGTTGCATCAATGTCTAGTATTCTAAATCGGCCTATGCCGGTAAGATCCGGCACGCTCATAACAGTAACCGTAGCGCCTACGCCTTCGCGCACATAGAGCAATCTTGAACCTTCTTCTTGTCTGGCGTATATCCCATAGACATACTGTCCGTGTGTAGGGATAAGCGCAGCGGCGGCGATTACCAATGCGGCTATTGGCAGAAGTTTTCTGCGGCCAAAGAATTGAACTCCGACTATCCAGCAGAGTCCGGCAAATATAGCCGCTGTGGCTCTTATCCCAACATACGGGATAGCGGCATAAGTGGCAATCACCGGACCAAGAACCGACCCTATAGTGTTGGCGG
>Ga0101944_10004452_pt1 | contig 17342 bp, 11 predicted proteins | sample DewCreD2012metaG_FD_75245 | JGI IMG/M metagenome (GOLD analysis project Ga0101944, IMG submission 75245) | Hot spring sediment bacterial and archeal communities from British Columbia, Canada, to study Microbial Dark Matter (Phase II) - Dewar... ...
GGGTGATACAAGCCAACGGATTGAAGGGTGGCATCGGCCAGCCACGCCAGGCGGCTGATCCACCCGGGCAACCGCCAGCGCCGGTGGGCGCAAGGCCGGCCAAACTCGCTCTCCAGCAATCGCTCGACCGTGTCCACGATCTCGTTCATCGAGTAAGGCCGCCGGTCGGCCATCCAGTAGATTCGCCCCGCGGCGCGCTCGACCGCCGCAGCCAGCACCAGGCCCTGGCACAGGTTGTCCACGTAAGCCATCGAGCGCAGGTTGCGGCCGCCCCCCACAATGGGCACCGTGCCCCGCCGGATCATTTTGAAAAACAGCGTCTGGCGCGCCGGCTGGTTCGGCCCGTAAAACCACGGCGCCCGCACCAGGACGGTCTCGATCTGGTGGACGCGCGCCTGCGCCGCCAGCTCCATCAGCATCTTGGATCGGCCGTAATGCAGATAAGGCCGGTAAGGGGACTGCTCGTCGAAAAGATGGTCCGGGTGGGGATTACAGCCACAGGGTGAGTTGGACGAGACCAGCACGGCGCGTTGCACGCCGGCCGCCACGGCGGCATCCAGCAGGTCGGTCGTGCCGGTCACGTTGACCGCGTAAAACTCGGCCACGCGCCGCGGGTGGATGACCCCAGCGGTGTGAAACAGGACGGCGCCCTGCGCCCCGTCACAAAAGCGCGCGCAGTCCGCGGGGTGCCGCAAGTCCCCGGGGCACACCTCCACGCGGTTGGCCCAGCGGCCCGTTACGGCCGCGACCTCGCTGGGCAGCACCAGGGCGCGCACACGCACGGTCGTCGGCAGCGGCTGACAGGCAGCCGAGTCGGGCAATCCCTCGAGGAGGCATTCCATGAGCCGCGACCCCAACCAGCCGGCGGCGCCGGTCACAAGGATCAACGATGGTGGCCATTGCATGGCTGCGCTGGGGGCAGACGCTAGCCCTCAACGGGCTGCCCGTCCAGTCGCAACGCCGATGGGTCTGCCAAACGAGCGTACCGGGCGAACCAGTCAGGCGTCGCAGCTCCAACTCCCAAGTAGCCGCCGCTGTGAAGCGGCGGACACTTCCGGCGCGCAGGTGGGTTGGCGACCCCACGCCTGCCAGCTACCGACTGTCAGGACTTCGTGCCCGTCACGAAATACCACGGCCAGCACGTTGGCCCGTTACCCGGGGAGCACTTGGCGCAGCGCCCGGCCGGTGTGACTGGCGGGACACGCCGCCACGGCCTCCGGCGTGCCCTCGGCCACCAGCCGTCCCCCGCCGTCGCCCGCCTCCGGCCCGAGGTCAATTACCCAATCGGCGCATTTGATCAGTTCCAGGTTGTGCTCGATCACCAACACCGTGTGCCCGGCGTCCACCAGCCGCTGGAACACCTGGAGCAGCACTCGCACATCCTCGAAGTGCAGCCCCGTGGTCGGTTCGTCGAACAGGAACAGTGTGGGCCTGCCGGCCGCCTGCCATCTGGCGCCGTCGCCAGCTCGTCCGCCCTCAGCCGTGAGCGCCGGGCCTTCAGCGTCGGACCATTGACCTTCTTCCGGGGTTCGGGTTTCGGGCTTGGGATGTCCCAACGCCTCGGCCAAGTGGCGCACCAGCTTCAACCGCTGGCTTTCGCCGCCGGACAGTGTGTTGATCGGCTGGCCGAGCCGCAGATAGCCCAGTCCCACGTCCTCCAGCAACCGCAGGCCGACCAGGGCGCGCCGAGCGGGCTTCGAGTCCACGAAGCCGGCAAGGAACGCCGTCGCCTCCTCGACCGTGGCGTCCAGCAGGTCCGCGATGGACCACCCGGGCTGCCGCTCCTGCCGTGGATTCCGGATTTTCACTTCAAGAATGTGCGCGCGGTAGCGGCGGCCGCCACAGTCAGGGCAGCGGATGAACACATCGCTCAGAAACTGCATTTCGATCTTCTCGAAGCCCGCCCCGCGACAGCGCTCGCACTGGCCCTCGGCGGAGTTGAAGCTGAAGGCGCTGGCCGACAGGCCGCGCTGCCGCGCCGCTTCCGATTGCGCGAACAGCTCGCGCAGGTCGTCGAATGCGCCGATGTACACCGCCGGATTGGAGCGCGGGGTCTTGCCCAGGCCGGCCTGGTCCACGAACACCACCCGGCCCAAATGCTCGTAACCGGTGAGCGTAGCCGACGGCCCGGGGCCGCCGGAGGAGTGGGCATCCGACTCATCCAGCTCCTCGCCGTCGGTGAGTCGGTCGGAGGCTTTGATCCAGTGGGACTGGCGATTCGAGATTTCAGATTCGAGGCGCGCGCGAAGCGCCGGCAAGAGGACCTCGCGCACCAGTGTGGTCTTGCCCGAGCCGCTGACCCCGGTGACGCACACGAACCGCCCCAGCGGGATGCGCACGGTCAGGTCGCGCAGGTTGTGCCGGCTGGCGTGCGCCACCGTCAGCCACTGAGAGTCCGAATGCCCGGTGACGGAAGGCGAATGGCAAGTGCCCCAACCCGAAGGCAACCCGGCATCCGCGTCATGCAGCGCTGCTGCCGCCGCCGCGGCCAAGGGGCGCGCGTCTCGGCCGGCTTCCGCCATCCGGCCTTCGGCATTGGGCGACTCGACACGGCGCCGCGCGGGAATCTCAATCCGGCGTCGGCCACTCAGGTACTGGCCGGTGAGCGAGGCCTTGCTGCGAAGGATTTGGCGGAACGTGCCCTGGAACACGACCTGCCCGCCAGTGGCGCCATGGCCGGGGCCGAGGTCCACGACCTGATCCGCCGCGCGCATGACGGCCGGCTCGTGCTCGACGACGACCACCGTGTTGCCGGCGTCGCGCAGTCGCTCCAGGATGCGCACCAACCGGTCGGTGTCGCGCGGGTGCAGGCCCACGCTGGGCTCGTCCAACACGAACAGGGTGTTGACCAGCCGCGTGCCCAGGCAGGCGGTGAGGTTGACGCGCTCGGTCTCGCCGCCCGAGAGCGTGCGCGTGGGACGGTCCAACGTGAGATAGCCCACGCCCACTTCCTCCAGATAACCCAAGCGGGAGCGGACTTCGTCCAGCGCCAGCGCCAGGGGATCGCCGGGCCGGAAGGCGCGCTGCCGGGCCAGGGTCTCGATGACCCGGAGCGCGTCGCTGATGCTCAGCGCGTAGAAGTCGGCCAGCGTGAGGCGGGTCTGAGCCTGGCGAGGGGTGGGTGGGGATTGCCCGCGGGCGACCGGCTGGCTCGGGCCTTCCGCCGGCGGCAGACCCGAGGACGGCTCGTTCAGGGCCAGCACGTACAGCAGCGCCTCGGGCTTCAAACGTGTGCCGCCGCAATCTGGGCAGGTCGTGTAGGCGCGGTACCGGGAGAGCAGCACCCGGACGTGCATCTTGTAGGCGCGGGACTCCAACCAGCGGAAGTAACCCTTCACACCGTACCAGGCGCGCGGCCACTCGTGCTCCTCGTCCTGGCCGTACTCCGGGTCGCCCTCGATGATCCAGTCCTGCCATTTGCGCGGCAGTTGCTCGAAGGGCACATCGGTGGGGATGTCCAGCGCGCGGCACATGCGGAGGAGGTCGCGCTGGCATTCAAGGCCCGTGCCGGTTTGCCACGGCCGGACCACCCCCTCGGCCAGGGTCCTGGAGCGGTCCGGCAGCGCCAAACGGTAGTCAATCGAGATGACGCGCCCGAAGCCCTTGCACGTCGGGCACGCGCCCACCGGGTGGTTGAAGCTGAACAACGCCGGCGTGGGATCGCGGTAGGCCAAATCACACCGGGCGCAATGCAGCCGGTTGGAGAACACCGACGAACGGCGAATGGCGAAGGACGACCCGCTGCCGGTGACCTCATGCACGGCCAGTTTGCCCTTGCCGAAATGATAGGCCTGCTCGCAGGCCTCGACGAACCGGGCGCGGCTGGCCGCCGCGAGGGTCAGCCGGTCCTGCACCACGGTGAGACACCGAAGGACGGAGGCCGAAGGACGAATCCGGCCGGTGAGGTCCTCCAATCTCACGACTTCGCCTCCCACCAGCAGCCGTTGGTAGCCCTGCTTGGAAATCAACGCCAACGATTCCTCCAAGGAGAGCTTCTCGGAAAGCGGCAGATCGAAGGTGATTAGCAATTCGGCATGCGTCGTTCGACATTCGTCAATCAGCGTCTCCCAGATGCGTTGCGGCGAATCCTGGCGCACCGGCTGACCGCAGCCGCGGCAGTGCAGTTGCGCCAGATGCGGCCAGAGGACTTTCAGGTAATCGCAGATCTCGGTCATCGTGCCCACCGTCGAGCGGGTGGTGCGAACGGCGTTGCGCTGCTCGATGGCGATGGCGGGCGGGATGCCCTCGATGCGGTCGGCCGCCGGTTTATCCATGCGGTCGAAGAACTGCCGGGCGTAGGGCGAGAAGGTCTCGATGTACCGGCGCTGGCCCTCGGCGTAGAGCGTGTCAAACGCCAGCGAACTCTTGCCGGAGCCGCTCAAGCCGGTGATCACGATGAGCCGGCGCAGGGGCAGGTCCAGATGGATGCCCTTGAGATTGTTCTGGCGCACCCCGCGCAGGCGGATGGCGGCCGTCGTTGACGCGCGCTTCGGCATCGAACCGGCAGGGTAGGTGCGTGCGGGCCGATGTCAAATTTGGCACCTGTCCCAAGTCGTGTCGGAACGGCTAGGAGACAGCCTGCGTCGGGTTACTCACCGTCCGGTCGTTCCCGGCCCGAGCGGGGCGTTGGGGGACTGGGCAGGGAAACAACGCGGGGCGGATGGCGGGCGGCCGCCAACCGACTACTCGAATGGACGCGCCTTTCGAGCCGTCGGTTTCTGTCTGCGGGCCGAGCGGCCAAGACGAACCGGGCTTCCTTGCGTTTTCCGGCTTTTCGCGGCGACGGGTCTGAGGTCAAACTGCACCGCCGGCACGGCAAGACCGGGCTGAAGCGTCTTGGGCCATGAAGTTCTTCTTGAAGAAACTCCTGTCGCGGGTGCTGTTCCCCGTTCCGCTCTGCGTCGAGTGTCTTGTGCTGGGGCTTTTGCTCTGGCGCGGCAGCCGCTGGAAGCGACTTGGACGTGGCTTGGTCCTGCTGGGGATTGGAGGCCTGGTGCTCTGGGGGTATCCGGCCGTGCCCAACCTGGCGCTGGGCCGGCTGGAGAGCCGCTATCAAGCACAGGGGGTGGCAATGCGGCCCGCGGTGACGGAAGACGCCCCGCCACAGTTCATCTGCGTGCTGGCCGGTTCGCTGCCCTCCACGGACCGCCGGCGTCCTCCGGGGGCACGCTGGGGGGAGCTGTCGTTACAGCGGTTGGCCGAAGGCGTGCGCCAACATCGCCGCTACCCGGAGGCAACCTTGTTGGTTTCAGTGCCGGGAACGGCCCTGAGCCGGGCCGAAAAGGAGCGGCTCTTGGAGGAGGTACTGGCCATCTTCGGGTTGAGCGCCGCCGGCGTGAGCATGTGCGACACGGCGCGGGACACCGAGGACGAAATCGTCTGGTGCCGCCGCGTGGCCGGAACGAACGTCGTGTTGCTGGTCTCCTGCGCGTCTCACTTGCCACGCGCCATGAACCTGGCGGCCCGCCACGGCCTCCAAGCCCGCCCCTGCCCCAGCGGGTACTGGGTCGAAACGGGCCGCCGGGAGGCATGGACACCGGACCGGCTTTTTCCTGGCGCCTGGAATCTCCACAAGAGCGAGCGCGCCGCCTACGAATACCTCGGCCTGGCTTGGGAACACCTTTGCGAACGCTGGCCTTGGCTACGAGGCGGCCACCGCCCAACAGTCGCCACGATCTCTGCCATGTCCCCAAACAACGCGGCAGCCTCGCGCGGAGGCGGGCCGGACAACGTCTCGGCGCAGGCGGGGCTGTGAGACAATGCACAGCGGTGATGGCCGGCCCCCGCCTGTCCGCCACAAACCTGCCTGCGGCAGCCGCCGTGCCCTGACATCATCGTGGTTTCCCCGGCGCCGGCGCGGCTGCCTCGCCGTGCGCAAGACCGCCTACGCCTCCTCCACAACCTTCCAGCCCAGCGCGTCGGCAAGGGCATACACCGGCTCCTTGAGGTCGCCGTAAAAAGTCACCCGATGCCAGCCCCACTGGTCCCAATGGCGGAAGAGTTTCTCCAGGTCGCCCAGCGGTTCGGCGCAGAGTTTGGTGCGGCAAGCACGGTCATCCGGGTCGTTCCCAACCGCCCGGGCGCGATGCAGCAGAATCTCCTTGCGCGCCTGCTCGAACTCCAGGGTGGTCGTGATGTAGCCCACCGGCAGAATCGAGCGCACGGACGCGCCCTGGCGATCTTCGGAATGCGTCAGGATGTCGAACGGGTTGGCCGGGCCTTGCGGGCCAAACACCCTGTTGGCCGCCACGCAATGGGCGTAGATGATCTGGCGCTTGGCCGTGTCTATCACCGGGTCGGAGATGTAACCGGGCCGACCCTGCGTGAGAATCGTGCCGGCTAGCATCGTCACGGCCGACCGCACGTCGCACTCGCAGCCGCCCACCAGGGCCTCGTTGTTCAACTGGTGAAACCCAAGACAGGGGTAGGCATGGATGTGGCCGCCGTAGAAGCCCCCCAGGCAATTGATCGTGATGCCCTGCGCTCCGTGCCGCTTCAACAGGGCCTTTTCGGCAAGATACATCGCCGCCGAGGCTTCGAGCGTCTCGCGCGAGACCCCCTCGATCTTGCGGGCCGCCTTGGTCCACTGGTCCGCCACGGCACGCGCCTCGTCGCGGTCGGCCTTCTGCCAGGCCTCGTTCAACTCGCCGAACGGCACGTGTTGGATGCGAATGCCCATGATCTCACCGGCTGGTCCGGCCTCCTGACCCCGCACAGCCAGGATTTTTGATTCCTTGAACCGGCGGAGGCACTCGGCGGGTGACAGGCAGTTCACCCCGTCCGGCTTGGCCGCGGCCCGGCTCGGCCTCGGCGTGGCCTTCTGGCGCACCCGGGCCGCGGCGGCAACAAAATCGGCCACGCTCCCGCCCGTCTTGACAATCTGGAAACACTTGACGGCGTTAATCAGGTCGCGGCGATCCGACGACGCCACGAAGCCTACGTTCGGCGCGCCATTGCGGAGGAAGGCAGCGGTGTAAACCAGAAAACCGCCGCTACCTCCGTACTGAAAGTCAGCGTAAAGGACCGGCTTGCCGGTGGCGGCCAGGGTCTGAACGACCCTGTTCCAGCAGTTCATCTGGTAAACCAGATAGCCGTCCACATTCCCGGCGGCCTGATCTTCGGCCACAATCTTCTTGGCCTGCTCTTCGCCACTGGCCAGCGATGGCACAAACTCAAAGCCCTTGCACTGCCGGGCGAGGTCGCGGTTGATCCCGTCCATGACGGGGACAAAATCAAAGCCTTTGTTCGGCCAATCCGGCCCGGTTTGCTGCGGACCGTGCAGGGCGTAAACGACGCGGATGCGGACCTTGGGTTTGGACGGGGCCGCAGTCAGGGTTGCGGGCGTGGCCAGCGCGCCCAATGTGCCGATGGCCGCCGCGCCGGTGCGCGCCAAAAAACGCCGCCGGCTCCATGGACAGCAGGAACAGGCGCGGAACGGTGGGGTGGTAATCATGGTTCGCCTTTCGTCATTGCTTGGTTGGTCCAAACAGCTCGCAGCAGAGACTAAGACCGCGCCCGACCGTCGCAACACAAAACATTCCCGCAACAGGTGTCTCTGCGCAGTTCCGGGTTGGACCGGTTCCGCCGGCCGGCTATGTTGCTGGGCCAATGCGACGGAGTAGCAAGCTTCTGGTCCGCCCGCTGGTGCGCGGGCTGCGCCCGTACGTACCGGGCGAGCAGCCCCAAGTGCCGGGTCTGATCAAGCTCAACACCAACGAAAACCCCTACCCGCCGCCCCCGGCGTCCTCAAAGCGGTCAAGGCCGCCGCCGATGCGAGGCTGCGGCTGTATCCCAGCCCCACAGCCGACCAGCTGCGGCAGAAACTGGCCCGCCTGCACGGTTGCGCCCCGGAGAACATCCTCGTGGGCAACGGCGCGGATGAGGTGCTGGCTCTGGCCGTGCGGTGTTTTGTCGAGCCGCTGGCCGGCCCGCACCGCGGACGGCGCGCCCACACAGCGCCACCGGCCCGGGCCACCGTGCAGTTCTTCACGCCCAGCTATTCGCTGTATCCCGTGCTCGCCGCCGCGCACGGCGCCGCCAGCAACCCCATCCCTTTGGAGCACGACTTCGCTCTGCCCGACCCAGCGCGGCTGCGCCGCAACACCCGGTGGCTGGCCAACGCGGCCTTGACCTTCATCACCACCCCCAATGCGCCCAGCGGACGGGGATACTCGACGGCGAGCCTGGAGGCGTTGTGTGCACGGGCGCGCGGGGTGGTGTTGCTGGACGAGACCTACGCGGACTTCGCCCGCGAAAACGCCCTGGCTCTGGCCCTGCAATATCCCCACGTGCTGGTGGTGCGCACCTTTTCCAAGGCCTACTCACTGTGCTTCCTGCGGGTCGGCTACTGCGTCGGTCCCGCGGACCTCATCGCCGCCCTGCACAAGCTGCGCGACAGTTACAACGTCAATGGCCTGGGCCAGGTTGCAGCCGAGGCGGCTCTGGAGGAACTGCCGTACTACCGGCGGAACTTTGCCAGGATCGCCGAAACGCGAGAATGGCTCGCGGCGGAGCTGACGCGGCTCGGTTTCCACGTGTTCCCCAGTCAGACAAACTTCGTCCTGGCGCGTCCCCCCGGTCCGCCGGCTCACCGGTGGCTTGGGCTGCTGCGCCAACGCAACATCCTGGTGCGGTGGTTCGACAGCCCCGACGTGCGGGATTACCTGCGAATCTCGATCGGCACCCCGGCCCAGATGACCGCCCTGGTACGGGCCGCCCGAGCCATCTTGGCGGGTTAACCGCTGCCAAGACACAGCTCACGCGCGCCGCCACTGCCATTGGACGACGGCGCGCGTCTTCGCCTCGCGCGCTGCGACGCAGGCCAACGGCCCGTCGGTTGGCAGGAACCACCCAGCCCGGGGCGGCTTGCCAACAACGGCGCGACGCCCGCCTGCGCCGACCGGAGACGCCCGCGCTGGTGCGCCCTAGCAGCTTTTGGTTTTCGGCGCGCCGGGTTTCTGCTACACGAACGGCGTGTATCTGGCCTACTACGGGCTGAACGAACCGCCGTTCGACCTGACGCCGAACCCGCGGTTCCTGTTTTACAGCGCCAAACACCGTGAGGCGTTCAATCACCTGCTTTACGGGGTGCGTGAGCGCAAGGGCTTCGTGCAATTGACCGGTGAGGTGGGCGCGGGCAAGACCACTCTGTGCCGGGCCGTGCTGGAGGCACTGGATACGCACTGCGCCACGGCCTTGATCCTCAATCCGGTGCTGGACGCGGACCAGTTGCTCAAGGCCATTGCCATGGAGTTTGGCCTGGACCCGGGACCGGCAGACCGGCTGAACACGCTGGCGGCATTGAACCGTCACCTCTTGGCCCTCGCCGCCCAAGGGCGCGATGCCGTGCTGCTGATTGACGAGGCCCAGGACCTCACCGACGAGTTGTTGGAACAGGTCCGGCTGTTGTCCAACCTCGAAACCGACGACCGCAAGTTGCTGCAGATCGTGCTGCTGGGCCAGCCGGAGCTGCGAGACCGCCTCAACGCCCCACGCCTGCGCCAGTTGCGCCAGCGCATCACCGTCCGCTATCACCTGCGGCCCCTCAGCCGCTTCGAGGTTGCCCAATACGTCCAGCACCGCCTCCAGGTCGCCGGCGCCAAGGGCGCGCCCTGGTTCACGCGCCCTGCCCTCTGGCGGGTGCACCGTTACAGCCGCGGCATCCCGCGTCTGGTCAACGCCGTCTGCGACAAGGCCCTGCTGGCCGGTTACGTGCAGCAAACCGCGCGAATTGACTTCGCCATGGTCGGACGCGCCATCCGCGAATTGGAGGGGCACATCAAGACATGACCCTGAAATCACACGCGACGGCCACCCGGTGGCGTCTTCCGCTCCACGGTCTGCAACGAGTCTTGGACGCGCCACCAGCTACCGCAGACTCAATACCGGACTTGGGGAAATGAGCCTGATCAATGACGCGCTTCGCCGGGCGCAGGAAACACGGCCGCAGCAGCCCGCAACCCCTCCCCCCGGGCCGCCCATGCAGCCGGTGCACCCGCTGCCGGCCCGCGCGCGTTGGCTCGGCCTGATGCTGATCGTCGCCGGACTGGTCGTCGTGGCGGCCGCCTTGATCTGGCTGGGACTGCCCCAGACGCCCCACCCAGCCACGCTCGCCAACCAATCCTCTCCCCCTCAGCAACCCGCCACTGCGATTGCGTTGTCTCCGCAGCCGGCAGCGATCCAGACCGTCCCGCCAACACAGGCGATTGACCATTCGCCCACGGGCGCGCCAGCGGCGACCATGCCCGCCAGCCCGCTAGCCGGGCCATTGCCAGCCCCGCCCTCGGTCCCATCGAGCAATGCGGTGTCCGCAACCGAATCGCCGACCAACACGGTCGCCGCCGACACCAAGGAGACACGCCAAGCGGTCTTGCCTCGATTGCAGGGGATTATTTTCCACCCCACCCGCCCGTCGGCCGTGCTCAGCGGCCGGTTGTTGTTCGTGGGCGAGCGGATCGGCCAGTGGCGCGTCACGGTCATTGACGAGCACAGCGTCACGTTGGTGGGTGCCGGCCAGACCAATGTCCTGGAACTGCCGTGAACATTGCCGAAGCGTGATGAATCCCGAGCCTCGAATCTCCGCATGAATGCTTTTCGTCAAAGACTCGCCGCCTCGCCGGTGTATGCCCGCGTCGCGCCGTTTGTCATATTCCTCATCCTGACCACCGCCCAAGATTTGCTCGGAGACGATTTCCGCTACTGGCTGTACCTGGGCAAGACCGTCGTGGGGGCGTGGCTGGTCTGGGAGATGCGGCGGGTGGTGGCCGAGATGCGGTGGGCGTTCAGTTGGGAGGCTGTGGGCGTGGGTGTGCTTGTTTGTCTGGTCTGGGTCGGCGTGGACCCCTACGTGCCCAAGAACCACCTGTTTTTCAAGCCGGGCGGTGGGGACTGGAACCCTCACGAGCAATTCGGCGCCGGCTCGGCGCTGGCCTGGTTGTTCATCGTCGTGCGGATACTGGGCTCAAGCCTGGTCGTGCCCCCTCTTGAGGAGGTGTTTTACCGCTCGTTTCTCTACCGGTATTTCGTGCGCACTGACTTCCAGAACATGCCGCTGAGCCATCGGCATGCGCTCTCCTGGGGCGTCACAGCCGTCATCTTCGGCTTGGTGCACTACGAGTGGTTGGCCGGCATTTTTTGTGGCCTGGCTTACCAGTGGCTGGTCCTGCGCAAGGGCCGTTTGGGAGACGCCATGCTTGCCCACGCCGTCACAAACTGCCTGCTGGGGCTGTGGGTCGTATGGCGAGGCGCCTGGGGGTTCTGGTAGAAGCCCACCGCAAAATCAGAAAGTCTTTGCACCGGGCAACCGTGAGTCGGACTGAAACCCAAGCCCCCGCCGGCCCCGGGTCAGCCGCCCAGACAAAGATCTGGGCGACGACCAGCCGACCGCCCTGTGTGCTGTTTGAAGACGACCACCTGCTGGTCGTCAACAAACCCCCCGGTTGGAACACCCACGCCCCGGACCCGCTCGCTGGCGAAGGGGTTTACGACTGGTTGCGACATCGCGAGCCACGATGGGCGCGCCTGGCAATCATCCATCGGCTCGACAAGGAAACCAGCGGCGTGCTCGTTTTTGGCAAGACACCATTGGCCAACCGGACTCTGACCCGGCAATTCGCCGAGCGCCAAGTGGACAAGACCTACGTGCTGTTGACTGACCGGCCGGTGTCGGTTGCCGAACTGGTGGTCCGTTCAAGACTCATCCGCGCTGGCGCTCGATTCCTGAGCAGCCCGCGCGGCCAAGATGCGCAAACCCGCTTCCACCTCAAAACTGCTGATTTCCTTCTTCCAGGAAACCAACAACTTGACCAACTTTCATCGCACCTGCGACAAAAGGTTGCATGGGGTGGCAAGGGAGGCGAAGGGGGGCGAGTCTCGCTGATCGAGGCGGTGCCACTGACGGGGCGGACACACCAGATTCGTGCGCACGCGGCCGAGAGCGGCTTCCCGATTCTTGGCGACACGCTCTACGGTGGCACGCCCTGGCAACGGGTTTGTTTGCACGCCGAGGAGCTCACTCTGCGGCACCCGGCCAGCGGCGAGCGCATAATGTTCCATGCCCCCTGTGACTTTCTTGCGGATCCGAGCCTGGCCTTGCGGTTGGCACTGTTCGACCCGGCGCTGACAGACGCCTTTCGGGTGATTCATGGCGCAAGTGATGGGTGGCCGGGCTGGTATTTGGACAGACTGGGTGATTTCTGGCTCTCGCAGAGCCAGCAACCGCTGACAGAAGCCCAGCAAGACCGGCTTGCCCGAAGGGTCGCTCCTGAGTCTGTCCGAATTCCGTGTCAGGGTGGAGCGACGGCGAGTCAGTGTATCAGCGCGCCTCGCGGTGTATATCACAAGATTCTCAGTCGGCACGTGCGGGATGTGCCGGCGGATGCTGCTTCGCCGAAGCTTGTGTCGGGGCTGGCGGCATCGCAGCGGTTTGCTGTGCGCGAGAACGGAGTGGTTTTCGAGCTGAGCTTTCAGGAAGGGTATTCAGTCGGGCTGTTCTTGGACCAGCGGGAGAATCGTCGCCGACTTCTGACCGGGCACGTCGGAGCAGGGTTTGCGTTGTATGGGGATGCGCCGGCGACGCGCCAGCCCGAGGTGTTGAACCTGTTTGCCTATACGTGCGGCTTTTCGGTGTGCGCGGCTTTGGGCGGGGCACGGACAACCAGCGTGGACCTGTCCCGTGGTTATCTGGAGTGGGGCCGACGGCACTTCGGCCTGAACGGGCTGGACACCGTCGGCCACGAGTTTCTTCAAGGCGACGCCTTTGACTGGCTGCGGCGACTGGCCAAGCGGGGGCGCTTGTTTGACGTTGTGTTGTTGGACCCGCCCACTTTTTCGCAATCCAAGGTCAGCGGCGTATTTCGGGCGGAAAAGGACTACGGCAAACTGGTTGCTGCTGCGCTGCCGGTGGTGCGGCCTGGCGGGGTGTTGTTTGCGTCAACCAACGCAGCGCAGTGGCCTGCGCGGCAGTTTCTGGCGACACTGGAGACGGCCCTGAAGGCGGCGGGGCGGCGGGTCACCCGGCAGCACTACGCGCCACAGCCGCCGGACTTCCCGATCAGCCGGGCCGAGCCTGCATATCTGAAAACGGTCTGGCTCCGAGTGGCATAGTTCCAACCCGTGTCACTCGGGCGCCAGCGCGGTGTGGTGAAGAAGACAAGGAGGATAACCGTGCAAGCTCATCGGCCGCCGCTGACCGGCATGCTGGCGGAGCCATAGCACTGTCGAATTGCGGCTCGGCGTCAGGCGGCCAAAAACGGCGAGCGGTTCATCTCTGCCGACTGGTGAGCAAGCGGCTGAGACGGTTGCAGGCCAACTGAGCCTGCGGCCTGCAGCCGTTGGCTGGGGATCATCGCACGGCTAGCTCGGCGGTGCCCTGGCGGAACTCCACGTAACCGCCACCGATGCGTCGTGGCACAACCACCGTCAGCCGCACGCGTGTGCCGGGTTTCTTCTGAGCCAGCAGGATGGCCGCGCGATTCAGTGTGTCCAGTCCCTCCCCGTCCAGGGCGGTGACCAGGTAGCCGGATTGCAATCCGGCCTTGTCGGCCGGTCCGTTGCGTTCGACCGACTCGATGAACAGGCCTTCGCCGGGGTTGATCTGGAAACTGGCGGCGACCTGGGGGGTGAGGTTGAGCAGTTTAAGCCCGAGTTTCTGCTGAATCAGCTGCTCGAAGGGCACCATTTTCACGGTCAAGCTGCGTCGGTTGCCATCCTGTTCCAGACGCAGGCTGGCGCTGTGGTCCTCGCGACTGGTCAGCAGGCGGCTGAAGTCCACCAGCCCGCGCGGGGTTTGGCCATTGACCTGCAAGAGGCGCTGCCCGGGGCGCAAGCCAGCTTGGGCAGCCGGGCTGCCGGGTTGGACTTCGGTGATCTCCAGCGTGCCCGTCAGACCGACCACCCGGGCGCCGAACCACAGCGAGTCCTTGATCTCGGGCGCAAAGAAATCTACGAGAGCGGAGGCGATTTGCTTGACGGGTATGGCGAAGCCCACGCCCATGCCTTGGGACTCGCGATAGACGGCGACGTTGATGCCGATCAGTTCACCGCGCAGGTTGATCAGCGGCCCGCCGCTGTTGCCGGGGTTGATGTCGGCGTCGGTTTGCAGCCAGTCTTCCGTGCTTAACGGCTCGTTATCGGCGGCCGGTCGCCGCGCCTTGGAACTGAGGATCCCGCGCGTGACCGAGGTGCCCAGCCCGTAGGGGTTGCCCAGGGCCAGGACCGTTTCACCCAGCAACAAGTCATCATCCCGGGCGAACTTGATGGCGGGGAATTTCTCGCCGGCCGGCGCGCGCAGCTTCAGCAGCGCCACGTCCTTTTGCGTGGTGGCAACCAGGGGATCCGCCTCCAGCACGCGGCCGTCGTGCAGTTTCACGTAAACCCGCGAGGCACGGCGCAGCACGTGCAGATTCGTCAAGATGTAGCCCTCCTCGTCAATCACCACGCCCGAGCCGATGCCCTCGGGGGCTTCACGCCGCTCTGCCGGCGCCCGCCGCCCGTAGAAACGCAGAAACAGGTCCTGATACAGGTCGCGGTACTCGACAATCCGCGTGGTGGCAATGTTCACCACGCTGGGCAGCACCTTTTCGATGGCCTCGACCGTGGCGTCGCGGCGCACGTCCGGTTCCGGGCTGCGGGCTTCCGGAGCGAGGGCCAGAGGCGCGCAGGCGCAAAGGAGTGTCAGCCCGAGCCAGCGGCCGGGCGTCCGAGCCGTCTGCAAAGAGGTGCGCATCAGTTGGGTTGCGCTCGCCGCCGTGCCAGGGTGCGTCTCCTCGCCATCGAGCCGAGCAACCAAGCCCTGGCGGCGCCGGGCTTGACATTGCGGCAGACGCACTGCAAAAGCAACGGCAAGTGTCACCGGGCCTGCCCAGTTTTTACGCGCGCTGCCGGGAGTGGTGTCCTGCGCGGATGGCGCTCCAAGACGCGGGCGATGCCCCGCCCGAGCGCCTCCTGCAGGCTGTTTGGCACCACCAGCGGGTCCGTCGCGGCGAGCTTCAGACGGCGGACGGCAGGCCGGTGCGCGTGCTGCACCCGGGTTTCCCCAACCCCGAGGGCGGGCCGGACTTTCGCGACGCATTTTTGGCGGTGGGCGATGCCGCGCCCCGGCGGGGGGACGTGGAAGTGGACGTGCGGGCGCTCAACTGGCGCGCCCACGGTCACGACCGCAATCCGCGTTTCCGGAATGTGATCCTGCACGTGGTCTGGGAAACCAACCGGCCCCGCCCGGTCGCCCTGGCACAACCGGCTGGCAGGCCGGACCCCACGCCAGATGCTGCGTCTCCTCCGGTGCTGAGCTTGCGGGATGTTTTGGATGCGCCGTTGGCTGAATTGGCCCTTTGGTTGAACGGCCCGGCGGCTGCCGCCTGGCCCGAACAACTGCGGGGACGCTGCTGGGAGGCGTTACGCCAGTTGTCGGCGGAGCGACTGGCCGAGTTGCTGCGCCAAGCGGCGCTGGTGCGCCTTCAGAGCAAGGGCGCGCAGTTGCGGGCGCGCGCGCGTTTGGCGGGGTGGGAGCAGGCCCTCTGGGAAGGCCTGTTTCGGGCGCTGGGCTACAAGCACAATGTCTGGGCGATGCAGTGGCTGGCGGAGCGACGCGCTCAGTGGCAGCAGGAGGGCTTGCCGGTCTTGGAGCTGCAGGCACGGCTGTTTGGACTGAGCGGCTTGCTTCCGACCGATGTGGCCCGCGGCGGCACGGGCGACGCGCGCTACGTGCGGCGGCTCTGGGACGTTTGGTGGCGGCAGCGCGAGGCGCTGGTGGATTGCTGCTTGCCACGAACCGCTTGGCGCTTGCAGGGCTTGCGCCCGGCCAACCACCCCCAACGCCGCTTGGCCCTGGCCGCCCACTGGCTGGCTGCCGGCAACCTTACGGCACAACTGGAAGCCTGGGGACTGTCCGCCCACCCGCCCGCCGGCGCGGTCGCCGCCCTGCACGCCCTGCTCCAGCCCGGTCCTGACGAGTTCTGGTCCTGGCACTGGACGTTTCGGTCGGCACGCCTGTCCCAACCGGAGGCGTTGCTGGGGCGGAGTCGGACCACGGACCTGGCGCTGAACGTGGTGCTGCCCTGGCTGTGGCAGCGAGCATCGGATGGTCAAAACGACACCCTGCGTGTCGCGTTGGAGGAGCGCTACCTGGCCTGGCCGGCCGCCCAGGACAACGCGGTGCTACGGCTGGCCCGACAACGGCTGCTGGGGGGCGGGCCGGCGTTGCGCTTGGGCCAGGCCGCTCTCCAACAAGGGTTGCTACAGATTGTGCGTGATTTCTGCGACCACGCCAACGCGCTTTGTGACGGCTGCCCGTTTCCCGGCCTGGTGCAAGGGTGGCAAGGCGAGCCGTCCCCGCCGCTTACGAGCCGGGCAGGTTGAGATTGGCAAACGGGTTGTTGACGAAACCACCGGACTCGGTCTCGGACGCCGGTGAACCCGTCGGCGCAACCGGGCCTCTTGCCGGTGCCGGTGGCCGCGGGATCGCCGGCGAAGCGACAGGCGCGCTCGGCGTCGGCGTCTGGGAAACAGGCTGGCCGGCCTCGTCCGGCTTGCGGGCGCGTTTCTGTCGGGGCAGCGGGCTGACGACCACCGTGATGTTGCGGCCGGCCAGTTTGGGCTCGAAATCAACGCGGCCGTACGGAGCCAGGTCTTGCAGGAACTTGTTGATGACCTGAAAGCCCAGCTCGGTGTGCGCCAGCTCACGTCCGCGGAAGCGCAACACGGCCTTGACCTTCATGTCCTCGCACAAGAAATCAATGGCGTGGGCCAACTTGATGCCCAGGTCGTGCGGGTCAATTTTCACGCTGAGCTGGATTTCCTTGACCCGGCCGGCGTGTTGGTGTTTGCGGGACTCCTTCTCACGTTTGGCCTGTTCGTAGCGGAACTTGCCGTAGTCCACCAGCCGGCAAACGGGCGGCGTGGCCGTGGGGGCTACCTCGACCAAGTCCACCCCGTGCTGCCGGGCCAGGGTCAGGGCGTCACCCAGGGACAGGACGCCCACCTGCTTGCCATCAAGGCCAATGACACGGACCTCGCGGGCGCGGATTTTGCCGTTGACCCGGACGAAACCACCTTGGGAAGAGTTACTACGTGAAGGCAAAGGGCGACTCAAGACACCCTCTTCGGTTGAAGCTTAGTCATTCGCGTTGCTCGGACCATTTGTGCCGTTTCCGGCCAGACAACGTCACCAGCTAAACGCGCCCCCCGGGGTCTTGCAACAAAAAAATTGAGCGACCGCAAGAGGCGATTTGACTCAAAAAGATTGTTACCGAAGCGGGGGAACGGGGCTGCCGGGCAGCCCCGGTTGACTCAAAAATGGGTGTTACCGAGCCATGAACAGCCAAATGAGCCAAAACACCCGTCAG